>Ga0182737_1001363_pt1 | contig 24491 bp, 22 predicted proteins | sample eDN5th30CBELigOP_FD_128878 | JGI IMG/M metagenome (GOLD analysis project Ga0182737, IMG submission 128878) | Enriched Organic Plus compost microbial communities from Emeryville, California, USA - eDNA 5th pass 30_C BE-Lig OP (version 2) (version 2) ...
GCGCTCGCGATGGCGCAGACCACGGCGATCGCCGAGCGCATCGCGAAGGCCGCCGGCGGCGCCGAGATCGAGCTCGTGCCGGTGACGACCCGCGGCGACACGTCGCGTGCGTCGCTGAGCGAGATCGGCGGCGAGGGCGTGTTCGCGACCGCGCTCCGTGAGGCGTTGCTCGCGGGGGAGTGCGACTTCGTCGTGCACTCGCTCAAGGATCTGCCCACCGCCGAGCACGAGGGACTCCGGCTCGGCGCGATCCCGAAACGCGCCGACGCGAGGGACGCGCTCTGCGCCCGTGACGGCTTGACGCTCGACTCGCTCCCCGCGGGAGCGCGGGTCGGCACCGGTTCGCCGCGCCGCATCGCCCAGCTGCGTGCCGCGCGCCCCGACCTGGAGGTCGTCGACCTTCGCGGCAACGTCGATTCGCGGCTCGGGCGCGTCGCCGACGGCGAGCTCGACGCGGTCCTGCTCGCGGCCGCGGGACTCGGTCGACTCGGCCGGCTCGACGCGGTCACCGAACTGCTCGACCTCTCCTCCTGGCCCACCGCGCCCGGGCAGGGCGCGCTCGCTATCGAGGTGCGGAGGGAGCGCGGCGACCGCGACCTCGAGCGTGCCCTCGAGAAGATCGACCACCCGTCGACCCGCGCCGCGGTGCTCGCAGAACGGCAGGTGCTGGCCGGGCTGGAAGCCGGCTGCACGGCGCCCGTCGCCGCCACCGCGTTCCTGGAGGACGAACTTCTGTTCCTGACGGCGACGGTGTACAGTGCCGACGGAACGCGGCTGCTGACCAGCTCGCACGCCGCAACCCCAGAAAGCCGTTCGTCCGCCGATCTGGCGGAGGCGGCTCGCGACGTCGCGACCCGTGCCGTTGCAGAACTCCTCGGCAATGGCGCCGCAGATCTCGCACCACCCGAGGAGACCAGGTGACCGAAGACGAGCCGATTACCGGCCAGATCCCGTTGCCCAGCGGCGAGGGCAAGCCGCTCGCCGGTTGGCGCGTGCTCGTGCCCCGCGGCGGCCCATGGGGCGACTCGGTGGCGGCGTCGTTGCGGGCGCGCGGCGCTTCGCCCGTCGTGGCGCCCATGATCAACTTCGCGCCGACCGACGACCAGCCCGCGCTCGAGGCGGCCCTGCAGAAGCTGGCGTCCGGCGGATTCGACTGGGTGACGGTCACCAGTGCGACGACGGTCGACGTGCTGTCCTCGTATGGCGCGGCGATCCCGGAGTCGACGAAGGTCGCCGCCGTGGGCGAGACCACCGCGGCGGCGCTGGTGGCCGCGGGCTACCACGTCGACATCGTGCCGAGCGAGGAGAACTCCGCTCGCGGACTCCTCGAGGAGTGGGAGGCCGCGACCGACGGGCAGAAGGGCCTGCGTGTGCTCGCCCTGCGCTCGGCGATCGCGAAGCAGGTGCTCTCGATCGGGCTCGCCCGGATCGGCCACCACGTCGAGGCGGTCGTCGCGTACCGCACCGTCGGCGTCCCCGTGGCGCCGAAGGTGGCCGACGATGTGCGCGCCGGCAACGTGGACGCGGTCCTCGTGACGTCGGGCAGTGTCGCCGAGCAGGTGCAGCAGCAGCTCGGACCCATCCCCGAGACCACGCTCGTCGCCGCGATCGGTCCGCAGACGCAGCGTGACGCGGCGAAGTTCGGTCTTCGCGTCGACGTGGTCGCGCGCGAGCGCAGCGCCGAGTCGCTCATCGACGCCGTGGTGAGCGCCGCCCTCGCGCGCGCCTGACCCGCCGTCCGGGCACCGCTCAGGTGGGGCGACGTAGGCTGGGCCGGTGAGTTCCACGCCGCGTGTTCGTCCCCGCCGCCTGCGTGAGACGCCGGCTCTGCGCCGCCTCGTCTCCGAAACCCGTCTCGACCCCGCCGATCTGGTGCTGCCGGTCTTCGTCCGCGAAGGCGTCGGCGAGCCGCTGCCGATCGCGTCGATGCCGGGCGTCGTGCAGCACTCCCTTGACAGCCTGAAGGGCGCGGTCGCGGAGGCGGCCGAAGCCGGGCTCGGCGGAATCATGCTGTTCGGCGTCCCGCAGACGCGTGATGCGGTGGGCTCGGCCGCGACCGACCCGGGCGGGATCCTCAACGTCGCCACGCGCATCGCCCACGAGGAGGCTGGCGGCGCGCTCGTGGTGCAGACCGATCTCTGCCTGGACGAGTTCACCGATCACGGGCACTGCGGTGTGCTCGACCCACTCGGCCGGGTCGACAACGACGCCACCCTCGAACGGTACCGCGAGATGGCGGTGATCCAGGCCGCCTCGGGGTCGGAGCTGCTCGGCCTGTCCGGCATGATGGACGGCCAGGTCGCGGCGGTCCGCGATGCGCTCGACGAAGCCGGGTTCACGCACACGGCGATCCTCGCGTACTCGGCGAAGTACGCGTCGGCGTTCTACGGCCCGTTCCGCGACGCGGTCGAGTCGACACTCCAGGGTGACCGGCGCACGTACCAGCTCGATCCCGGGAACCGCCGCGAAGGGCTCCGCGAGGCCCTCATCGACATCGACGAGGGCGCCGACATCGTGATGGTCAAGCCGGCGGGCAGCTACCTCGATGTGCTGGCGGATGTCTCGGCGGCCTCCGAGGTGCCGGTCTGGGCCTACCAGGTGTCTGGTGAGTACGCCATGGTCGAGGCCGCCGCAGCGCACGGCTGGATCGAACGGCGTCGCGCAGTGATCGAGTCCGTGCGGAGCATCCGTCGCGCCGGCGCCGATGCCGTCCTGACCTACTGGGCCGTCGAACTTGCCGGCTGGATCCGAAACGGAGTCTCAGAATGACCGACCTCGACACGACGGCCGCGACGAACGCTGCCCTGTTCGACCGTGCCCGCGCGGCGATCCCCGGTGGTGTGAACTCGCCGGTCCGCGCGTTCGGTTCGGTCGGCGGCACGCCACGGTTCCTGGTGTCCGCCCGCGGGCCATACGTGACCGACGTCGAGGGCAGGGACTACGTCGACCTCGTCGCCGGCTGGGGTCCCGCGATCCTCGGCCATGCGGATCCGCGGGTCATCGACGCCGTCACCCGGGCTGCCGAGCGTGGGCTGTCGTTCGGCGCGTCGACCCCCGCCGAGACCGAACTCGCCGAACTCGTCGAGGGCCGCGTCGGCCCGGTCGAGCGGCTGCGCCTCGTCTCGACGGGCACCGAAGCGACGATGAGCGCCATCCGGCTCGCCCGAGGCTTCACCGGTCGTGACGTGCTCGTCAAGTTCGCGGGCCACTACCACGGCCACTCCGACGGCCTGCTGGCCGAGGCCGGTTCGGGCCTCGCGACCTTCGCCCTGCCCGGCTCCGCGGGGGTGCCCGCGGACATCACGGCGCTCACGATGGTGCTGCCGTACAACGACATGGAGGCGCTGACCACGGCCTTCGCCGAGCACGGCCACCGCATCGCGGCCGTGATCGTCGAGGCGTCCGCCGCGAACATGGGTGTCGTGCCGCCGCGCCCGGGCTTCAACCGCGCGCTCGTCGAGCTCGCGCACACCTTCGGGGCGCTCGTGATCTCCGACGAGGTGCTCACCGGCTTCCGGGTGTCCGAGGCCGGTTGGTGGGGGCTCGAGCAGCGCGGCGACGACCCGTACACGCCCGACCTGCTCACGTTCGGCAAGGTCATCGGCGGCGGCATGCCGGTCGCGGCACTCGGCGGCCGCGCCGACATCATGGACCTGCTCGCGCCGGTCGGCCCGGTGTATCAGGCGGGCACGCTGTCGGGGAATCCGGTGGCGGTCGCTGCGGGCGTGGCGACGCTGCAGGCGGCGGATGCCTCGGTGTACGCGCGGCTCGACGAGGTCTCGGTGACCTTGGCTGATGCCGTCTCGGCCGCACTCGAGGCCGAGGGGGTCGCCCACGCGGTCCAGCGCGCTGGCAACCTCTTCAGCTTCGTGTTCGGTGAGGATGTCGCGGCCGGCGTGCATGACTACGCGGGCGTGAAGCGGCAGGAGGCCTGGCGGTACCCGCCGTTCTTCCACGCCATGCTCGATGCGGGTGTCTCATTGCCGCCGTCGGTGTACGAGGCATGGTTCGTCACTGCGGCGCACGACGATGCCGCGGTCGACCGTGTGCTGGAGGCGCTCCCGGCAGCCGCGCGCGCGGCCGCGGCGGCGCGTCCGGCATAACCGGCCGAAACCCGACGAGGCGGTTGCCCAGCGGTTTCGGCCGTTCTCCCGCGGTTCGTCCGGAGCCTCCCAGTGTCGGGTCCGGGGTTTGTGGGGCGTCGACGCGCGCTCGGCGAGCTCGTCGGGCAGGATGGTGACATGGCGAAGCTTCGCGTGCATCCCGATCGGGTCGAGGTGCACCTCACCCCGACGGAGAAGTCGCTGGCGTTCCGTGGCGCGGACATCGTCATCCAGCGTGAAGACATCCGGTCGGCGACCATCACGGACGACCCGTGGATCTGGATCCGCGGCATCCGCCGTCGCGGCTCAGAGGTACCGCTCGTCGTCGCCGTCGGGGTCTGGAAGTACCACGGCGGTTCCGACTTCGTCATCGTGAAGGGCAAGCGGCAGGCGGTCGTGCTCGAACTGTCGGGCGGCGAGTTCGCCCGGCTCATCGTCTCGACGAATCACGCCGCCGAGCTGATCGATCGACTCAAGGTGCCGCCGGAGGCGGCGACGCCGCTCGTCGACTGATCCCGAGCGCGGCGGGGGCCCGCGTCAGGTGACGTCGCGCCGCCACGTCGTGGCGCCGCCGATCAGCGCGAGCACGACCGCGAGCGCCGCCAGCACGATTCCGCCCTGCCACCAGTCGAGTCCCACGCCCGATCCGCCGGCCGCGATGGTGTAGAACGACGCGCCGACGAGGGCGTCGCTCGCGGCGCCCGGCAGGAACTTGGCCACCTGGGCCGTCACGTCGGACAGTGACGCGACGAGCCGCAGGATCGGCTCGACGAACTGGGTGAAGGCGATCACGATCACGATCGCGGCGACCTGGTTCGGCACGACCGACCCGATGCCGACGCCGATCGCGGCCCACAGTGCCATCGCGAGGATGCCGCGACCGATGAGCGCCCAGGTGTCCGAGGTGTCCAGCGCCGTGTCGAGGCCCCAGATCGACAGGGCGGCCGCTCCCGCGCCGACCGCGGCCAGGAAGCCCACGACGCCGAGAGCCGCGCCCCATCCGAGCTGCGAGACGAATTTCGCGCCCAGCACGGTGCCGCGGTTCGGCGTGACGAGGAACGTTTGCGTGAGGGTGCGGTGTCGGAACTCGCTCGTCACCGCGAGCGTGCCGAGCAGCAGCGGGAACACGTACCCGATCGACGAGGCGAAACTGTAGAGGAGGGGGGCGAGCTGGTCGCCGAGCGGCACCTGTTGCTCGCTGCCGCCCAGCGCCTCGGGGTCGGTCGTCAGGAGACCGAACATCGCGCCGAGGCCGCCCGACATGACCGCCACGTAGGCGACGAGGAGGATCGCGAGCACCCACCAGATGCGGGTCGTGATCACTTTCTGGAATTCCGAGCCCAGTGCGCGGATCATCGCTCGCCCCCTTCGCCGACGAGGGCGAGGAACGAGTCCTCGAGCCCTGATTTCAGCCGGTGCAGGCTGCTGAGCCGGACCCCGCCGGCGAACGCGGCATCACCGACGCGCCCGGGGTCGGGTTCGTCGACGATGAATCCGTTTCTGCCCTCGCTGTAGGCGAGTCCCGCAGATGCGAGGGCCGAGGCGAGCGCGGCCCGATCGGGGGAGTCGACGATGGTCCGCGGGGACTCGTCGAGCTCGAGGCTCGCGAGCGTGCCGGTCTTCACCAGCCTCCCCTTCGCGATGATCACGACCTCGTCGACCGACTGCTGCACCTCGCTCAAGAGGTGCGAGCTCACGAGCACCGTCCGCCCTTCCTGTGCGAGTGCCTGCAGGAACCCTCGGATCCATCGGATGCCTTCGGGGTCGAGTCCGTTGATCGGCTCGTCGAGCACGAGCACGCCGGGGTCGCCGAGCAGGGTGGATGCGAGCGCCAGGCGCTGTCGCATGCCGAGCGAGTACCCGCCCACCCGGCGGTCGGCGTACTGATCGAGGCCGACCTGCTCGAGGACCTGCTGCACCCGGGTGCGTGACAGTCCCGCGGCGGCCGCCACGACCGCCAGATGGTTCCGTGCGGTGCGACCGGGGTGGAAGCTGGCTTCGAGCGATGCGCCGACCTTGGTCGCGGGCCGCTCGAGGTCGGCATAGCGGACGCCGCCGAACGTCGCGGTGCCGGCGGTCGCTCGCGCGAGCCCGAGCAGCACGCGGAGCGTCGTGGTCTTCCCGGCGCCGTTCGGTCCGAGGAAGCCGGTGACGCGTCCTGGTTGCACGGTGAACGTGAGGTCTTCGACGGCCGTGACGGCGCCGAAGCGCTTGGTCAGGCCGGAGACTTCGATGGGGGTACCCGCCGCCATGGCCGCTCCTCGGGGGTCGTGTGGCATTCCTCCCGAGCCTAATGGGGCCGATAGTCTGCCCGCATGAGCGTGGTGGAAGAGGCATCCGTCGAGGTCGAGGCGCCCCGGCCTGCGCGTCTTTCGGTGAATGCCCTGGTCGATGGGTTCGTGTTCATCTACGCGGGGCTCGCGGTCGTGTGGCTCGCGTGGCTCATCCTCAGCGAATCGTTCGAGTTCGGCTGGTTCGGCATCGTCTTCTTCGTGCTGTTCTGGCTCGTGCTGGCCTACCTGGTGCTGCCGCGGCTGCACCGCATACTCACCACGATTTACGTGCCCGACTACTTCATCGGGCGGGCGAGGACGAGTGACGGACTGCTCGGCGATCCGGTGAACCTCGCCTTCCTCGGTGACGCGGAGGACCTGCACGTCGCGATGGAGGCGGCCGGCTGGACGCGGGCCGACGACGTGGACTTCGCCAGCAGCTGGCGGATCGTGATGTCGACGATCACCCGTCGGAGCTACGACGAGGCGCCGGTGAGCCCGTTGTTCCTGTTCGGCCGGAAGCAGGACTTCGCGTACCAGCAGGAGGTCGAGGGCAACCCGGCGAAGCGCCACCATGTGCGGTTCTGGCGGACCCCCGACGGCTGGCTGCTGCCCGGTGGTCGGCGGGTGGACTGGCTCGCCGCCGGTACGTTCGACCGTGCGGTGGGCTTCTCCTTGTTCACGCTGCAGATCACGCACAAGATCGACGCCGACATCGACGTGGAGCGCGACCACATCGTGCGGACGCTGCGTGAGAGTGACGCGTCGGTGCGGGTCGAGATGATCGAGGACTTCTCAACGGGCTATCACTCGCGGAACGGTGGCGGGGACACGATCCGGACGGATGGCGATCTGCCCGTGGTGGATGTGCGGCGCGTCGTCGACGTGCCGCCGGCGCCTGCGGCGCGGCCAGGCAAGCCGGCGGCGGACAGCTGGGGTGCGGGGGTGGGCAAGCGCCCGGCGTTCGAGTCGCCGGTGGTGCTGGCCGAGCGCGTACGGCCGCCGGCCACGATGGCCCGGCCGGTGGCGATCTCGCTCGGCGCCGCTCTGATCGTGATTCGGGTGCTGCTCGGGGTGGTGTGGCTGCTCGCGCTCGCCTTCAACTGGACGCGGGTGCTTCAGGATGACTTCGGGCTCGCTCCCGACGACGGCGATTGGGATGCGCTGACGGGGTCGGTGTTGACGATCGTGCTCGTCTTCGGCTCGGCCGTGCTGCTTGCTGAGCTGGTCTTCGCGTGGTTGCTGTTCCTCGGCCGCAATTGGGCGAGGATCGCCGTGATGGCCGTCGCGGTGGCGAGCATCACGATCTCCGCGCTCGATTACTTCCTCGGCGGCGAGGAGATCACGGTGCGCACCACCCTCCTGACGCTCGCCTGCGACATCCTCGTGCTGTTGGCGCTCTCGAGCCGTGCTGCGCGGGCGTATGCCCGCCGCCCGCGCCCCGGCACCTGAGCCCTCAGCGAGCTCAGCCGCCGAGCGTGACGCCGCGCTCGGCGAGGAAGGTCACCGGATCCTGCGCGGTCGGGTGCGCGCCGAGGTCGCTGACGGCGAACCGCAGGCCACAGGTCAAGGTCGCGCCGGTGAGCCCGGTCACGGCGATCTGCTGCCCGGCCTCGACGTCGTCTCCGGTGTGCACCAGCAGGCTGGACCACGCCAGGGAGCCGTACGTGGTGGAGATGCCGGCCCCGTGGTCGATGGCGGCCGACACGCCGGCGACACCGCCATTCTCGGTGGCGGACGTGACGGTGCCGGCCGAGGCCGCAGAGACGGGCGTTCCGCAGTCGGCAGCGACCTTCGCATATCGGTGGGTGTTCGCATCGAACGGTTCGGTCACCTTGCCGCGCACGGGGGAGACCCACTGGATCTCGGTCGTCGCACCGGGATCTGCTCCGCCCGCTTCGGCGGCGGCGGGCGCCGCGGCCGCAGCGCCGAGCAGAATCGCGCCGCTGATGCCGAGACAGGCAGGCCGGGCGCGACCGCCCGGGCGGATGACGGATGTGAACATGTGCGGTCCTCACGTCGGATCTTCGTGCCACGAAGCTTCAATCAACGTTCTAATATATCACAACGGTTGGAACGTTGGCCGGAGCCGGAGCCGGAGCCGGAGCCGGGCGGGGCGGCGCCATGGGCGCCGACGTTGGTGTGGAGGTGGGTGGGGGCCGACGTGTGTGGAGGTTGCGCGTGGGCGCCGACGTGGGTGTGAGCGTGGGCAAGGGCGCCGACGTGGGTGTGAGTGTGGGCAAGGGCGCGGGGCGTCGGTCGCCGTTGGGTGGGCCCCGGTCCGCCGCGTGCCCTCGGGCGAGCACGGGGTGACCGAATTTTCGTATGCCAGTTCCCCCTCATCGATGAGGGGGAACTGGCATACGGTTTTTCGAGGGTGCTGATCAAGGTGGCCGGTGCGGTGCGGTGCGGTGCGGTGCGGTGCGGTGCGGTGCGGTGCGGTGCGGTGCGGTGCGGTGCAGTGCAGTGCAGTGCAGTGCAGTGCAGTGCAGTGCAGTGCGGTGCGCTGCGGTCACCAGCGCTGCGGGCCCCAGTCGCCTGGCCCGCGCTCGGCTGGCCCGCGCTCGGCTGGCCCGCGCTCGGCTGGCCCGCGCTCGGCTGGCCCGCGCTCGCCTGGCTCGCGCTCGCCTGGCCCGCCGCCCTCGCGCTCGCCGCGCTGGCCGAGCTCTCCAGGGGCGTGCCTGCGGCCGCGAAGGCCCTTGCGGCCCAGCCGATGCGGCACCCGCGATGGCGGTGCCGGGTGGATGGGAGCCCGGCCCGTGAGTGCGCCATATCGGTGATCCCAGAGGTGGAAGAGCTCGCCGACGGCATGGTCCAGCAGCTCCAGGTACGCGCCGTTCAGCGAGTACAGGCGCCCCTGCGCTCCGTCGCCACGCACGTCGACCACGCCCTCGTCGCGCATGATTCGGAGGTGGTGCGACACCGCCGAGCGGCTGACCGCGAACTCCACTGCGATCACGTCATTCAGGACTCCGACCTCGTGCTCGCCGACCGCGAGGATCTCGATGATCCTGCGGCGAACCGGTTCGGCGACGATCTCGAAGACGTGCATCCCGGAACGGTACGACGCACGTGGCGCACCACCGATGTGCGCTGACGATCATGTTGACCGCCCCGACGAGGGCGACGGGCTGTGGATGCGTGGTGCCGATCGGTGCGTGGCGGTTGCCGCGAGCCAGGGGCGATGGCCCCGAGCGATGGCCCGGCGATTGCCGAGTCAGTGGCGGTTGCCCGAGAGGGCGAGCACGCCGCCCAGACCGATCATCATGACGCCGCCGGTGGCCGCGAGCCCAGACATCCGCCGCGGCGACCGGCCGAACCAGGTGCGCGCTGCGCTCGCCGCGAGCGCCCAGATGGAATCGCAGATGAGCGCGAGCACGATGAAGACGAGTCCGAGCTCGAACAGCTGCAGCGGGATCATGCCGGCCGTGAAATCGACGAACTGCGGGAGCACCGCGACGAAGAACGCGATCGTCTTCGGATTGGTGACGCCGACCACGAACCCCTCGAGGAGCTGACGCCAGTGCGACCGCGGCACGGCCCCCGTCGTGACGACCGCCGCCGACGCGCGGCGGTGTCGGATCGCCTGGACACCGAGATACACGAGGTACAACGCACCCACAATCTTGATCACCGTGAACAGCGCCACCGACTGAGCGACCAGCGCGCCCACTCCCAGCGCGACCGCAGCCGCGAGCGGGACGACGCCCAACGCGTTCCCGAGCACGCTCAGCAGGCCACCGACCCGTCCGAGCGCGAGCGAACGACCGATCGTGAACAGCACGCTCGGGCCAGGAATCACGATCAGCACGACCGCGGCGGCCGTGAAGCCCAGCAGGTTTTCGAGGGGGACCACGAACGGATGCTACTCCCGGACGCGCTAGCGTGGCAGGCGTGAGTGAGCTGATCAGCGCGACCGTGGCCGACGGGGTGGGGCACCTCACGCTCAGCCGGCCGAAGGTCCTGAACGCGCTCAACTTCGAGATGGTGCTCGCGCTCACCGAGATCCTCGAGGCGTGGCGGCACGACGCCGAAGTCGGTGTCATCGTGCTCGACGGCGCAGGCGACCGCGGCCTCTGCGCCGGCGGCGACCTGCGAGAGCTGCACGACTACGCCACCCGCGGCGACCACGGCCCCGCACACGAGTTCTTCCGATCCGAGTACCGGCTCGACGCCACCATCGCCCGCTACCCCAAGCCCGTCGTCGCGATCATGGACGGGATCACCATGGGCGGCGGCATCGGGCTGAGCGGGCACGCCGCGATCCGCGTGGTCACCGAACGTTCACAGCTGGCGATGCCCGAGACCCGCATCGGGTTCACCCCCGATGTCGGCGGCAGCTGGCTGCTGGCCAGTGCGCCCGGTGAGCTCGGCGTGCACCTCGCGCTGAACTCCCGCACGATGGATGCCGCGGATGCGCTGCACGCCGGCTTCGCCGACGTGTACGTCCCGAGCGACCGGCTGCCGCACCTGCTCCAGGCCCTCGCGGAACGCGCCGACCCGGGCAGCCCCGCCGAGATCGTCATGCTGTTCGACGAGACCCCCGGGCCGTCGGCGCTCGCGCTCACGCGCGACTGGGTGGACGCCTGCTACTCCGCCGCGACCGTCCCGGAGATCATCGGCCGCCTTCGTGCCTTCGCGCGCGGCGACGCCGCGGACGGCCGGGACGGCGCGCTGCCGGCGCATCCGCTCGATCCCGACGCGCCGACGGCCGCGGCGACCGCGGCCGACCAGCTCGAGACGCTGTCGCCCATCGCGCTCACCATCACGCTCGAGTCCGTGCGCCGCGCACGCGCCCTGCCGCGGCTCGAGGATGCGTTCGAGCAGGAGTTCCGCGCGGTCACCTGGCTCATCGAACAGCCTGACCTGGCCGAGGGCATCCGCGCCCAGGTGCTCGACAAGGACCGGCAGCCGCGCTGGCACCCCTCGACGCTCGACGGCGTCCCGCCCGGACTCGCGTCCCGCGTACTCGATGACGCGCGCTTCGCGCCCGTGTTCGCCCGGTAGGGCCCTACCCGGCCGGTGGCGCCTTCGCGATGGCGGCCTCCAGCGCGACCCACGCGAGCATCGCGCATTTCACGCGCATGACGTACTTCGAGACGCCGTGGAACGCGACCGCGTCGCCGAGCACCTCGACATCGGGCTCGCCCCGACCCTTCGAACGCAGCATCTCACGGAACGATTCCGTGAGTGCGAGCGCGTCCGCGACCCGCATGCCCCGCACAGCCTCGGCCAGCACCGACGCAGACGCCATCGAGATGCTGCATCCGTCGCCCTCCCAAGCGAGGTCCTCGATGCGCTCATGCGCCGGATCGAGCCGGATGCGCATCGTCAGCTCGTCGCCGCACGAGGGGTTGAGCTCGTGGTGCTGCGACGTCGCATCCGGCAGCTCGCCCTCGCCGTTCCTGCGCTTGGCCTGGTCGAGGATGATCTCCTGATACAGCCCTTCGAGCCCGCTCACACCGACACCTCCTCGGCCACGCCGAAGAAGCGCCGGGCGTCCATGAGCGCGGCGACGAACCGGTCGGCCTCGTCGAGGCTCGTGTACACGTGCGAGCTCGCACGTGTCGAGCTCGTGATGCCGAGCGCGCGGTGCAGCGGCTGCGCGCAGTGGTGGCCGGTGCGCACGTCCACGCCGGCATCGTCGAGGAACTGCCCGATGTCGTGCGCGTGCACCCCGTCGACCGCGACGCTCACGAGGCCCGCGCGCGCCTCGCCCCGCGACGGGCCGAGCACGCGGACGCCGGGAACCGCGGCGAGGCCGTCGAGCACCCGCTCGGCGAACGCCTGCTCGTGCTCGGCCACCGCGGTCATCCCGATTTCGTCGAGGTAGCGCACGGCCTCGGCGAGCGCGACCACCTGCGACACCGGCTGCGTGCCCGCCTCGAACCGGTGCGGTGACGGCAGGAACTCGGCCGACTCGAGCGTCACGACCGTGATCGTCGACCCGCCCGTCCTCGCCGGCGGCAGCGCGTCGAGCAGCTCGGCGCGGCCGAACAGCGCGCCGATGCCGTTCGGGCCGAGCATCTTGTGCCCCGAGAACGCCGCGAAATCGACACCTTGCGCGCCGAAATCGACCTGACGGTGCGGCACCGACTGGCAGGCATCGAGCACCACGAGCGCGTTGCGGCGGTGGGCGAGCTCGGCCACCTCGGCCACGGGGGCGATGAAGCCGGTGACGTTCGAGACCTCCGCGAACGCGACGACCCGGGTGCGGTCCGTGATCGCGTCGGCCATGGCGTCGAGCGACCACACACCCCGTTCGTCGACGCGCACGGGGACGAGCCGTGCGCCCGTCCTCGCCGCGAGCCGCTGCCACGGGATGAGGTTCGCGTGGTGTTCGGCCTCGGTGATCACGATCTCGTCGCCCGGGCCGAGGGCGAACCGCGTCGCCTCGTGCCCGCCGAGGCCGGCGCTCGCGTCAGCCATGCCGAGCGCGACGATGTTCAGCGCGTCGGTGGCGTTCTCCGCCCAGACCAACTCCCGGTCGCCCGCGCCGACGAAGCGGGCGACGTCGTCGCGTGCCTCCTCGAAGCGCGACGTCGATTCACCCACCGCGGCGCTCGTGCCCCGGTGGACGGCGGCGAGGTGGTGCTCGAGGTAGTCGCGTTCGGCGTCGAGCACCCGGCGCGGACGCTGGCTCGTCGCCGCGGAGTCGAGGTACGCCCGCTCCGCGGGGGCGTCGAACGCGGGGAAGTCTCGCCGGATGTCGGTGACCGGACGGCCACCGACGGTCTCATGAGCATGGGGAAGCATCGCTCCCATCGTCCCATGCTTCGGCTGAACCTCGGCCGGAAAGACGGTCGGGCGGATGCGACGTTGGGTACGGTTGGTCGGGTGAAGAACCATCACCTGCGCACGCACCGGAGCGACGAGCACCTTCCCCGCGAGGGCCAGCTCGCCTGGCAGCTGGCGGCCGTCGCCACCGACCCCGTCGAACTCGACGACGACGTCGTCGACATGGTCGTGAACCGCGTGATCGACAACGCCGCGGTCGCGGCCGCCTCGATCGCCCGCAAACCCGTCGTCTCCGCGCGGAGCCAGGCGCTCGCACACCCCGTCTCGATCGGCGGCGACGGTGCGACCGTGTTCGGTGCGGACGCCGGCCGGCGGACCTCGCCCGAGTGGGCGGCGTGGGCGAACGGGGTCGCGGTTCGCGAGCTCGACTTCCACGACACGTTCCTCGCGGCCGAGTACTCGCACCCCGGCGACAACATCCCGCCGATCACCGCGGTGGCGCAGCACCTCGCCGCGGTGCGCGGCCTCACGGGCCGCGACCTGATCCGGGGGATCGCGACCGGGTACGAGGTGCAGATCGACCTCGTGAAGGCGATCTCGCTGCACGAGCACAAGATCGACCACGTTGCCCACCTCGGACCGAGCGCCGCGGCCGGCATCGGCACCCTCCTCGGGCTGGATCAGGAGACGATCTTCCAGGCGATCGGCCAGGCGTTGCACACGACCACGGCCACGAGACAGTCGCGCAAGGGCGAGATCTCGTCGTGGAAGGCGCACGCCCCGGCGTTCGCGGGCAAGATGGCGATCGAGGCCGTCGATCGCGCGATGCGCGGCGAGACGAGCCCGGTGCCGATCTACGAGGGCGAGGACGGCGTCATCGCCTGGCTGCTCGGCGGGCCGGATGCCTCGTACGACGTGCCGCTTCCGGAGGCCGGTGAGGCGAAGCGCGCCATCCTCGACTCGTACACGAAGGAGCACTCCGCCGAGTACCAGGCCCAGGCGTGGATCGACCTGGCGCGCAAGCTGCACGACGAGTACCCGCTGATTCTCGACGACCCCGAGCGCATCGAGTCGATCGTGCTGCACACCTCGCACCACACGCACCACGTGATCGGGTCGGGTGCGAACGACCCGCAGAAATACGATCCGGATGCCTCACGCGAAACGCTCGACCACTCCATCCCGTACATCTTCGCGGTGGCGCTGCAAGACGGCAGCTGGCACCACGAGGACTCCTACTCGCCCGAGCGTGCGCATCGCCCCGACACCGTCGCGCTGTGGAAGAAGATCACCACGGTTGAAGACGCGGAGTGGACCCGCCGCTACCACTCGCTCGACATCTCCGAGAAGGCGTTCGGCGGTCGCGTGGTGATCACGCTCGCCGACGGCGGTGAGATCGTCGACGAGATCGCGGTCGCCGACGCGCACCCCCTCGGAGCGCGGCCGTTCGCGCGGGAGCAGTACGTGCAGAAGTTCCGCACGCTCGCGGAGTGGACGCTGGAGCCGGAGGAGATCGAGCGGTTCCTCGAGCTCGCGCAGCGGCTGCCAGAGCTCGGCCCCGACGAGCTCGGCGGGCTGACGTTCACCGCCGCGCCCGGCGTCCTCGCCACCCTGGACGTCCCGAGGGGCCTCTTCTAGCCGGCGGGGTCGTCGGTAGGCTGAGGGCGCGGGTGCACCGGCGCCCCGCCGAGATCGATCCCACGAGGAGCACGATGACCGACCAGCAGGCGCCCCAGATCTACAAAGGGCTGGCGGGCGTTCCCGTCGACTACACGGCCATTTCGAAGGTGAACCCCGAGACCAACTCGTTGCTGTACCGCGGCTACCCCGTGCAGGAACTCGCGGCGAACGTCACCTTCGAAGAAGTCGCCTACCTGCTCTGGCACGGCGAACTGCCGGATGACGACCAGCTCGCCGCGTTCGAGGAACTCGAGCGCGGTCACCGCGGGCTCGACCACGAGGTCAAACGGGTCATCGACGAGCTTCCGCTCACGTCGCATCCGATGGATGTCGTGCGCACCGCGATCAGCGTCATCGGCGCGAGCGATCCGAAGACGGCGGATGCCTCTGCCGAGGCCAATCTCGACAAAGCCGTCCGGTTGTTCGCGAAGCTGCCGTCGATCGTCAGCTACGACCAGCGCCGCCGGCACGACCTCGAGTTCGTGGAGCCCCGGGCGGACCTCGGGTACTCGGCCAACTTCCTCTGGCAGACGTTCGGCGAGGCGCCCGAGCTCGAGGTCGTGAACGCGTTCGACGTCTCGATGATCCTGTACGCCGAGCACTCGTTCAACGCGTCGACGTTCACCGCCCGCGTCATCGCGTCGACGCTGAGCGACCTGTACTCGGCGGTGACCGGCGCGGTCGGCGCGCTGAAAGGCGCGTTGCACGGCGGGGCGAACGAAGCCGTCATGCACGCCTTCGACGAGATCGGCCCTGGCGAGGGTGCCGGTGAGCGTGCGGCCGTCTGGCTCGATGCCGCGCTCGCCGAGAAGCGCAAGATCATGGGGTTCGGCCACCGGGTGTACAAGAACGGCGACTCTCGCGTGCCGACCATGCGCGCCGCGTTCGAGCAGATGGTCGAGCACTATGACCGACCCGATCTGCTGGAGCTCTACGTCGCGCTCGAGCAGGGCATGGGCGAGCGGAAGAACATCAAGCCGAACCTCGACTACCCGGCTGGGCCGGCCTACCACCTCATGGGGTTCGACACGGAGACGTTCACACCGCTGTTCGTCGCGAGCCGGGTCACGGGGTGGACGGCGCACATCATGGAGCAGCTCGCCTCGAACGCGTTGATCCGCCCCCTCTCGGTCTACGTCGGTCCCGACGAGCGGCACGTGCCCGCCTCGGCCCCATTGGTCGAGTAACCATGCACATGGTGTTCCGCACGCTGTGGCACGTGCTCTTCCTGTCGCGGCGCAAGCCGAGCCTCGGGCACTACGACGTCGCGAAGACGCGGTTCATCACCCTGCCGACCGATCTCGACATCAACCGGCACATGAACAACGGCGTGTACTTCTCGATCATGGACGTCGCGCGCTTCGACATGCTCGTGCGGAACGGCATCTGGAGGATCATCCGTGCGCGCGGCTGGTACCCCGTGGTGGCGAGTGAGACGATCACATTCCGCAAGTCGCTCTCACTCTGGCAGCGGTTCACGATCGAGTCGCGCGTGCTCGGGTTCGACGACAAGGCGGTCTACGTCGAGCAGCGGTTCGTGCGCCCCGGTGATGACGGCGAGCCGGAGGTGTACGCGCAGGGCTTCATCCGTGGTCGCTTCCTCAGGAGGAGCGGCGGCGTCGTTCCTGTTGACGAACTCATCGAGGCATTCGGCACGACTCCCGGTGACGGTCTGCCCGAGTGGATGGAGCGCTGGGGGAAGGACGTCGCGCTGCCCGCGACGCGCGCCGCCGCGCCCTCCGTCTGGCGCTGAACGCGTCCGCTACAGCTTCGCCTGCCGCGGCACCACGATCTCGCGGATGATGAGCAGGATGCCCGCCGAGATCGGGATGGCCACGAGGGCGCCGAGGAGCCCGAGCAGGGTGCCACCCGCGAGCGCCGAGATCAGCACGATCGTGCCCGGCACCTGGACGGCCTTGCCCATCACGCGCGGCGTCAGCACATAGGCCTCGATCTGCGTGTAGATCAGCATGGCGATCAGCACGATGAGCGCCGTCGTCGGGGAGACGAAGAGTGAGACGAACGTCATCAGGACGGTGGTCAGCACCGTTCCGATGAGTGGAATGAGGGTGACGAACAGTGCGACCACCCCGAAGATGAGGGCGTACGGCACGCCCACGACGGTGAGCAGGATGGTCGAGAATGTCGCGTTCAGCACGGCGAGGACCACCATGCCGCTGAGGTACTTGCCGACCGACTGCATGATGCGTTCGGCGTAGCTCTCGACCTGTGCCCGGTGGGTCGCCTTCACGAGCGAGTAGCAGGCGCGCTTGGTCGCGTCGAGCGTGGCGATGAAGTAGATCGACAGCACCACGACGAAGAACCCCGTCGAGACGGCGGCGACGACCGAGGCGCCGAAGGCCAGCGCGCCGCCACCGATGGTCGCCCAGAGGTTCGGGTCGGTGATGACGTCTTCGAAGCCCTGGATGATGTTGCTCAGCACGCCGTTCGTGGCGGCGTTCGCGTCGTCGAACCAGCCCGAGTCCTGGACCTTCTGCACCATGCCCGGGATGTTCTTCACGAACGCCGTGGCCTGGGCCACGACGGGCGGGATGACAATCCAGACGATGCCGACGACCGCGGCGATGAACAGCAGGATGACGACGACGATCGACACGCTGCGCTTCAGCCCGCGTCGCTCGAACCACCGGACGAGGGGATCGAGGCCGAGCGCCACGAACGCCGCGATGAAGACCGACAGCACGACGCTCTGCAGGTTCACGAGCGCGACCGCGAGCGCGAGCGCGAGCAGCACGCCGAGCGTGACGATGAACCCCCACCGGAGGGGGTGATTCACGAAGAGCTGCTGACCGGGTCTGGTTGCGGGGCTGCGGCGGCGCAACCGTTCTGCCGTCTTCACGGCGTCAGTCTAGGGGTGGGCGACCCCCGGGAGTCGGCGGCTCGCCCCGGTCAGCCCCTGGCCGGCTCGGGCACGTGCAGTTCGCGGTAGTAGCGCGAGAACGCCGGATAGTAGTCGTCCCAGACCGGCATCGGGGCGCGCTCGCGTGCGGCCTCGAGCCGGTCGAGGTAGTAGTCCCAGCCGGGCCCCATGTCGGCGGCGGCGGCCGGATCCAGCATGCGCTGGGCGAGCGTGAGCGTCGTCATGTGGCTGGCTTCGACGAGGTGGCAGTGCATGCGCCACCCGTCCGGAGCCTCTCCGACGTCGAGGTGGAAGCGGTGCGGTGGATCGCATTCGAGGATCGCGACGTTCTCCCAGGGGGCATCCTCGCCCTCCGCCGTCATCTTGAACCGCACGCCACCGGTGGCGGGGCTGCCCGTGTACGTGCCGATCCATCGGCTGAGGAAGCCCGGGTTCGTGATGCTGAACCAGACATCCTCGATCGGCGCACGGAACAGCCGATCGAACTGGAGGTAGAGCCCGTCGGCCTTCATCAGGAAGTGCCCGGTCGGTTTCGGCTTCATCGTCGACCCCCTCTGTCGTCCCTTCGGCTCAGGCTAATCCGGCCTGGCGCAAGCCACTAGAGTCGGGGCATGAATCACGAGCAAACCCTCGACCTCACGCGTGAGCGATCCGGTCTCTGGGGCACTCTCGCGGGCCTGATCGTCGCCGCGCTGATCGCCATCCCCCTGTCGGCCGCGTTCGCGTTCGCCACGCACCCGCACAGCCAGCAGCTGTTCGCGGGCCGACTCTCGGAGGCGACGTCAGCCGGTTACCAGATCTTCTGGTGGATCGTGACGATCTTCCTCGTCGCGCTCCCGTTCCTCGTCGGCTACGCCGTGGCGAAACTCTCGACGCGCACGCTCGTCATCGTCGGCGCCGTCGTCGCGCTGTTCGTCATCGTGGTCATGATCCTGGGCCAGATGTTCGTCTTCTGAGCCGCACGGCGGCTAGGCATCGGCGCGCTCCTCCAGGATCGCCATCGCCGCGTTGTGGCCGCCGATGCCGCTGACCGCTCCGCCGCGGACCGCGCCGGACCCGCAGAGCAGGATGCGAGGATGCCTCGTGGCGACGCCCCACCGTTCGGCGGAGGTCGTGAGCGGGCTGCCCGCCTCGCCCCACGGCCACGACAGCGGCCCGTGGAAGATGTTGCCGCCCGGCATCGCGAGCGATTCCTCGAGGTCTCGGGTGGTCTTCACCTCGATGCAGGGTTCGTCCGAGGCATCCGTCGCGATGACGTCCGCGATCGGCTCGGCGAGCACCGAGTCCAGCGACGCGAGCACCGCGTCGCGCAGCAGGTCGCGCAGCTCGTCGTTGCCGAACCGTGCGACGAGCCGATCGGGTACCTGTAATCCGAACACGGTCAGCGTCTGCGCCGGCGTCGCGGCGAGCGAGGGGCCGAGGATACTGCGGTCGCTCAGCGTGTGGCAGTAGATCTCGCACGGCAGCGGGTCGGGCAGCTCGCCCGCCGTCGCCGCGTCGTAGGCGGCTTCGAGCTGGCTCGCGAGCTCGTTGATGTGGAAGGTGCCGGCGAACGCCGCTGCCGGGTCGACCTCCGGGTCGCGCAGCCGCGGCAGCCGCGTGAGCAGCAGGTTCACCTTGACCTGTGCGCCCTCGGGCCGGCGCAGCCGGCCCGTCGAGGCCACGGCGACGTCCGGTCGGGCGGGTTGGTCGCGCGGCGCGACGCGCGGGTCGTGCGACGGATGCCTCGGCGTCGACGCCGCACGCGAGACGGCGGCATCCGGGGTGCCGGCGCCCGCGGCGAGCAACCGTTCGAGCACCACGGGCGCGACGTTCGCGAGGATGTGCCCGGCGCGGGACATCTGCTCGCCACTCGGTTCGACCCAGCGCACCGTGCCGTCCTCGTCGAGCGCGACGACCTCGGCGTTCGTGCGCAGCTCGGCGCCCGCCTCACGCGCGGCGCGGGCGAGCTCGCCGCTGACCGCGCCCATGCCACCGACGGGCACGTCCCAGTCGCCCGTGCCGCCTCCGATGACGTGGTACAGGAAGCACCGGTTCGCGTCGAGCGACGCGTCGTGCAGGCTCGTGAAGGTGCCGATGAGTCCGTCGGTCGCGACGACGCCGCGCACGAGATCGCTCGAGAATCGGGCCTCGATGGTCTCGCCGAGGGGCCGTTCGATGAGGTCGCGCCAGACGCGCTCTTCGCCGACCAGCGCGCGGGCCTCGTCTCGCGTGGGCAATGGCTCGGTGAGGGTCGGGAAGAGCGTCTCGGCCAGGCGGGCGGTGTCGGCGGAGAGTGCATGCCAGGCGTCGGCGTCGATCGCGGCATCCACGCGGTCGAAGGCGGCGACGGATGCCTCGGGGCTCGCCTCCCCATCGACGAGCAGTCCGCGACCGGGGTCGCCGGGGTCGGGTGTGTACGACGAGAACCGGCGACGGACGAGCGTGAGATCGAGCCCCAGATCGTCGATGATGCGCCGGGGGAGCAGGCTCACGAGGTAGGAATACCGCGAGAGCCGGGCCTCGACGCCTGCGAACGGCTCCGCGGAGACCGCGGCCCCGCCCACATGGTCGCTTCGCTCGAGGACGAGCACGTCGAGCCCGGCGCGGGCGAGGTAGGCGGCGGCGGTCAACCCGTTGTGGCCCCCGCCGACGATCACGACATCGTGCGGCATCCCCCGACTGTAGCCGCCCTCTCGTCGATCGCGGGCGAGGTCGAAGCTGGTGTGGAGGTCACCGTGTCAAGCTCCTCGTCATGAGATCCAAGGTGTCGCGCCCTGCGGAGCCATCGACCCTGACCGCGCTCGGGCGCGGGCGGTTGGTCTTCTCGTCCGGCGTCGCGTGTGACGTGTCGCTGATCGAGTTGACGGACGATCGGGGTGGCGAGTACACCTGGTTCCACACGGTGTCCGGGGGTGGGCCGATCGGCGACGTGCTCGACTGGGTCTTCCGCCGGCCCGGGCCCCAGACGCCATCTCAGATTCGGGTGTATGCGAACCCGGACCGCGCGCACGCTGCGGTCGCCGAGTTCGCGGATCCGGATCGTCGCTGAGGCCGATGTGGTCACCTTCTGACCTGAAGGCGGCGAAGATGGGGGCATGGCCGCGACGACGACGCGCACGCTCGACCTGCTCTCGCTGCTGCAGAGCCACCGACAGTGGTCGGCGCGTGAGCTGAGCGACCGGCTCGGCGTCAGCGATCGTACCCTGCGCCGTGACGTCGACCGGCTCCGCGGACTCGGGTACGCGATCGAGTCCACGCGCGGCACCGCGGGCGGGTACCGACTCGAGGCCGGCACGGGTCTGCCACCGCTGCTCCTCACCGATGACGAGGGCGTGGCGATCGCCGTGGGACTGCGATCGCAGGCCGCGGCCGGACTCCGCGGCGCCGAGCACACGACGCTGAGCGCACTCGCGAAGATCGAGCAGGTGCTTCCCGCGGCGCTGCGGCGGCGCATCGAGGCGCTGCAGTCGCATGCGAGCGCCGAGCCGTCGGGCAGTGGACCCACGGTCGACACGTCGCTCCTAGGCCTCCTCGCACTCTGCTGCCGCGACCGTGAGCGGGTGCGCATGCGATACACGGATGCCTCGGGCGCCGCGTCCGTGCGCAGCATCGAACCGCACCGGCTCGTGCTGCTCGGGCGCCGGTGGTACCTGCTCGCGTGGGACCGCGACCGCGTCGACTGGCGGAAGTTCCGCCTCGACCGCGTCGACGACGTCTTCCAGACGAGGGTGCGGTTCGAGCCGAGACCGCTCGCCGACGGTGAGGCCGAGCAGCGGGTGCAGGCCGCTGTGCGGTGGCGCGACGGGCGCGTCCGCGCACACGTGCACGTCGGCGTGCCGGTCGAGCAGTTCCGTGCGGCGCTCGGCCGGTGGGCCCGGGACGCGGTGGCGGATGCGTCCGGCGGCACCGTATGGCCGCTCGACGTGGAGTCGGTCGAACAACTGGTCTTCGCGCTCAGCTGGGCTCCGGGCGGGGTGGAGTACCGGGTCGAGGCATCCGATGAGGTGCTGGCCGCGCTGCGCGCCCACGCCGCGCGGCTGACGCACGCCCTCGAATAGCGTCGCTGGAGGGACGAGGTGCCGAAAACCGTATGCCAGTTCCGCCTCAACTGAGGCGGAACTGGCATACGGTTTTCGGCGCTCCGTTGCTCGCCGGAGGCGCCGGGCGAATCGTGCCGGGTGAATCGCGCTGGGCGGGTCGCGGTGTGGCGAATCCTGGGGCGCGCCCCGCGTTCACGGCGTGCCGTGAGCCAAGGATGACTACCGTCGTGAGCATGACGAACGTCAGCGCGGATCCCGCCGCGATCACCGACCAGGTCACCGCCCTCGTCCGGCGCTGGCTCGCCGAGAGCGCCGAGTTCCCCCCGGACCCCGCCGCCGAACGGTTGGCCGGGGTGCTCAAGGACCGGCACGGACTCGCGTTCACCGTGGGATTCGTCGACGGCGTCATGCGGCCGGACGACCCCGGAGTCGCCGGGAAGAACCTCGCCGAGGTCGCCCGACTTACCCCGTCCTTCCTGCCGTGGCACCTGCGTGCGGCGGTCCGCATCGGTGGGGCGGTCGCCCCCGTGCTGCCGTGGGTCGTCATCCCGATCGCCCGCCGGGTCCTGCGCGGCATGGTCGGTCATCTCGTGCTCGACGCGACCCCGTCGAAGCTCGGCCCCGCCATCGCCGCGCTGCGCGAATCCGGCAACCGCCTCAACCTGAACCTCCTCGGCGAAGCGGTGCTCGGCGAGAACGAAGCCGGCCGGCGCCTCGAGGGCACCTACGAGTTCCTCGCGCGCGACGACGTCGACTACGTCTCCATCAAGGTCTCGAACGTCGTCAGCCAGCTCTCGATGTGGTCGTTCGACGAGACGGTCGACCGGGTGGTCGAGCGGCTGCGGCCGCTGTACCGGCTCGCCGCGAAACGCGAGGCGCAGGGCACGCGCAAGTTCATCAACCTCGACATGGAGGAGTACCGCGACCTCGACCTCACCATCGCGGTCTTCCAACGCCTCCTCGACGAGCCCGAGTTCCGGCAGCTCGAGGCCGGCATCGTGCTGCAGACCTACCTTCCCGACGCGCTCGGCGCCATGCAGCGGCTCACCGAGTGGGCGCTCGCGCGCCGGGCCGCGGGCGGCGCCCCCATCAAGGTGCGGGTCGTGAAGGGCGCGAACCTCGCCATGGAGCACGTCGACGCCGCCATCCACGGCTGGCCTGCGGCGACCTACCCGACCAAGCAGGAGACCGACGCGAACTACAAGCGCGTCCTGCACTGGGCGATGACTCCCGAGCACACCCACGCCGTGAAGCTCGGCGTCGCCGGGCACAACCTGTTCGACATCGCGCACGCCTGGCTCACGGCGAAGGCGCGCGGCGTCGACGACCGCATCGAGTTCGAGATGCTGCTCGGCATGGCGACCGGCCAGGCCGAGGCCGTCCGGCGCGACGTCGGTGAGCTGCTGCTCTACACGCCCGTGGTGAACCCGGCCGAGTTCGACGTGGCGATCGCCTACCTCATCCGTCGCCTCGAAGAGAACGCCAGCGACGAGAACTTCATGTCCGCCGTGTTCGGCCTCGCGGCCGACCCCGCACTGTTCGACCGCGAGCTGCAGCGCTACCTGAACTCGCTCGACGCCCTCGACGCCCCCGCCGGTCGAGGGACGAGCGACGCCCCCGACGCCCAGCCCCCGAACCGCACGCAGAACCGCCGCACCGAGTGGGATGGCGACCGGCTCGCGATCGAGCTCGCGCACCACGACGCGCCGCCGCCCGCCGCGGGCGACGTCGACGCCGAGTCGCTCACGAGCGTCGTGCTCGGCTTCACGCGCGGGTCGTCGCTGGGCGACGGCCGGGATGCCGCGGGCGGAGCATCCGACTCGCCGGAGACCGCCGAACTCACCGGCTCAGGTGTCACGCCCGGGTTCCGGAACGAGCCGGACACCGACCCCGCGCTCGCGGCGAACCGCGAGTGGGGCCGGCGAATCCTGGCCCGCGTGCCGGATTCCACGATCGGCGAGGACACCATTCGCGCGGCGCGCATCGAGGCCGTCGATGAGCTGCGAGGTCTGCTGGGACGAGTCGCCGAACGGGGGCGCGAATGGGGCGAACGTCCGGCCGGCGAACGCGCGGCGCTGCTGCATCGTGCGGGCCTCGCGCTCGCCGCGAACCGCGACCGGCTCATCGAGGTCATGGCCGCCGAGACCGGCAAGACCATCGCCGAAGCCGACCCCGAGGTCAGTGAGGCGATCGACTTCGCGCACTACTACGCCGAACGGGCGCGCGAGCTCGACCACGTGCAGGGCGCGACGTTCGTGCCGTCGAAGCTCACGGTCGTGACCCCGCCCTGGAACTTCCCGGTCGCGATCCCCGCCGGCGGCGTGCTCGCTGCGCTCGCCGCGGGCTCCGGTGTCGTGATCAAGCCCGCCCGACTCGCGAAGCGGTCCGGCGCGGTCATGGTCGAGGCGCTCTGGGAGGCCGGCATCCCGCGCGACCTGCTCGCGCTGGTCGACCTCGGGGAGGCCGAGCTCGGCCGGGAGCTCGTCGCCGATCCGCTCGTCGACCGGGTCATCCTCACCGGCGCGTACGAGACGGCCGAACGGTTCCGGTCGTTCCGTGAGGATCTGCCACTGCTCGCCGAGACGAGTGGCAAGAACGCGATCATCGTGACCCCGTCGGCCGATCTCGACCTCGCCGCCGCCGACCTCGCCAAGAGCGCATTCGGACACGCGGGCCAGAAGTGCTCGGCCGCGTCCATTGCGATCCTCGTCGGCTCGGTGGCGCGCTCGAAGCGCTTCCAGCGCCAGCTCGTCGACGCCGTCACCTCCATGCGCGTGGGCTGGCCCGACGATCC
>Ga0182737_1001367_pt1 | contig 24470 bp, 20 predicted proteins | sample eDN5th30CBELigOP_FD_128878 | JGI IMG/M metagenome (GOLD analysis project Ga0182737, IMG submission 128878) | Enriched Organic Plus compost microbial communities from Emeryville, California, USA - eDNA 5th pass 30_C BE-Lig OP (version 2) (version 2) ...
CGTTCTCGGATTTCGCTTCGGTAGCGGTGCCGGCGTTGCCCGGGGCAACGTAAATTTTCTCGACGCGCGCGCTCTGGGCGATCTTCCAGACGAGCGCGTGCTCGCGGCCACCATTGCCAACCACCAAAACCTTCATTCCGCAACCCTCTTCGCCACCAGCGCGCGACGCTTTGGCCCGTTTTCGATCCCTTGAAGACGCAGCCAACTTCAGCCGCGTCTCAAGTAGTCGAATATAACGCTTGTCGCGCAATCCCGGCAGTTGCCGTGCTCGTGGAATGATTGCGATCTGGAACGAAATCGCGCTGCGGGGAGCGTCGCGACTCGCAAAATCGCCAACGGCAAGCGAAAATGGACGTTGACGTCGGCTACCGGGCGTAAGAAAGTAGTGCAGCGCGCAACCTTGCTTTTGACCGCCAGCGAGCCGACTTCAAGAAGGATCGCATGACCGGTCAAAGGTAGGGAGAAAACCCTTAACCCACACCTGACGGCAATTGACGCAACCTTTTGTGGCGCGGCCAGTTGACAAGCAAGTAGAGTTGGGTAATAAAGCGTCATCTTCGTGAAAATTATCACGAAGCGCGAGAAGTCGTTGCGGCGGGTAGCTCATCTCACGACCGCGGCGAAACTTGCGGACCTAGCTTCCCTCCCATCTGGCTGGTCGAAAAAAGCACGACGCTTGCCGCCCATTTGGGACCCGTTCGGTCGTGACGGATTTCTAGCCAGGCGTTGTCTAGTTATGGCCAAAAAACTGTCCGTGGCCGAAATACTCGCCGCTGCCCGAGCTGAAAAAAAGCAGGGCGAAGGCGCTACTCCTGCCGCAGAGAACGTCAGCACTCCGCCGACGCCTGCCCAGCCGGAAGCGACGCCGCCTCAGGCGACTAGCGAATCGGTTGCCGCTTCGTCGGAGACGCCGGCCGCTCCGACGCCTCCGGCAAAGCCGGCTTCTGCGATGAGCGTTGCGGAAATTCTGGCCGCCGCGCGGGCCGGAAAGCCGGGCGGAGCGAAACCGGCCGAGCAAGCGCCGGCGGAATCTGCGCCAGCTCCCGCCGCGCCGGCCAAACCGGCGTCGGCGATGAGCGTGGCCGAAATCATGGCTGCCGCGCGCGCCGCGAAAGGTGGCGGGGCCGCCCCGGCTGCTGCCACGCCCGCCCAACCCGCAGCCGCTGCTCCGGCAGCCCCTGCAGCGAAGGCCGAGCCGGCTGCGCCCGTTTCGTCGGGTCCCAAGGACACTGCGAGCATTCTCGCCGCCGCGCGCAAAGCGTCGAAGCCCGGCCCGATCTCCAAGGCGGAAGCCGCAGCCAAGGCCGCGCCGGCTGCTCCTGCGGCGAAGCAGAAGATCGAGGTCCCGCCGATGCCGGCCCGGCCGGACTATGCTCGTCCGACGACCGCAGCCCAAACGCAGGATCGCCGCGGCTTTTTGGCCGCTGGCGCCGCACTGATCTTTGGATCGCCGCTGGCGATCGGTTTTGCCACGCTGGCAGTGACGCACGTGATGTGGCTGCTGGGCCTGGCGCGATTCATGTTCCCAAACGTGCTGATCGAGCCGCCGACGCGCTTCAAGGTCGGCTTTCCCGATACGCTGGCCCCCGGCCAGGTCGAAACGAAGTACATTCCGCAGTTCGGCGTGTGGATTGTGAAATACGAGTACGAGGGCACTCCGATGATCTACGCCCTCAAAGCGGTCTGCACGCACCTGGGTTGCACGCCGAACTGGCTCGAAGCGGAGCAGAAATTCAAATGCCCCTGCCACGGCAGCGGCTTTTACAAAGACGGAATCAATTTCGAAGGTCCCGCGCCTCGGCCGCTCGAGCGCTATGCGATCAGCATTGCCGACGACGGGCAACTGCTCGTCGACAAGAGCCGCACCTTCAACCAGGAACTTGGCGGCTGGAAGGATCCGGCTTCGTACGTGACGGTTTAGGCCTAAGCCGCGCTAGCCATCGCCGAGTCGCCGGCGGTCCGGCGCGGGCGTAGTCGAACTTTGGCGTCTCGCGTGTCCGCTGGGGCGAAACGGCTTCAGCGAACTCCCTGTCCGCCCCCATCTAGATTTTGCAGAGCATTCATGGCCACGATCGGCGAACGCGTTAAAGAATCGCAAATCTGGAAGAGCATTTTCCGGCATCCAGCGCCGTTGGATCGTCGCAACCGCATCGTCGTGATGCTGACGAACTTCTTCCTGCATTTGCACCCGGTTTCGATCAAAAAGCAGGGGATTGCGCTCAGCTTTACGTGGTGCATGGGCGGCGTGACGTTCTTCCTTTTCTTGGTCGAAACGGTTACGGGCGTGCTGCTGATGTTCTATTACCGCCCGACGCTGGAATGGGCGTACAACGACATCCTCGCCCTGCGCGACGTCACCAGCATGGGCATTCTCCGTGAACTGCATCGCTGGGGCGCTCACGCGATGGTGATCACCGTTTGGCTGCACATGTATCGCGTCTTTCTCACGGGGAGTTACAAACCTCCGCGGGAGTTCAACTGGGTGATCGGCGTCATCTTGCTTTTGTTGACGCTATTACTGTCGTTCACCGGCTACTTGTTGCCGTGGGACCAATTGGCGATTTGGGCGATCACGGTCGGTTCAAACATGGCCCGCGCGACGCCGTTTCTTGGCTACGAAGGTCCCGGCGCTCAGCTCTTGGTGGTGGACGGGGTGCCGCTGATTACGAACATGTCCGACGCGCGCTTTGGATTGCTCGGGGCGCGCTTTGTCGGTGAAGAAACGCTGAACCGCTTTTACGTGCTGCACTGCGTGGCGATTCCGCTGGCCGTTTCGCTGCTGCTCGCCATCCACTTCTGGCGAGTGCGCAAGGACGGCGGCATCAGCGGACCGCTGTAGTGCGGGATTAAAGGCATACAACTCACGACCGGCTCGGATAGCGACGTCATGCACGGTTCAGAAGCAGCTCATTTGGCGCAGATTGCGGGCTTTCTCGGCTCGTTCTATCTGTTTATGGCCATCGTCAATGGCGTCGCCGCGTTCATCCTTTGGAACGGTCACGACCACGAGCGGCCGCCGCTGTTTCGTATCGGCCCGCTGCGAGTGCCAGCCGCCGCGCTCTGCCTGGCGGCGGCCCTGTTTTTCTTGCTCCTTTCGCCGATCGCCTACAGCGGCGATCCGGACTGGATGCGGGCCATTTCGCTGCCAGCTGCGGTGCGCAACACGATCAACCGCCTGATGAACCCGACGGTTTACACCCTCGGCTCGTTCTTCCTGCTGCTGGCTGTGTTTCTGCTGCGAAAGTTCTTCGTCCGCCCAGCCGTGGCGTGGACGCTGCTCAATCTGGGCATGCTGCTGATGGGCATGTCGCTGACCGATCCCAATTTCGCAGCCATCGTCACGAAGCCGGATAACGTGCCGATTGTCGGCCTGATCCTGCTGCTCGGCTTTTTCACATGGCTGGCCGGTTGGAAAGCCGTGCAGAACGACGAGCGTCGCAAGCAAGGGCTCGAACCGCTCGAAGCGCTCGACAACGAAAAAGTGCTCGTCTGGCCCGACCTGGTCTATACCGAACTGATCTGCATGGTCGTGCTGACGGCTGTGCTGCTCGTTTGGGCGATCGCCCTGAAAGCGCCGCTGGAAGAGCCGGCGAGCGCCGTAAAGACGCCGAACCCGTCGAAGGCGCCGTGGTACTTCCTCGGCCTGCAAGAGATGCTCGTCTACTACGACCCGTGGATGGCGGGCGTCGTGCTGCCGAGCCTGGTCGTCTTCGGTCTGATGACGATTCCGTACATCGACTTCAACAAGAAAGGAAACGGCTACTACACGATCGAAGAGCGGCCGTTCGCCTATCTGACGTTTCAGTTCGGCTTCCTTGTGCTCTGGGTGACGCTGATCGTGATGGGGACGTTCTTGCGCGGTCCCAACTGGAACTTCTTCGGCCCGTACGAGCCGTGGGATCCGCACAAGGTCGAAGTGCTCAACAATCGCGACCTGTCGGAGTTGTTCTGGGTCGAACTGCTCAATCGCAGCCGCCCCGCGCCACCCGATGGGGCTGGTGGGCTGTCGAAACTGGGATATGCGCTGCTGCGAGAATTGCCGGGCATATTGCTGGTCATCGGCTACTTCACGATGATTCCGCCGCTGCTGGTGGTGGTGAGCAAGTTTTTCCAGGGGCTGTTCATCCGGATGGGCTTCATCCGCTACATGGTGATGACGAACCTGCTGCTGTTCATGATGCTGCTGCCACTGAAGATGCTCTGCCGGTGGACGATCAACCTGAAGTACTTCGTCGCCCTTCCCGAATACATGCTGAACTTCTAGCTGGCTCGGCCCGCCGCTTTTTTGCGGCGAGGCGGAGAAAAGAACTATGCCCGCAACCGAAACAACCTGGCGTAATTCGCAGCTACTGCATCGCATCTTCGCGGTGACGGGCGTGCTGCTGACCCTCGCCACCATCTGGATGTTCCAGGCCGACTATTCGCGCCGTTGGAAGACCTATCAGGCCAACGTCGTCAACGTCGACCTGAAGATGAACGCCTGGCGTCAGGAACAGTTCGCCACCGAGGACGCCCTCCGCGAGCACGAGCAACTCACCGCAGCCGTGCAACGGGCGACTTCCCAGCCGATCGACGAACAGCTGCTCGCCGCGTTCAAAGCCGAGTGCGAAAAAGCGGCTTCGCACACCGGCGCCGAGTTCCACAACGATCCGGTCGACTTTTCGCGCATCGACGCCGACGCCGCGCGCCTGGCCGAACAAGCCAAAGAGGCCGCTGCCAAGCGCGCCGCCGCCGACGAAGCAGCCTCAGCCGCTGAAAACGCCCCGGAAGACGCCACGCTTGCGCAACAAGCCACCCAAGCCGAGCGCGACGCCCAGCGGGCGGAAACCGCCGCCAGCCAGACGCGCGAGCGGTTGCTCAACCGTCTGCAGGATGTTGTGATCGACGCGAAGAACCTGGAGCTGCGCGCACTGCAAGTGCGCAAGTTCACCTCCGCCGAACTCGACGCCGCGCGGGCCAATCTCGACATCGCCGTCCGCGACAACGCCGACGCCGCCACGCGCGAGCGAGTGCAGCAGAACATCGACAAGGTCCAAGAGCGGCTGAACCGGCTGAACCTCAACTACCAGGCCCTTTCAGCCCATCGCAAGGAGCTGGAAAGCCTGCATCGGCAGATGACGTCGGAAGCTGACGCGGCTCGCAAACAGCTCGAAGAAAGCATCGCTGGTCTCAACCGCCTGAAGACCGCCTATCAAGACAAGCGCGAAACCTGGGTCGACTTCTGGGGACCGATTCCGCTCCCCGGCAAGAAGATTCTTACGCTGCCGATCCTCGACGCATTCATGTCCCCCCGCCGGCCGGAAAACCTCTGGGCTGACGGCTTGGAGCAAGACTACAACTTCCGCAAGGTCCGGCGTTTCGATCGCTGCACAACCTGCCACGGTTCGATGCAAAAGAGCATGCCAGGCGAAGCCACCACGCCGGCCTACGTGAGCGAGCAGCTATTCAAGGTTCAAATCCCGGCAATTCCGCCAGAAAACCTCCCCGCCGAAGATTTAGACGAGGAAGGCGTGCCCAAGCCGTCGGCGCTGATCGACGTGCTCGGCATTCGCCTGGCGGACGAAGGTTTGCTCAATCCGAACGACGTGACCGTCAGCCTCGTGCAGCCGAAGTCGCCCGGCGCTCGGGCCCAGATCGTCAAGCCGAATCCCAAGCCGGCCGAGATTCCCGCCAACGAAATTCGCGAGAGCTTCGCCCAACTCACAGGCCCGCGGCTCACGCCGGCGGAAGAATATCCGCGACTGCCCGGCCTGCTGGTTGGCGACGTGATCGAAACGGTTAATGGCAGCAAGTATCTCGGGGCCAAGCGCGCCGCCGCCGCGCTGGTTGACCTTGCGCGCAGCGGCAAGCCGATCACGCTCGAAATCCGGCGCGGCCTGCCGAATCCGTACACCTCGCATCCGCGTCTGGATCTCTTCGTCGGCGATTCCAGCCCGCACCCGGTCGGCCGCTTCGCCTGCACGATTTGCCACGACGGCCAAGGGAGCGCCACCGACTTTGTGTGGGCTTCGCACACGCCGAACACCGTCCGCGCCCAGGAGGAGTGGGTCAAGAAGTACGGCTACTTCGACAACCACCACTGGATCTATCCAATGTATCCGGAGCGGTTCAATCAGGCGTCGTGTCTGAAGTGCCACCACGACGTGGTGGAACTTGAACCGAGCGAAAAGTTCCCCGAAGCGCCGGCGCCCAAGCTGGTGCACGGCTATCACCTCATCCGCAAGTACGGCTGCTATGGCTGCCACGAAGTGAACGGCCACGACGGCCCAACGCGGCGCATCGGGCCCGATCTACGGCTGGAGCCGAACTACTTCGCGGTCGCGCAGGAATTGCTTGTCAACAGCCGGCTGCCGGCGACGCTCGAACGCCTGAAAGACGCGTCGAACGGCGATGCCGCCTCTGCCGACAATGCCGCCCAGGTTCAGGAAGTCGAAGAACTCATTGAACTAGCCGAGCAGGTCGTTCGCCGTCCCGAGGACGACGACGTTCGCAATGCGCTGCGTGCGAGAATCGAAGCCGATTCGCAACTGCCCGCCGAGCAGCAAATTCTTTCAGCCGACGTGCATCGGCTCGCCGGGCAACTGCGCGATGTCGAAACTCCCGGCAAGCTCCGCAAGCCGGGGCCGAGCCTGCGGTTCATGGCGTCGAAGCTCGACAACGAGTTCACCTACGACTGGATTCGCAATCCGCAGAATTTCCGTCCCGACACGCGCATGCCGCGTTTCTTCGGCCTGTGGGACCACCTGCAAAACGAAGACGCCAAGGGCTCGCTCGAAATCGCCCAGGCTCGCGAACCGATCGAAATTCTCGGCACGATCGAGTATCTGAACGCCTACTCGCAAAAGTTCGAGCCCATTCCGAAGGCGGAGGGAATCTCCGAGTGGAGCCCCGAAGAGAAAATTGCTCGCGGCAAGATTCAATTCGAAACCCGCGGCTGCCTCGCGTGCCACTCGCACAAGGATTTTCCGGACGTTGAAAAGTTCCGCCGACCGAACGAAATCGTTCAAGGGCCCGATCTGTCGGGCGTGGGGAGCAAGTTCGATCCAGCCGTAAATCCGCACGGCCGCGAGTGGCTCTATAGCTGGATCAAAGAGCCGACGCGCTATCACGCCCGCACGGTGATGCCGAATCTGTTCCTCGATCCCGAGAAGACGGCCGACGGCAAGACCTTCGACCCCGCCGACGACATTGTCGACTACCTGCTTTCTGCTTCGAAGGTGGACTGGAAGCTCGACGCCAACGCTCAAAAGGCCCGAGCGAAGGACGCCCTGCCTCTCTCGGACCAAGATCTGAAAGCGCTGCGCGACCTGACGCTCGAATATCTCAACGAGACGTTCTACGCCGACGCCGCCGAGGAGTACTACGACAAGGGCATTCCGCCCGAAATGCGTCCTGAGCTGAAGGGCGCCGAAGTCGAACTGATTGTCGAACCGGGGCAATCGCTCACCGACGCCCAGCGACTCCGCTATATTGGCAAGCGGACGATCAACAAGTACGGCTGCTTCGGCTGCCACGACATTCCGGGCTTCGAAGACGCCAAGCCAATCGGCACCGGTCTGGCCGACTGGGGCCGCAAAGATCCGTCGAAGCTGGCGTTCGAACACATCACGCACTACATCCAGCACGGTCACGGCCACGCCGCCCATTCCTCGGCCAAGCATGCCCACGGCGATTCGGCAGCGAGCCACGCCGCGGACCATCCCGTGACGAATGCGGAGATCGCCCGCGATCTGGAATCGTTCGAAGCCCGCGAACAGGCCGAGTACTTCGACCACCAGCTCGAGCACGGCAGCCGCATCGGTTTCCTCTGGCAAAAGCTCAAGGAGCCGCGCAGCTTCGATTACGAAAAGACGCAAAACAAGCGTTACAACGAGCGACTGCGCATGCCGCAGTTCCCGTTTAGCGCCGAGGAGCGTGAAGCGGTCGCCACATTCGTTCTGGGCCTGGTCGCCGATCCGCCCACGCCCAAATATGTCTATCAGCCGGACGAGCGGACCCGGGCAATTCTCGCCGGCCGCGAAGCGCTCGACAAATACAACTGCGCCGGCTGCCATCTTTTGAGCGGCGACCAACTGAAACTGGCGTTCGCCCAGGACGAGTTCGGCCCCCAGACGGCCGACAGCCTCTATCCGTTCCTGCGCCCCAGCTTCAGCCCCAAGGAAATCGCCGCGTCGGCTCAAACCGATCGCCGCGACTTGTTCCACGCCACCATCGAAGGCTTGCCGAGCCTCGGGCGCGACGGCTTGCCGCGCGTGATCGACGCGGAAGGGGTGCCAATTGAAGGGGATGACGAGTACAGCCCCAGCGAGGTCGGCTACGCGCTCGACCTCATCCGACCGACGCTCATCGCCGGCAATCCCTACGTGACCGGCCAAGGTCCGCTCGTGGCGCTGGAGCGTCAGATCGAACAGCATCATCCGTCGCACGGCGGCGTTTTGACGAAGTACCTGCTGCCGCGCGTGACCAGGCTGGAAGCGGAAGTCAATCCGAACGCCAACGGCGCCGAAGCCTACGGCTGGCTGCCGCCGCCGCTCATCGGCGAAGGGGCCAAGGTGCAACCGAATTGGCTGAACGACTTCCTGCTCGAGCCATACGCCATCCGGCCGGCGACGTTCCTGCGAATGCCGAAATTCAATCTGTCGAAGCAGGAAGCAGCCGATCTGGTGAACTATTTCGCCGCCATGGACAACGCCGAGTACCCCTATGAGGTGAGCACAGCGCGCGATACCGCACACCTCGCGCGCCGCGAAGCCGAGTACCGGCAGCGAACCGCCTCAAACGGCAATGGCTCTGGAGGCGGCGGCAGCGGTTCGGACGAGGTCGCCTCAAGAAGCCAATCGCTGCGGTTCGACGATGCAATGAAGATTGTCGTCGACAATAACTACTGCGTGAAATGCCACGCCGTGGGCGATTTCGACCCGCCGGGCAGCCCCCGCGCCAAGGCGCCAAATCTGGCCGACGTCTATCGCCGTTTGCGGCCGAAATACGTGAGAGATTGGATCGCCAACCCCAAAATGATCCTGCCCTATACCTCGATGCCGGTAAACATCCCGTACAAACCGGGCGAGCCGCATCTAGGGGGAGTCAGCCAGGACCTGTACCACGGCACCAGCGTGGAACAGCTCGATGCCCTGGTTGACCTGCTCATGAACTTCGACGGCTACGCGCGTCAGCAGACTCGCATTGCCGATCTCGTCAAACCAGCCACCAGCGAAGCGCCCCCGGCAGCCGAAGCCGCGGCGACCGGCGAGTTGGGCGAAAATGCCGAGAATTCGGCCTCCGGCGGGGCGAACTGAAGCCCCGCTGTTCGGGCGGGCGGTGAACGAACCGAGACCGTCCGAACCTGGCTGAAAAACAAAAACCGATCACACTACGGGAATGGTGAAGGAAGGCTGCTCGCGATACAATGGAGCCAGCGCGCAGCCCTACCTACAGAAGCGTGTCAATGAGCGCGTGTATCGCATTGACCCTTTCCCGCCTCATGCTCGCCTGAGGAATGAAGGCGACCCTATTTTGCTCGGCGTCGCTTAATGACGGGCGATCGACCGGACAGGAGACGAAATCTACGATGCGTTGCGTATTTGCTTTTGCACTCATCGCTGGCTTGCTGACCACGTCGGCGGTTCAAGCGCAAGGTTTTGGCAACCTCACGGCGAAGTTCGTCGTGAAGGGAAAGGCGCCGACGCCAGCCAAGCTCGACATCAACAAGGATCAGGCGTTCTGCGGCAAGCATAAGCTCGTCGACGAGACCGTAGTCGTCGGCAAGGACGGCGGTCTGGCGAACGTCGTCGTCTACCTCACGCCGGCCATCGGCCAGAAGGTTCCGGCCAATCCGAACCTGAAGCTCCCTGCCGAAGTGACGCTCGACAACCTCAACTGCCGCTTTGAGCCCCACATCGTCGTTGTGACGACCGACCAGAAGCTCGTGCTGAAGAACAGCGATTCGGTCGGCCACAACTCGAAGGTCGATCTGTTCAACAACCCTGCGTTCAACGATCTGATTCCCGCCGGCGGCGCGATCAAGAAGTCGATCGAGAAGGCCGAGCGCGTTCCGGCCGGCGTTAGCTGCAACATCCACCCGTGGATGCGCGCCTTTCTGGTCGTTCGCGACAACCCCTACACGGGCGTTAGCGATGCCGACGGCAACCTGAAGATCGAAGGCATCCCGGCAGGCGAGTGGGAATTCACCGTCTGGCACGAAACCGGATACGTGAAGGGCGAACAGAAGGGCAAGGACCTCGGCTGGAAGCGCGGCAAGGTCAAAGTGAAGATCGAAGCCGGCAAAGACGCCGACCTGGGCACAATCGACGTGCCGGCCGAATCGCTGAAGAAGTAGTCCGCCTCAGCGAGCAGGGCACGAGCGGGAGCGCGACGCTCCCGCTCATTGGAAGAACGACGGGCGATGGCAGAGATCCGTTGGCCTCGCCCGTGAACGACAAGGTCCACCATAGGAGTCGGGCATTGAGCACGGGTCAACCTCTCCCCGCAAGCCGAAATGTTGCGATTGCCGCCGTAGCGCTCGCTACGGCGCTCGTTTTGGTCGGCTGCGAGCGTTCGCTGGCTCCTGCAGAGCGCGTGAACCAGGCGGACGTTATCATCCTGCGCAAGGCGTTCGGCGCCGAAGAAGAGCCGACGGCCGACAGCAATTCGGGCGCAGCCGCCGAACCGACCGGCTTCGGCACGCTGCGCGGCCGCTTCACGCTGATCGGCAATCCGCCGGAACGTCCGGCGCTCGACGTCAACAAAGAGCAGGAAGTTTGCGCTCCCGGCGGCAAAAAGGTGCTCAGCGAAGCGCTCGTCGTCGATCCGGCCAGCGGCGGAATCAAGGACGTCTTTGTCTATCTGAATCAAAAGATTCCGCTCGACGATCCGAAGTGGGTGCACGAGTCGTACGTGGCCGCGCTGAACGAGCCGGTCATTTTCGACCAGAAGGAGTGCATCTTTCTGACGCACGGTCTGGCGATGCGCGCCGGTCAGGCGCTGAAGATTCTCAACAGCGACCCGATCGGCCACAACACGAACATTCAAGGCGGCGGCGGCGCTCAGCCGTTCAACCAGACCGTCAGCGCCGGCGGCCAGATTTTCTACACGCCCCAAGGGGAGTCGGCTTCGCCGTTTGACGTAACCTGCAGCATCCATCCTTGGATGTCGGCCAAGATGCTGGTGCGCAACAGCCCCTACTTCGCCGTGTCCAAAGCGGACGGCACGTTTGAAATCGCCAATGTGCCCGCCGGCGTTCCGCTGGAGTTTCGCGTCTGGCAGGAGAAGGCGGGCTTCATTCAGAAGGTGTCGGTCGACGGCGAGTTCGTCGAGTGGAGCAAGGGCAAGTTGCCGGTCACGCTGCAGCCGGATCAAACGCTGGAGCTGAGCGTCGCGATCGACGCCTCCGCGTTTTCGAGATAGTCGCCGCACCGGGTAGGGCGGCTTGAGAAGGTGACGAATCTATGATGTCGCGTTGGATTTTGTGTTTGTCGGCTGCGGCGCTGGCGGCTGTCGCGGGCGGATGCGGATCGCCTCCGGCGGAATTCCGCGAGTACGCCACGTTCGCGTACAAGGTCGAACAATCGATCGGCGACGACTTCAAGTTCACCTCGTCGCAGCACGAGAACATCGACACGATCATGGCGTCGCTCTTCGGCACGCCCGATCAGCCGACGCTGCCGAAAATCGAAATCGAAGGGGTCGATCTGAGCGAGGTCGTCAGCCTGCCGAAACTGCGCATGGCTGCCGGTCCGGTCGGCAGCGATCAGGACGGCCGCCCGCGCGGGCTCTACCGCGAACATTGCGCCCACTGCCACGGCATCACGGGGGATGGCGCAGGTCCGACGGCTGTGTTCCTCAATCCCTATCCGCGCGACTATCGTCCCGGCAAGTACAAGTTCAAATCAACCCCCGTCGGCTACAAGCCGACGCACGAGGATCTGACAAAGATCCTGATCGACGGCATTCCGGGCACCGCCATGCCTTCGTTCAAGTTGCTGCCGGCCGACGAGATCGACGCGCTCATTCACTACGTCCGCTATCTCAGCATCCGCGGCGAGACCGAACGCGCCTTGCTGACGCTGCTGGCCGACACCGATGAAGGGCAGCCACTGGTCGATATCCATTCCAAAGACCAGGACGTTGTGCAAGAACAACTGGCGATGGTGACGGAAACGGTGACTCAAATCGTCGAGCGCTGGGCCGACGCGAACAAAGCGGTCGTCAACATTCCGCCGCGTCCGTCGATGAACGCCGAAGAGCTGACTGCTTCGATCAACCGGGGCCGCGACTTGTTCTACGGCACAATCGCCAACTGCGTGAAATGCCACGGCGACGCGGCGCTCGGCGACGGCCAGACGAACGACTACGACGAGTGGGCCAAGGAGTTCATGACCGGGAACAATCCGGCGAGCGCCGATCCGTACATCGCGCTCGGACTGCTCCCGCCGCGCACGATTAAGCCGCGCAACCTTCGCCTGGGAGTCTATCGAGGCGGCAATCGGCCGATCGACATCTTCTGGCGTATTCGCCTGGGCATCGAAGGCACGCCCATGCCGGCTGCAACGCTCAAGCCCGAAGGGGATCCGCACGCCAAGGGGCTGACCGAAGACGACATTTGGGACATCGTCAACTACGTCCAATCGCTCCCGCGGGAAGCGATCAGCAATCCGCAAGACGCCGTGCCGCACAATTTGCGCGAGCGGCTTTAGTTCGAGTCCGGCGGGAGCTTCGCTCGACCGGGCGAGGTTCCGCCGCCGCATAACCAGCACACAGGCAAACAAGCATTCTGATTCCGGGCCGACGCCGGCCCTCGGAGATACCGACCGTGGGACGTTTTTGGAGCTTGCTGTTTTTAACAGTACCGATCCTCGGCGTTGGAGCCTTCGTCTGGGCCATGGGCGACCTGTGGCCGCTCAAAGGGCATTGGCTCCCCACGAACATCAACGATCATGGCCAGGTGATCGACAACCTGTTCACGTTCATCCTGCTGCTGACCGGCGCGATTTTCGTCGGCACCGGCCTCACGCTGTTCTGGTTCCTCTGGAAGTACGACGGAGCCAAAAACGTTCAGCCGGTCGAATACACACACGGCAGCCACACGCTGGAAGTGGTCTGGTCGATCATTCCGGCCGCCACGCTGCTGTTCATTGCGATTTATCAGATGAACGCCTGGGCCGACGCCAAGATGCGCCGGCCGCTGCTTCCTAGCGGCCAGGTCAAGCCGCCGCTGGCCGTAGTGACCGGGCGCCAATTCGAGTGGCGCATTCGCTACGCCGGCTTCGACAACCAGCTTGGCACGCCCGACGACGTCGAGGTGGTGAACGACCTGCACGTGCCGATCAATGAAGAGGTGGTGCTGAACATCCAGAGCGAGGACGTGCTGCACAGCTTTTTCTTGCCCAACATGCGCATCAAGCAGGACGTGGTGCCAGGCATGCAGCAATACGTCTGGTTCCGCGCCAACAAGCTTGGCCGGTACGACATCGTGTGCGCCGAGCTGTGCGGCTGGGGACATTACAAGATGCGCGGCCGATTGACGGTCGAGAGCCGCGAAGATTTCGACCGCTGGCTTGCCGGCGCCTACGAAGCACAAAACAAAGCCGAATTCACGGCGAGCACGGGAGACGAGTAAGTGAGCAGCACAGCCTATCCAGCGCACGGAGAGGCTCACGGCCACCGATCAATGTCGGCCGGCGAGTTCGTCCGCACATACGTGTTTTCGCTGGATCACAAGATCATCGGTCTGCAGTTCCTCTTCAGCACGCTGCTGTGGTTCCTCGTCGGCGGTCTGCTCGCGCTGGGCATCCGCTGGCAGCTTGCCTGGCCGTGGCAGGACATGCCGATCATCGGCCGCATGCTGTTTTCGGCTGAGGGTGGGCAGATTTCGCCCGAGTTCTACACCACGCTGTTCACGATGCACGCGACGGTGATGATCTTCTTCGTGATCATCCCGATTCTGGCCGGCGCGTTCGGCAACTACCTGATTCCGCTCATGATCGGCGCGGACGACATGGCGTTTCCGACGCTGAACATGCTGAGCTACTGGTTCATGTGGCCGGCGTTCATCCTGATCGGCATGAGCTTCCTCTGGCCGCCGTACGGAGCGGGTAACGGCTGGACGAGCTACCCTCCCCTATCAGCCGTGTGGGAAGCGGCGCCCGGTAGTCACTGGCCGCAGACGCTCTGGCTGATGGGGGTCACGTTCGTCGGCGTCTCGTCGATGATGGGCTCGGTCAACTACATGACCACCATCATCCAGATGCGCGCCCCGGGCATGACCATGTTCCGCCTGCCGCTGACGATCTGGGGCATGTTCATCACGGCCGTGCTGCAAGCGTTCGCGCTGCCGGTCCTCACGGCCGCCGGCTTTATGCTGCTGGCCGACCGCTTGTTCGGCACCGGGTTCTTCCTGCCCGAATCGAACGTGGTAAACAACTCGGAAATGGCGACCGGCGGAGGCCAGCCGCTGCTGTGGCAGCACTTGTTCTGGTTCTACTCGCACCCGGCGGTGTACATCATGATCCTGCCGGCGATGGGCATGGTCAGCGACATGATCGCCTGCTTCGCCCGCAAGCCGATTTTCGGCTACAAGCCGATGGTGTACAGCATTTCCGGCATCGCGGGGCTCGGTTTTATCGTGTGGGGGCACCACATGTTCGTCTCGGGCATGAACCCGATGCTCGGCATGGTGTTCATGGTGTCGACGATGATGATCGCCCTGCCTAGCGCCGTGAAGGTGTTCAACTGGCTCGGCACGATCTGGGGCGGACGCGTTCAGTTCACGACGCCGATGCTCTTCTCGCTCGCGTTCGTGTCGATGTTCGTGATCGGCGGTTTGTCGGGCATCTTCATGGCCGCCACGCCGGTCGACATCTTCATCCACGACACCTACTTCATCGTGGCCCACTTCCACTACGTGCTGTTCGCCGGCACGGCGATGGCCGTGTTCGGCGCCATCCATTTCTGGTTCCCCAAAATGTTCGGCCGCATGATGAACGAAAACCTCGGGAAGATTCATTTCTTCCTGACGTTCCTGTTCCTCAACGGCACGTTCTTCACGATGCACATCCTCGGCGCGGTCGGGTTTCCGCGCCGCTACGCCGATCCATACGACTTCGAGACGTTCCGCCACCTGCAGCCGCTCAACCAGTTCATGACGATCTGCGCCATCGGCATGGTCGCCGCCCAGGTGGTGTTCGCCTACAACTTTTTCAGCAGCATGTTCTTCGGTCGGCCCTGCGGGCGCAATCCGTGGGGCGCGAACAGCCTGGAATGGTGCGCCCCGAGCCCGCCCGGGCACGGCAACTTCGATTTCCAGCCGATCGTCTACCGCGGACCGTACGAATACGGCTCGCCGGAAGTCGATACCGACAACTATCCGCAATGGCAGCCGCCGCCGGAAAGCGCTCGCGCTAGCGAAGACGCCCAGCATCACTAAAACGCCCTCACACGGCGCAAGCTCCGCACGTGAACGACCTCACCGCCACCACCGTTTCTCCTTGGCCGCATCGGCTGGCGGTGCTGCTTGCGCTCGTGACGTTTCCGCTGATCTGGGTTGGCGGTCTAGTGACGACCTACGACGCCGGCATGGCAGTGCCCGATTGGCCGGGCACCTACGGCTACAACCTGTTCGCCTACCCTTGGACCACCTGGCTGTTTGGCCCCTGGGACCTGTTCATCGAGCACGGACATCGCCTGCTCGGCGCGACGGTGGGGATGATTTCTATCGCCCTGGCAGCCGTCACCTGGCGGCTTGACGAGCGGGGTTGGTTCCGCGGTCTCACCTTGGCAGCCGTGGCGCTCGTCATTCTGCAAGGGTGCCTGGGCGGGGCGCGCGTGCTGTGGGACGAGCGGATGGTGGCCATGTTGCACGGCGTCACGGGGCCGGCATTTTTCGCACTGGCTGCGGCGCTTACGGTGTGCAGCTCGAGGAAATGGCGTGAAATGCCTCAGCTATTCGCCAGCGACGAGATTCGCCCGTTTGACGTCGTTTGGGTCACGTCGGCCTGGTGGCTGGTGGCCCTGGCCTATTTGCAACTGGTGGCCGGGGCGATCATGCGGCATATTCCGCTCTGGGCGCCGCCGCAACTGTTTCGGATCGCCGTGTTTTTCCACCTGGGGCTCGCCGCCGTCCTCTGCCTGCTGGCTTTTTTGATAGGCTGGAGGGCCATTCGTGATCGGCACGCGACCGCTTGGTTGCGCTGGCCCGCAGGGGCGCTCGCGGTGCTGGTGCTGGTCCAAATCGGCCTCGGCGTGGCGACGTATGTGGCCAAGTACGCCTGGCCCGCGTGGGCTGAGGGGCTGCCGCTCGCAGCCTCGCACGTGATCACGGAAAAAAGCATGTACCAATCGCTCGTCACGACGGCTCATGTGGCGAACGGTTCGTTGATTTTGGCAACATCCGCTGTGCTGGCGGTCCGCGCGACGCGCCTGAAGTATCTGGCAGCCGGCTTGGGAGGACTTATGACAATCTCGGGGGCCTTGAGGGCGGCATGAGTACGACATCCATCACAGTTCCCGAGCGCCGGATCGCCACGTTGGCTCGTACGCGCGACTTCGTCGAGCTGATGAAGCCGCGAATCGCCACGCTGATGCTCATCGTGATCGCCGCCGCCGCGATCGCCTCCACCTGGGGTCAGCTCGATCCCTGGATGGCCCTGCACGCGATGATTGGCACGCTGCTGGTCGCCGGATCGGCGAGCGCGGGCAATCAGATCCTCGAACGGGTCCGCGATCGCAGCATGCCCCGCACCGCCGATCGCCCGCTTCCCGCCGGCCGCATGACGCTGTGGGAAGCCGCCCTGTTTACTGCCGCTCTCGTCGTTGCTGGCGCAATTTATCTGGTCGCCACCGTCGGTTGGCAGCCGGCCGCGTGGGCTGTGCTCACCTGGGTGCTGTATGTGTTCGTCTACACGCCACTCAAGCCGCTCACTTCGGCGAACACGGCGGTGGGCGCTGTCGCCGGCGCGTTGCCGGTGTTCATCGGCTGGACGGCCACAGGCGCGGCGCTCGATTGGCGAGCCTTTGCCCTGTTCCTGATTCTCTATCTCTGGCAGTTCCCGCACTTCATGGCGATCGCCTGGCTCTACCGCGAGCAGTACGGCCGCGCCGGAATGCGAATGCTCACCGTGGTCGATCCCACCGGCCGCCGCGCCGGCGTGCAGGCCGTGCTGGCCGCCACGGCGCTGATTCCGGTAGCCATCGTTCCGGCCCTGGCGGGTCCGGGCTATGGCGCGGTCGGCTACATCGTCCTGGTCGGACTGCTGGGTGTGGCCCAGCTTGCGCTTTCGATTCAGTTCTGCATGCAGCGCAACGAGCGAACGGCCCGCTGGCTTTTGCGAGCGTCGCTCATTTATCTGCCGCTGGTGCTGCTGTTGCTCATGTTGTTCCCTTGGCTGTAGCGAAGAAGCGGTGCGCGGGGCCGCCGGCCACCGCGGTCGACGAAATTCAACCGGTTGCAAGACATGGCTGATCAGAAACATTCGCACGACGACCAATCCCACGGTCACGACCACGATCATGGGCACGGGCACCTGAAGCTCGAATATCAGCCCGCGCTGCCGTTGCCCAACGGCAAGCTCTGCTTGTGGCTGTTCCTGTCGACCGAAATCATGTTCTTTGCCGGTCTGATCGGCAGCTACATCGTGCTCCGCTTCGGCGCTCCGACGGGAACCTGGCCGTCGCCACACGACGTGCATTTGGCCGAATGGATCGGCGCCACCAATACGTTCGTGCTCCTCTGCTCCAGCGTGACGATCGTGCTCGCCCTCGAGTCGGCGCGTTCGAACCGCGCGGGCGCTGCTCGCGGCTGGATGCTCGTCACGTTCCTGCTCGGCTGCTTGTTCCTTGGGATCAAAGGTTACGAGTACAACGCCAAGTTCGAGCACGGCATCTACCCGGCCCGTCCGCGCAGCCTGCTGCACGACAAAGCCGACCTTTACTACGTGCAGGACGTTCGTCACCACCTGACCGAAAAGCGTAAAACGCTCGAAGACAAGAAGAGCGCCGAAGGCGCCACGCTGACCGAGGAAGAAGAAAAGCAGCTCGCCATCGTGACCAATCTGCTGCAGAACCATGTGCAGTGGACCGAGCTGAAAGCCGCCCGCAATCAAGACACGCTGGTGCGCGAAGCGGCGATGGAATTGCTCGCCGAATCGATCTACCCGCTCCACCATCACCCAGCCGACGAGGAAGCCTATCTGGCGGCGCTCGATCGCGAAGCCGACGAGCTCAAGAGGGATCTGGCGGTCATCCACCAGCAGCGCGACGAGCTGAAGGGCAAGCGCGACGCGGTCGCGGGCGAAATGGCGTCGGTGCAAAAGACGATCGACGAACTCAACGAGCGAAAAGCCGAAATCGAGAAGCAGCTCGAAGAGCTGGAAGCTCCCCCCGCCGAAGAAACCACCGCCGCGGCCCGCCGCGAAGTGTTCGTCGCTTTGCAGGACGAAGGAGCCAGCGACGAGTCGCAGCCCCCTACCCCGGCTGAGGAACCCGCCCCGGCTGAGGAAAGCGGCAGCGAAAGCGAAAACGGCAACGAGAGCGAAAACAATAGCGAGCCGGCGCCGAATCCGCGCAAGCTGGAACTGGAAAAGCAGCTCGAGGAAATCGACGAGCAGCTCGGCCCGCAGCTAGAACGCGTCTCCGCGCTCGGCTACGAAGTCGGCACGATGGACGAGCAGGTCGCAGCCGTCGAAGCTCGCGTCTCGGCCACCGAGGGCCGGCTGAACATCTTGCCGATGCTTAAGGAAGCCAAACACGGTCTGAACGAAGAGTTCAAGGGCTGGCTGACGCTGCCGATGATGATCCCCAGCGGCAACATGTGGGCCAGCACCTACTTCCTGATGACCGGCTTCCACGCGATCCACGTCATCGTTGGCCTGATCGCCTTCGCGCTGATCCTGCCGATGCGGCTCGACAAGAGCAAAGAACACATTCTGGAAAACACCGGCCTGTATTGGCACTTTGTCGATCTGGTGTGGATTTTCCTGTTTCCGCTGCTGTACCTGTTTTAGAGTTTTCGGTTATCAGGTTTCAGTTGTCAGATTGGGCGGGAAGCAGACCGTTAACAGTACACAGTCGACAGTATTGATCCTGCTGCCTTTTAAGCCCTGAGTTCTGAACTCTAGCCCCCTCAGTACCTCCCCATGGAACACGGCCACAATACTCGCGACGATTTGGAAGGCGCCCACGACTTTCATGCGCCGCCTGGCGTGGGGAAGTACGTGACGGTGTTTCTCGCCCTCTGCGTGCTGACCGCCATTTCGTTCGCGGTGGGCAATTCGCAGCAGTTGCGGGAAAACTCCCCCGGCGTCATGTGGGCCATGATGATGGCCGTCTCGTGCGCCAAGGCGATGCTCGTCATCCTGTTCTTCATGCACCTCCGCTGGGAGGCGAACTGGAAATACGTCCTGACGGTTCCAGCCAGCATCATGAGCCTGTTTCTTGTGATCATGCTGATTCCCGATATCGGCCGCCGGACGCTGTATTACTCGCCCGTCCGTTGGCTATACGCTCCGGCTCCCGGCTCGAAGCATGGCGAAGAGGCGGGACACCTGCCGGGCGCCTCGGCGGCCCAATCCGACGACCACACCGAAAATTCCCCGGCCAAGGGCGGCCATTAAGAAAGAACGCAGGGTGGCTGGGCGGCCTTGCTGCCCGGCCAAAGCGCCGTGAGCCGGTGGAACCGGTTCCGCCACCCAGAACGCCTCGCATCATGCCTCCCGCCGTCGAGATTGTTGACCTGTCGCACTCCTACGGCGACCGTCTGGCAATCGATCGCCTGACGCTCTCGATTCAGGCTGGCGAAATCTTTGCCGTGCTTGGCCCCAACGGCGGCGGCAAGACGACGCTCTTTCGCGTTCTCTCGACGCTGATCCCCGCGCAGCGGGGCGAGGTGCGGATGCTCGGCTTCGACCTGCGCCGCGAAACCGACGCGATTCGCCGCCGGCTGGGCGTGGTGTTTCAGGCCCCCAGCCTCGACCGGAAGCTGACGGTGCTGGAAAACATCCGGCACCAGGCGGCCCTCTACGGCCTGCACGGCGAACCGCTTCAGCGGCGGATCGACGAGCTGCTCGAAACGTTCAACCTGAAGGACCGCGCCGGCGAACTGACCGAGCGGCTTTCCGGCGGCTTGCGACGGCGCGTGGAGCTGGCGAAGGGACTGATTCACCATCCGCGCCTGCTCCTGCTCGACGAGCCGAGCACGGGGCTCGACCCGGGAGCGCGGGCCGATCTGTGGAACTATCTGACGTTTCTGCGCTCGTCGGCCGGCGTGACGATCGTGCTGACGACGCACTACCTCGACGAAGCCGACCGGGCCGATCGGATCGCCATCCTGCATCAGGGAAAACTGGTCGCCGAAGACACGCCCACCGCGCTGCGCAATTCGGTCGGCGGCGACTCGCTGCTGATCGAAGCCGACGACGCGCCTCGGCTGGCGGACGAAATCGCTCAGCGGTTCAGCCTGCCGGCGAAAATTGTTGACGAAGTGGTGCGCATCGAGGTCCCCGACGGCCATCAGTGGGTCTCGCGACTCGTCGAAGCCTATCCAGGCCGCATCACGGCGGTTCGGCTCGGCAAGCCGACGCTCGAAGACGTGTTCATCGCCCGCACCGGGCATCGCTTCTGGCAGGAGACGGGCCGTGGCTGAAGCAGCAACCTCGACCGTTTCGACGGACGCGCCCGAGCTCGCTCAGCCGGCGCCGCTACGGGCTGCGATTGCGCTCGCCTGGCGCGAAATCATCCGTTTCGTGCGGCAACGGAACCGCATTATCGGCACGCTCGGCACGCCGCTCGTGTTTTGGCTGCTGTTTGGCGCCGGGCTATCGAGCACGTTCCGTCTGGGCCCTGAGGGGGAGAGTCAGAACTTCCTGCAGTACTACTTTCCCGGCTCGCTGGTGCTGATTCTGCTGTTCGCGGCAATTTTCTCGTCGATTTCGATCATTGAAGATCGCCGCGAGGGCTTCCTGCAATCGGTGCTCGTCGCGCCGATTCCGCGTTGGTCGATGGTGCTGGGCAAAGTGCTCGGCGGAGCGACGATCGCCTGGCTGCAAGGGTTGATCTTCCTGCTGCTGGCACTAACGTTGAAGATAGAGGCCTCGCTCGCGAACGTGTTGGCGCTGGCAGCGCTACTTGCCGTCGCCGCGATCGGCATCACGGCGGTCGGCTTCGTCATCGCCTGGCGGATGGATTCGACGCAAGGCTTTCACGCGGTGATGAATCTGGTGCTGATGCCGATGTGGTTGCTCTCGGGGGCTTTCTTCCCGATTCCCGCCTGGCGCAGCGGAGCGGGGATGAGCGACTACGCGCTGCACGCCGCGATGCGGCTCAATCCGCTGACTTACGCCGTGTCGGGCGCTCGCCAGTTGCTCTACGGCGCTAGTTCTCCCGAAAACTTTTGGCAGCCGTCGCTGGGCGTTTGCTGGCTGGTGACGGCTGCGTTTGCTGTCGCGACGATTGCCCTGGCCACCTCCGTGGCCCGGCAGCGTACGACCGGAGATTTGCTATGAGTGAAACCACGAACGTTTCTCCCCAAGCGGAACGCGATTCGTCCGCCGCTGAGCCCGCGCGCGTCAGCTCGCGCGGCAGCGCCGTGATGCTGTGGGTCGCCATCTTGATGGTCGTTTCGGGCGTCTTCAGCATCTGGATGGGGGTGAAGTACCTCCGAGGCGGCTCGTCGGGGAGCGTGGCCGTCGTCGATGCGAGCTATCTCAAGCCGCCGGAAAACAGCAAAGAGCCTTGGCTGAAGGAATTCACCCTCACCGAGCGGAGCGGCAAGACGGTGAGCAGCAAGCAGCTCGAAGGTCAGCCGTACGTGACGAGCTTTTTCTTCGCTTCGTGCCCGGCGTTCTGCATGCAGCAGAATCAGAAGATCGCCGGCGTCGCGTCCGAGTATGGGCCCAAGGGGGTGAAGTTCGTCAGCATCACCGTCGACGCCGACAACGACACGCCCGCCGTGCTCCGCGAATACGCCCATAAGCTGAAGGCGGACGAAAACGACTGGCTGTTCCTCACCGGCGACCCGCGCTACATCGCCCGCGTCGGCGCCGAGATGTTCTCAGTCATCGCCGAGAAGGCGACCCACTCGGAGAAGCTCGTGGTCAGCGACAAGTGGGGCAACATCCGCGGGCGTTACTACTGGAACAACCCCGCCGAGATGGCCCAGATGCGGACCATGCTCGATCAACTTCTTGCCGAAACCGAGGAGCCGGAAGAGTTCAAGAATCAGCCGGAGCCGATGATCGCCACCGGAGAGGCGGAAGAAGCCACCGAGCCGGACGAAGAATAAAGTAGGGGCAAACGTAGGGTGGTCGCCACGGCTGGCGTGTCCAGCAGTGGGAAGCGGGTACCCAGGCCGGCACTGCTGGACGAGCCAGCAGTGGCGCCAATTTTGGAATCGAAACCCTTGTTCAAAGAGGGCTCGTTGTGTCGGAACTTACGTCGTACCTGCCGCATGTGAACGCGTCGCTTAACGGCCTGGCGACGGTGCTGCTTCTGGTCGGCCTGTGGCTGATCAAGACGCGCCGGGAAGCGGCTCACAAGTGGGTGATGATCGCTTGCTTCGGCGTTTCGTGCGCGTTTTTGACGTCGTATCTGACGTACCACTTCACGGTCGAGTTCAGCCGGCCGTTTCCGCGGGCCGATTATCCGCAGGTGGCGATCGTGTATTACCTGATTTTGCTCTCGCACATCCTGCTGGCCGTTGCGGTGCCGGTTTTGGCGATTGCCTCGATTTGGCTCGGCTTAAAGGACCGCCGGCAGGGACATGTGCGAGTTTCGAAGTGGACGTTTCCGATCTGGCTGTACGTGTCGGTGACCGGAATTGTCGTCTACGTCATGCTTTATCATCTCTACCTGCCGAAGACGCCGACGACTACAATGGCGGGTGTGGTGGCCCGCAGTTTGATGGACTAATGCCGTCATGATTCGTCTGACTCGAAGCCTTGCCGTTTACCTGCCGCTCGTCGCGGTCGCGCTGTTGCTGTGCAGCGACGTGGCGCTCGGCTGTCCGACGTGCAAGGATCAGCTCGCGAACAATCCGGCAGCCCAGAACATCGCTCGCGGCTACTTCTACAGCATCTTGTTCATGCTCTCCGTGCCGGCGCTGATTTTTGCCGGCCTGTCGACCTACTTTTATCTGCTCGTCCGCCAGGCTCGGAAACGCGAAGCCGCGGTGGTTCGACGTCCCGCAGTGACGACGGCGCCGGCTCGGGTGGCTGGCGCGTAAAGCGCACACACCGGAGAACGTCCGCGTGAAACTGCTGATCGACGGCTACAACTTGTTGCAAGCAGCCGGTCAGTTTGGCTCGGCGGCAGGCGCTGGAACGCTCGAGAGCGCCCGCCTGGCGTTGCTCGATTTCCTCGTCGCCACGCTCTCTCCCGCCGACGCCCGCCGCACGCTCGTCGTCTTCGACGCGGCGGCAGCCCCGCCCGGTTTGCCCGCTGTAATCGAGCACGAGGGGATTCTGGTCCAATTCTCCCGCCGCAAAGGGACCGCTGACGACCTGATCGAGGAGTTGATCGAAACGGTTGAGGATCCGCGGCATTTGACGGTCGTATCGAGCGATCACCGCGTCCAGCGAGCCGCCCGCCGACGACGGGCCACGCCAATCGACAGCGAAAGCTGGTTGCGCGAAATCCGCAGCCGAAAAACGGGCTCCAGCCCAAGCGCCGCGGACGCCAAGCGGGCCACCATCGTCGGCAACCCGTTCCCCGACGATTACCTGCAGCAAATCGAGCAAGAACTGAACGACCAGCAAGGCTGAGACGCAATTCGGGGCCAATAGCCCACTTGCGGAGGGGGCAATCGCCGCGAGGTTCGGTTCCTCAAACGCCCCCTTCAGCCTAGAATGGTGGGAAATTGAATCTTAGCGCAGGAGAATCGGCCCATGTGGCGGGTGATGATGAAGGCGAAAATCCATCGGGCGACGGTCACTTCGACCGATGTCGACTACGAGGGGAGCCTGACGGTCGATGCCGACCTGCTCGACGCCGCCGACATCCTGCCGCACGAACAGATCCACGTCTGGGACGTGACCAACGGCGCTCGGCTGATCACCTACGCCCTGCCGGGCCCGCGCGGTAGCGGCATCGTGCAAGTCAACGGCGCCGGCGCTCACCTGATCAAGACGGGCGATATCGTCATCATCGCCACCTACGTGACGCTCGAAGACGCCGAAGCGAAGGCCCATGAGCCGACGGTGATCCTCGTCGACGAGAACAATCGCGTAAAGCAGCTCACGCACGCGAATTAGGCCGCTTGACGGGCAGGTATTTTTCTGTCCCGCCCATCGAGGACAAATTTTTCACGGGCAGGCGTCTCCAGCCTGCCCTACACGATCTGTAAGGTTGCTTACCTCGCGCGGTTATTTCCCCACGCCGCGGGCCTTGAGCCATTCGATGCAGAGCGCCGGCCAGGCGTTGGTCCCTGGAATCTTGGCCGCCAGGCCGACTCCGTGCGGGCCCTTCTCGAACACGTGCAGTTCCGC
>Ga0182737_1001370_pt1 | contig 24443 bp, 20 predicted proteins | sample eDN5th30CBELigOP_FD_128878 | JGI IMG/M metagenome (GOLD analysis project Ga0182737, IMG submission 128878) | Enriched Organic Plus compost microbial communities from Emeryville, California, USA - eDNA 5th pass 30_C BE-Lig OP (version 2) (version 2) ...
CCCCGTTCGATGGCGGCCTGCACGGGCGCGGCGTTCCAGTCGCTGCCGTGGCCCATGGCATGCGCCAGGTCGTTCGGCCCGATGAATACCGCGTCCACGCCGTCCACCGCGGCAATCGCGCCGGCCTGGTCGATGGCCTGCGGCGTCTCGATCATGGCAATGAGGGCAATGCCGGCGTTGCTGCGTTCGGTGTGACCGTCGCCGCCATAGGCGCCGTACCCCGCCGCGCGGGTGCTGAAGGCCGAACCACGGTTGCCCAGCGGCGGATAGCGCACCATGCCGGCCAGGCGCCGCGCCTGCTCCGCGGTCTCGACCATGGGAACCTGCACGGCGCTGGCGCCCATGTCCAGCACGCGCGGCAGGTCGGCCTCGAAACAGCGCACCACCGGGATGATGCCGCTGGCGCGCGCCGCCCGCAGCATGTTCTCGGTGGTGCCGAGCCCGGCGCTGCCATGCTCGTTGTCGATGATGACGAACTCGAATCCGGCGTAGCCGCACATCTCGACGATGGCGGGGCTGGGCAGGCCGTTGAAGATGCCCCGGACGCGCCGGCCGCTGCGCAGCAACTCGGGCAGGCGGCCATCCAGGGGGTAGCGGGTAGCGTCCATCTCGTCTCCTTGTCGGTATAGGCGCCCCGGGCTGTGCGGGACGATGGACGACCTTACCGCATTTCCCCGTACGGCTCTCGGCAAGGGCCTCTCTTGGAAGGCCTTTCTTGTTACGATGGAAGCCTACGTTTCACCGAAAGGAACTTGCGTCATGCGACTTCTGCACACCATGCTGCGCGTCGGCAATCTCGACAAATCCATCGACTTCTACACCAACGTCCTGGGCATGCGCGAACTGCGCCGCAAGGACTATCCCGACGGCAAGTTCACGCTGGCCTTCGTGGGCTACGAGGACGAGTCGGAAGGCGCCGTCATCGAGCTCACCCACAACTGGGACACCGACAAGTACGACCTGGGCAACGGCTACGGCCACATTGCCCTGGAAGTGGACGATGCCTATGCGGCCTGTGCCAAGGTCAAGGAAAAGGGCGGCAAGGTCACGCGCGAGGCCGGCCCGATGAAGCACGGCAGCACCGTCATCGCCTTCGTCGAGGACCCGGACGGCTACAAGATCGAGTTCATCCAGAAGGGCACCCGCCAGGACTGAGCCACACGATGATCCATCCCATCCTCAAGATGGGCGACCCGCGCCTGCTGCGCGTGGCCGCGCCCGTTACCGAATTCGGCACGCCCGAACTCGACGCGCTGATCCGCGACATGTTCGAGACCATGGAGCACGCCCAGGGCGTGGGCCTGGCCGCGCCGCAGATCGGGGTGGACCTGCAGCTGGTGATCTTCGGCTTCGAGCACAACGAGCGCTACCCCGACGCGCCTCCCGTGCCGCTGACGGTGCTGTGCAACCCGGTCATCACCCCGCTGTCGGACGAGCAGGAAGACGGCTGGGAAGGCTGCCTGTCGGTGCCGGGCATGCGCGGGGTGGTGCCGCGCTACCGCCACATCCGCTACACCGGCAACGATCCCCAGGGCAACCCCATCGAGCGCGAGGCCGAGGGCTTCCATGCGCGCGTGGTGCAGCACGAATGCGACCACCTGATCGGCCGGCTGTATCCGTCGCGCATCCGGGACTTCACCAAGTTCGGCTTCACCGAAGTGCTGTTCCCCGGGATGGACCCCAACCGGGACGACTGACCCGCCTTACGGCAGGCGCAGCGCCGGCCATAACAAAAGCGCATCGTTCGCGTGCCGGAAGGCATTACCCGGAACGCCGGCGTCCCGGAATACTAGTCCCACCCGGCCTCGCCGCCGAGGGGCCGGCACGAGGAGACGCCGCATGCCGTATCTCACGCCGCCGCCCGATCCCGCGCCGAAGCAGCCCGCGATGTCCGTGCCGCCTGGCGGCTGGGACTGCCAGATCCACCTGTTCGGCCCGGCGGACCAGTATCCCTTCGACCCCGACAGTCCCTACGTATCCGGCGAGGCGCCACCCGCAGCGGCCATCCGCCTGCTGGACACGCTGGGCCTGGCGCGCGCGGTCGTGGTCAGCGGCGGCGGCTACGGCCGCGACTACCGCTACCTGCTCGAGGTGCTGGAGCGGCACCCGGACCGCTTCATCGGCGTGATCCTGCCGCCGGACACGCTACCCGACGCGGAGTTCGCCCGGCTGGACCGCCTGGGCGTGAAAGGCATCCGCTTCGTCAGCGCGCGGCGCGCCTCGAACCTGCCGCGGATCCTGCCCGACCTGGCGGCGCAGGCCAGCAACGTCGGCTGGCCGGTGCACTTCTATCCGCACGGCGAAGACATCGTCGACTATGCCGCGCCCCTGCTGGCGCTGCCCAACCGCAAGATCGTGTTGGACCACTTCGGCAGCGTGCCGGCCGCCAAGGGCGTGGACCAGCCGGCGGCCAAAACCCTCCTGAAGCTGCTCGACACCGGCCGTGTGTGGATCAAGCTGTCGGGACCGATGCGCTGCGTGGCCGGCGACATGCCCTACGCCGCCGTCACGCCGCTGGCACGCACCTTGATTGCCCATGCGCCGGAACGCGTGGTGTGGGGCTCCGACTGGCCTCACGTCAACATGGTGGGCCGGGAGATGCCCAACGACGGCGATCTGTTCGACCTGCTGGCCGACTGGGCTCCCGATGCCGCCGACCGCGAGCGCATCCTGGCGCGCAACCCCGCGGCGCTCTACGGCCTGGGGGCCTGAGGCCCCTCGCCGGGGGCCGCACGCGATAACGACGAGCCGGCGCCGAAGCGCCGCGAGGAGACTGCCCATGACTTCGCGCATCCTCCGCCTTGCCACCCTCCTCCTGGCGTTAGCCACGGCTTGCCTGGCCGTGGTTGGCCATGCCCGTGCTGCCGGCGCCTTCCCCGAGCGGCCCATCCGGCTGGTGGTGCCGTTTCCGCCGGGGGCCAGCACCGACATGGTGGGCCGACTGGTGGCCGCGAAGGTCTCGGGAATCCTGGGCCAGAACGTCATCGTGGAAAACCGCGCCGGCGCCGGCGGGATGATCGGCTCGGAACACGTGGCCACGTCGGCGCCGGACGGCTACACGCTGCTGATGGCCACGACGGCACACACCGCCAATCCGTCCATCTATCCCAGGCTGCCGTACGACACGCGGCGCGACTTCGTGCCCATCGCCATGCTGGGCGACATGCCGGGAGTGCTGGTCGCCCATCCCTCCGTGCCGCCCGACACGCTGGCCGGGTTCGTCGCGTACGCGAAGACCCACAAGCTGGCATACGGCAGCGCGGGCCCGGGCACGTTTCCACACCTGTCGATGGAGCGCTTCCGGCGCGCCGCCGGGCTGGACATACAGCACATTCCGTACAAGGGCGCCGCGCCGGCCCTCACCGACCTGGTCGGCGGGCTGTACCAGGTGAAGATGGACGCCTACATCTCGGCGTCCGGGTTCATCCGGTCCGGCCGGCTGAAGCCGTACGCGGTCACCAGCGCGCAGCGCATGGCGCAGCTGCCCGACGTACCGACCGTGGCGGAATCGGGCTACCCGGGTTTCGAGTCGATCTACTGGATCGGCGTGGTGGCGCCGGCAGGCACGCCGACCGACGTGCGCGCCACGCTGGAACGGGCCTTCATCGAGGCGGTGCACGACGAGACCGTATCGGCCCGGTTGACCGAAAGCGGCACGCGCCCCATCGGCGGATCGGCCCGGGAGTTGGGCGAGTGCATCGACCGCGAACTGGCGCAATGGCCCGGCACCATCGCGCAAGCCAACATCACGGAGCACTGATCATGGGCGAGCTCGTCGAGGTGGCGCGCCAGCTGGCGCCCTCCGGCCGCCTGCGCGCGGCGATCGACCTGTCCGATCCCATGCTGTATCGCGCCCATGCCGACGGCCAACCGGGCGGCCTGGCGCTGGACATTGCGCGCGAACTGGCCGCCCAGCTGGACATCGCGCTGGATGCCCTGCCCTTCGTATCGACGCGGCAATGCGTGCAGGCGGTGCAGGACGGCTCGGCCGACGTGGGCTTCTTCGCCATCGATGCGGCGCGTGAAGAGACCCTGCATTTCACGCCGCCTTATCTGCTGATGGAGGCGGTCTACGTGGTACGCGCGGATTCGGCCATCGCGTGCAACGAAGAGGTGGACCGGCCCGGCCACCGGGTCGCGGCCGGGGCCGGCAGCGCCCACGCCCTGCATCTGGCACGCACGCTGCGGCATGCGCGCGTGGTAGACGTGGCGCGCGCGCCGCAGGTCGTCGACGCGTTCCTGGCGGAGGGCCTGGAGGTGGCAGCCGGCTTGCGCCCGCAGATGCTCGCCGACGTAACCCACCACCCCGATCTGCGCCTGCTCGGCGGCAACTTCATGGCCATCCAGCAGTCCATGGCGGCCGCGCGGTGGTGCCCGGCGCAGGCGCTGGACCTGCTGGACGCGTTCATGGAAGACCTGAAGCAATGGGGCTTCATTGCGCATGCGCTGGCGCGGCATGGCATGGAGGACGCCGAGGTAGCGCCCTTCGGGCATCCCGCGGACTGAGCCGCACTCGGCCTCAGTACACGGCGCCGCGCGTGTTCACGTACAGCGCGTACAGTCCGCGCCCCGTCGCCATGAACAGCCGGTTGCCGTTGCGGCCGCCGAAGCAGATGTTGGCACAGCGCTCGGGCAGGCGGATGCGGCCGATGGCCGTGCCGTCGGGCGCGAACACCATCACGCCGTCCAGCTCATCCGAGCCCATGCCCCAGCCGCACCACAGGTTGCCGTCCTCGTCGCAGCGAATGCCGTCGGAGGTGCCGGGGCCGCAGTCCACGACCACCCGGCGCTCGCCCAGCGTGCGGCCGTCCGCGCCCACGCGATAGGCCAGGATCTGGCGGCTGGGCGTGGCGCGCGAGGCAACCAGGTACAGCGTGCGCTCGTCGGGCGAGAAGCACAACCCGTTAGGGCCGGCCACGTCCTCCACCATCACCTCGAGCGCGCCGCTGTCCGGATCGATGCGGTACACGCGCTCGGGCAGTTCCTGCGGCGCCCGGACACCTTCGTAGTCGGTCAGGCCGAACGGCGGATCCGTGAACCAGATCGAACCGTCCGACTTGACCACCACGTCGTTGGGCGAATTGAGCCGCTTGCCGTCGTACTGGTCGGCCAGCACGGTAAGCGAGCCGTCGTACTCGGTGCGCGTGACGCGGCGGCCACGATGCTCGCAACTGATCAGCCTGCCCTGGCGATCGCGCGTGTTGCCGTTGGCGCAGTTCGACGGCTGGCGGTACACGCTGAAGGCGCCTGTCTGCTCTTCCCACTTCATGATGCGGTCGTTGGGGATGTCGCTGACGAGCAGGTAGCGTCCATCGCCAAACCACACCGGCCCCTCGCCCCAGCGCAGGCCGGTGCCCAGCTGCTCGACGGCCGCGTGGAACAGGCGATAACGCTGGAAGCGGGGATCAAGAATCTCGACGCGAGGATCGGGATAACGCTCGCTGGGCTGCCACGGCATGATGTTCCTTCGATGGTTGTGAACCCGGGTTCATGACTGCAGCGGCGCACGGGCCTGCGACCCGAAATACGCCGCCTCCAGGCGCTGCGGCAGGCCGGGTTCGCCCGCCGGTGCCTGCAGCACGATACCGCCTTGCGCCATCGCGTAAACGCGATCGGCCAGGGCCAGCGCCTTCTCGACCAGCTGCTCGACCAGCACCACCGCCGTGCCCTGCTCGCGCAGCCGCGCGGCGACCGACAGCACCCGGTCGACCAGCACGGGCGACAGCCCCGCAGAGGGTTCGTCCAGGATCAGCAGGCGCGGCCGCTTGACCAGCCCCTGCGCCACCACCAGCATCTGCTGCTGCCCGCCGCTGAGCGCGCCCGCGCGGTCGGTGCGCTTCTCGGCGATCTCGGGGAAATACCCCAACGCCTCTTCCACGCGCCGGCCGCGTTCGGCCCGCGCCAGATCGTAGCCGGCCAGCATCAGATTATCCAGCACCGACAGTTGCGTGAAGACGCGATGGCCCTCGATGACGTGGACCAGGCCGGCGCGCGCCGCCTCGCGCGGGTTGCCGGGGCGCAGCAGCCGGCCGTCGAAGGCGACCTCGCCGGTGCGCGGAATGATGCCCGACAGCGCCCGCATCAGCGTGCTCTTGCCCGCGCCGTTGGGCCCCAGCAGGGCCACGATCTCGCCGGCCCGCACGGCCATGTCGATGCCGTGCAGGATGCGGATCTTGCCGTAGCCCGCATGCAGGCCGCGCACGGCCAGGAGCGGGGTATCGTCATGCGCCGAGGTATGCACTGACCACCTCCTTGTGTTGTCGGATTTCCTGCGGCGTGCCGCTGGCCAGCACGCGCCCCAGGTTCAGCACCGTGACGTGGTCGCAGATGTCGAAGATCAGGTCGGCATGGTGTTCGACCAGCAGCACGCCGGTGCCGCGCCGGCTGATCTCTCGCACCAGCTCGCCCAGCCGCAGGATCTCGTCGGCCGACAAGCCTGCCGCCGGCTCGTCCAGCAGCAGGTAGGCGGGATGCAGCATCAGCGCGCGGGCAATCTCCAGGAAGCGCAGTTCGCTGTGCTGCAGCCGGTCGGCGCGCAGGTGCGCCAAGCCAGCCAGCCCCACCGCGGCCAGCGCATCGTGGGCGTCCTGGTGCAGCGCCCGCTCGTCGCGGCGGTGGCGCGGCAGGCGGAACACCGATTCGACGAACGTACCGGCCGCGCGCACATGGCCGCCCATCATCACGTTCTGCAGCACCGTGGCGTCGCCCACGATGCGCGGCGTCTGGAACGTGCGGGCCAGGCCGCGGCCCGCGCACGCCAGGGGCTGCCCCATCGGCACGGGCGCGCCGGCCTGGCGCACGCCACCCTGCTGCGGCGTGACGTAGCCCGAGATCACGTTCAGGGTCGTGGTCTTGCCGCTGCCGTTGGGCCCGATCAGGCCATGGATGCGGCCGGGCGCGATCGCCAGGTCCAGTCCGTCGATGGCCTTCACGCCGCCGAAGTGCAGCGAAACGTCCTGCAGCTCGATGCCGCGTCCGCTCTCGCCGCGGTCCAGCAGGCGCTGCAGCCGGGACGGATCGGGCAGGACGCGGCGATCGTCGTCGCGCGCACGGCGGCCGCGGAAGTCCAGCAGCGCGGCGATGCCACCCGGTACCGTCAGCACGATCACCAGCAGCATCGCCGCGTACAGGAAGTTCGACCATGCGGCCAGCGGCGCGGCGAACTCGGGCAATGCCGTCAGGATGAGGGTGCCCAGCAGCGGCCCCAGGATGGAACCGCGCCCGCCGATCAGGATGGAGATGAAGAACAGCACCGAGAGCTCGAAGGTGAACGCCTCGGGCGTGATGTAGGTCTGCAGCGAGGCGAACAGCCCCCCGGCGACGCCGGCGAACACGCCGCTGAAGACGAACACCGCCGCCAGCAGGCGCGCCTTGGAGATGCCGCAGGCCTCGGCCGCCACCTCGGCGTCGCGGATGGCGATCAATCCCCGGCCGAAGCGGCTGGCCGCCACGCTGGCCGACAGCAGCGTGCAGGCCGCCGCCACCGCCAGGCACAAGTAGTACAGCCCCACCTCGCTGTCGAACGGCGCGGGCAGCGCCGGCCCCGGCAGGCCGATGCCGCCGCCCGTGACGTCCTGCCAGGCCAGCGCGATCTGCGTGACGATGGTGGCGAAGCCCAGCGTCGCCATGGCGAAGTAGAACGTGCGCAGCCGCAGCGCGGGCAGGCCGACCACCAGGCCGAACAGGCCGCCGCAGGCCCCCGCCACGGCCAGCGCCGCGAAGGGCGGCACCGGCGGCAACACGTTGCCGCCAGCCAGCACGCTGGCGGTATAGGCGCCCAGCGTCAGCAGCGCCACCCAGCCGATGGCCAGCTGCCCGCCGTAGCCCACGATCAGGTTCAGGCCCGACACCAATACCCAGTAAATGGCGGCGCGGGTGGCGATGACGGTCCAGTAATTGTCGCCCGCCAGCGGCAGGGCGCAGGCCAGCAGGAAGATCAGCAGGTACGGCAGCACGGGCAGTCCCGCGCCGCGGGTGGGTGCGCCGCTGCCCGCGCCGGCGCGCGGCACGGCGGTGAGGGTATCGGTCGGCATCAGACTCTCCTTGCCGCCGCGCTGCCGAAGATGCCCTGCGGCACGGCCAGCAGCACGACGATGAACAGCACGAACACGGCGATCGACGCGAACACCCCGCCCACCGTGAAGTTCGCCAGTTGCTGGAACACGCCCAGCGCCAGGCCGCCCAGCACCGCGCCCCGGTTGTTGCCCAAGCCGCCCAGCGCCACGGGCACGAAACCGTAGAAATTCAGCAGCGGTCCATTGGCGAAGAAGGCCAGCATCAGCTCGCCGGCGGCAAAGCCGGCGATGCCGCCGATGACCCCGGCCAGCACGTAGCTGAAGACGCGCAGGTGCCGTTCGGGCAAGCCCAGTGCGCGGGCGGCGAAGTTGTCCTCGGCCACCGCCAGGAAGGCGCGCCCCACCAGCGTGCGCCGATACAGCAGCTCCAGCCCGAGCACCACCGCCGCGCAGGCGGCCACCGGCAGCCAGAACTTCTCGTCCAGCACGCCCGAGCCGATGCCGAACAGCCGCGGAAACGGCTGCGGCTCGGTGCCCCACTGGATGGCCGTGACCTGCTGGATCATCAGCGCCAGCGCCAGCGTGGACAGCACGTACAGGTGCTGTTCGATGCTCTTGAGCACCGGCCGCACGGCCACCAGCTCGGTCACGAAGCCCACCAGCGCGCAGCCGGCCAGCGTCAGCAGGAAGCCGGCGAAGATGGGAAGGCCCAGCTTCAGGATGAACAGCGAGCCCAGCACCCCGCCCAGCATGCCCAGCTGCCCGGCGGTGAAGCTCATCACGCGCGAGGTGGAGTACATCGTGTTGTAGGTGATGCCGATCAGCGCGTAGATGGCGCCGACCGCCAGCCCCGAACTCAGGATGGATCCGAACATGCCGGCCTCCGATCAGTTGTAGCCGGGTGCCAGCGCGAAGGTGCCGTCGCGCGCCGAGTTGGCGGCGGACATCACCACCTCCTGCGTGGGATAGCCGTTATGTTCCTGGGGTGTGTAGGTATAGGTGCCGAAATAGCCGGGATACGCCTTGAGCGTGTTCCAGTGCTCGATGATGCCCTTGGCATCGGAACTGCCGGTCTCGCGCACGGCCTTGGCCACCAGCTCCACGGCATCCACGCCGGCAGCCACCCACCACAGCAGCGTGTCGTCCAGCCGCACCTTGCCCTTGACGCGGTCGACCAGTTCCTGCGAATGCGGCGGCAGCTTGCCGTCGGCGCCGTAGCTGCAGCTGCGGTAGCCCACCGCATATACCTTGTCCCAGTTCTGCGGCTTCTCGACCAGCGAACGGATCTCGCCCGAGGCCAGCGACGGGTGGCCGACGAACGGCACGTCCCATTGCATGTCGGCGCGCTTGTTCAGCATGCGCGACTCCATGCCGGTGGACACGCTCCACACCACGATCGCTTCCGCACCGGCGTTGCGCATGCGCAGCATGTCGGGCGACATGTCGGGCTGGGTGGCGTCGATGTTGCCCAGGTAGACCACCTCGGCGCCATCGCGCTTGAAGTTCTCGGCGCAGCTCTTGGCGGCGCTGACGCCATAGCCGGTGGTGTCGCCGATCACGGCGATCTTCTTCACCTTCATGACGTTCAGGCAGTAGCCGCGCACGGCGTCGTCCCACTGCGTACTGGAGGGTGCGATGCGGAACGCGTTGGGAAAGCGCTTGGTGTCGATCAGCGAGTCGATCACGCACGGGTGGATGTTGGGCACGCGGGCGCGCGCCATGATGGGCGTGACGGCCAGCGACTCGCCCGAGTTGGTGGGCCCCCAGATGGCGTGCACCTTGCGCGAGTTGATCATCTCCTGCGTGGCGTTGACGGCCTTGGTGGGATCGCCCTGGGTGTCGCGGGTGATCAGCTCGAGCTGCCGGCCGTTCACCCCGCCGCCCGCGTTGATGGCCTGAATGGCGAAGTTGACGCCTCGGTCGAAGCCCACGCCCGGCGCGGAACTGGGCCCGGTCAGTGCGGCCAGCCAGCCGATGCGGATGCTGTCGGAGGCGGCCCGCGCGAAGCGCGGCGCGCCGATCAGGGCGGCGCCCAGGGCGCCACTGCTACCCAGCACGAAATTGCGGCGTGAAAGCGTCATGGTTGTCTCCTTTGGTCTTGTGACGGCGGTGGCGCGGACGCGCCGGACCGCTCAGGGTTGCTGCTTTTCCAGGTGCGCGATACGGTCGGCGTCGAACGTGAAGCCCCATCCCGGCCGCTCGGGCACGACGGCGGCGCCGTCCTCGAACGCCAGGCGCTCGCGGTACAGCGACGAGAACCAGGGCATGTATTCCAGATAGGTGGCGTTGGCGAGCGCGCCCAGCACCTGCAGGGAGGTCTCGGGAAACAGATGGCTGGACACCGGGATGTCGTGGGCCGCCGCCTGGTGCGCCACGCGCATGTACTCGGTGACGCCTCCCACGCGCTGCAGGTCCGGCATCAGCACGTCGGCGCTGCGCAGCTCCAGCATGCGGCGAAAGCCGTAGCGCGTGTACTCGGTCTCGCCGCTGGCGATGGGGGTATCCAGCGCGGCGGCCACGCGGGCCAGGCCCTCGACGTCCCAAGCCGGCAGCGGCTCCTCGAACCAGCCCAGGTCGTATTCCTCCAGCATCCGGCCCAGGCGGATGGCCTGCGCCTCGTCCAGGCCCTGGTTGGCGTCGGCCATCAGCCGCACGCCGGGGCCGATGGCCTCGCGCACCGCCCGCACGCGCCGTATGTCTTCGCGCGGATCGGGCATGCCCAGGCGCATCTTCACGGCGCGAAAGCCCTGCGCGACCATGTCCTGCGCCTCGCGCGCCAGCTCGTCGAGATCGCGGTCCAGCCACAGGCCGCCGCTGTGGTAGGCCGGCACGCGATCGCGCGCGCCGCCCAGCATGCGGTAGAGCGGCAGCCCGGCCGCCTTGCCGGCCGCGTCCCACAGCGCGCCGTCCAGCGCCGAGATGCCCATCACGGGGATGCCCTTGTGGCCGAAGAAATTGATGTCTTTCCACGCACGGCTCCAGAAGCCCGCGATGTGGCCCGCATCGTGCCCCGTCAGCAGATCGCCCAGTTCGTCGACCATGCCGCGCAGCACGCCGGTGCGCCGGTCGTTCAGCGTGAAGACCAGGTTTTCGCCGACCACTCCCGCGTCCGTATGGACGTACACCAGCACGACGCCGCACCGGTCGATAGTGCCCAGCGCGCTGAGGATGGGGCGCGCCAGCGGCAGGGAGACCACGCGGGTCTGCACTCGCGTCACTTTCATGCCAGGACTCCTTCCTCGATGCGATGGCAGTCGCCCTCGCGGTAGCGGGCCATCACGTCCGGATCGGGATCCACGCCCAGCCCCGGGCCCTGCGGAACCGCCAACCGGCCGTCCTGCACGCGCACCCAGGGGTCCAGCGGATTGGCCTCCATGTCGGCCCACAGCACTTCGATCAGCGGCGTGCGCGGCAGCGCGGCGGCGATGTGCAGCGTGGCGATGAACCCGGGCCCGAAGTACGGGCAATGCGGCACGACCTCGACTCCATGGGCCTCGCACAGCGTCGCCACGCGCATGGCCTCGCCGATGCCGCCCAGCTTCGTCACGCTGGGCTGGGCCACGTCGATGGCGCCAGCCTCGATCAGCGTCTTGAAGCCGTACAACCCGGCCACGTTCTCGCCCGCCGCAATGGGAATGCCCAGCTCGCGCACCTGGCGCAGGCCATGGGCATCCTCGGGCGGCCACACCGGCTCTTCCAGCCAGTACATGCCGTCGCCCAGCATCTCGCGCGCCATCTCGCGCGCGCCGGTCACATCCCAAGCGCAGTTCACGTCCATCATCACCTGCACGCCGCGGCCCTGCACGGCCTGTTGCGACAGGCGCAGCGCATGCGGCTCGACCTCGTGCAGCTTCACGTAGCGATAGCCCTGGTCGGCCGCGGCGCGGGTGTTGCGCGCCGCCAGCTCGGCGCTGCCGTACGGCAGCAGGCTGGAGTAGGCCTCCAGCGTGTCCACGCGGCTGCCGCCCAGCAACCGGTACACGGGCTGGCCGGTGCGCTTGCCCAGCAGGTCCCACAGCGCGATCTCGACGCCGGACCACGCGTAGACGAAATTACCGTTGCGGCCCAGCAGGTGCGTGGCGCGCAGCACGTCGCGGCTCAGGCCCGAAACGTCGGACGCGTCGCGTCCCACCACCAGCGGCGCGACGATGGTGTCCAGCGCCGCCCGCGTGGCCGGGATGGCCGCATGGCCGAAGGCCTCGCCCCAGCCGACCAGGCCGTCCTCGGTTTCCACCCGCACCAGCAGGATCTGCATGCGGTCCCACGGCGCGCCGGCAAAGCGCGGGTACGGCCCGCCCATGTCGAACGGTAGCGCCACCACCGAGGATTCCACGGAAACGATCTTCATTGCGCAACGGCTCCTTTGTTCCCAACGGACGAACGCGCGCCGCACCCACGCGGGGCGATCGATGAAAAAGAAGACAGGAAAAGTCGGCCCGGCCCGGCCGCGGGCGCCGCGGGCGGTGTCCGGCGGCAGGGTTGATGGTGCGATCGAGTGTAGGAGCGAGGGGAGACAAACACAACGCAGCCGGGCTAATCTAAGCATAAGTCGACCTTATGTTCTCGACCTGCCCGTTCCCGCGTACCCGGCCGCAGAGCCGGAGCCCCAGGAGACATGCCATGCAGCAGCTCACGGTACGCCAGATGGAAGTGATCCGCGCGGTCAGCCTGCACGGATCGGTCACCGACGCGGCGGCCGCGCTGGGTATCTCGCAGCCCGCCGTCAGCCTGATGTTGCGCGAGTGCGCGGCCCACGCGGGTTTTCCCTTCTTCGTGCGCAAGCGCGGCCGCCTGCAGTCCACCCGCGAGACGCAGGAGCTGCTCACCGAGCTGAATCGCATCTTCGACGGCATCGAGCGCGTCAACCGGCTGGTAGGCGACATGCGCGAGACCACCGCCGGCACCGTGCACATCGCCACCCTGCCCACCCTGGCCGAGAACCTGGTGGCGCCCACCAGCGTCGAGTTCCGCAAGGCGTGGCCCCAGATCCAGATTTCGGTCACCACCTCTTCCGACAACCTGTCGGCGGCCGAGGCCGTCGCCCAGGAGCGCGCCGACCTGGGCATCCTGCTGTCGCCCACCCGGCACGAGGCCGAACGGCTGCGCGGCGCGCGCGTCATCGACCTATGCACGGTCGACATGGTTTGCCTGGTGCACCCCGACAGCCCGCTGGCCGGCCGGCAGGCGGTCACTCCGGCCGACCTGGAGCCCTACCCCCTGATCTCGTTCGACCGCAGCCTGCCGCTGGGCGAGCTGCTGGAGGGCAGCTACCGCAAGGCGGGCGTCGCGCGCCGCACCGCCATCGGCATCACCTTCACCTCGGTGGCGTACTCGCTGACACGGTCGGGCGCGGGCGTGGCGATCATCGACCCCTTCTACGTGCGCACGCGCCACGACCCTGACGTGGTGGTGCTGCGCTTCGAACCGCGCACGCGCGTCAAGGCACAGCTGCTGCTGCCCAGCAACACGGCCCTGCCGCGCGCCGCCCAGCTTTTCGTGGCGGCGCTGCGCAAGACCGCCAGCGCGGTCCGCCAGGGTACGTGACGCGGCCTCATTCCCGGGGTCTGCGACAATAGCCGGCGCCGCCCGCGCGGCCCGACTCGCCCTCCCCTGGACCTTCCGCGCATGCTCAACCGACTCTGGCTAGGTTTCTTCATTGCCGCTGCCGCGGCCGCCGCCTACCGCTGGCTGGCGCTGGGCGATCCCGAGGTCTTCCGGCAGATCGTGGCCGGCCTGTTCGACATGGCGCGTGTCTCGGTCGAGGTCATGGTGCTGCTGTTCGGCACGCTGACGCTGTGGCTGGGTTTCCTGCGCATTGCCGAATCGGCCGGCCTGGTCGAGCGTCTGGCCACCCTGCTGGGCCCGCTGTTCGCGCGCCTGATGCCCGAGGTGCCGCGCGGCCATCCGGCCATCGGCCTGGTCACGCTGAACTTCGCGGCCAACGGCCTGGGGCTGGACAACGCGGCCACGCCCATCGGGCTGCGCGCGATGCGCGAGCTGCAATCGCTGAACCCCCAGCCCGACACGGCCAGCAACGCGCAGATCCTGTTCCTGGTGCTCAACGCCTCGTCCCTGACGCTGCTGCCCGTCACGCTTTTCATGTTCCGCGCGCAGCAGGGCGCGCCCGATCCCACCCTGGTGTTCCTGCCCATCCTGCTGGCCACCAGCGCCTCCACGCTGGCCGGCCTGCTCGCCGTGGCCGCCTGCCAGCGCCTGCGCCTGCACGACCCGGTGGCCCTGGCCTGGCTGGGCGGCGCCGCACTGGTACTGGGCGGCTTCATGGCCCTGCTGGCCGGCATGTCGGCCGCGGCCATCGCAGCGCTGTCGTCGCTGCTGGGCAACCTGGCGCTGTTCGGCGTGCTGCTCGCCTTCCTGCTGGTGGCGGCCTGGAAGAAGGTGCCGGTCTACGAGCGTTTCATCGAGGGCGCCAAGGAAGGCTTCGACGTGGCGCGCAGCCTGCTGCCCTACCTGGTGGCCATGCTGTGCGCGGTGGGCGTGCTGCGCGCCTCGGGTGCGCTGGACTTCCTGCTGGACGGCATCCGCTGGCTGGCCCACGCCGCCGGCTGGGACACGCGCTTCGTCGACGCGCTGCCCACCGCGCTGGTGAAGCCGTTCTCGGGCAGCGCCGCGCGCGCCATGATGCTGGAAACCATGACGCACTTCGGCGTGGACAGCTTCCCCGCCCTGCTATCGGCCGTCATGCAGGGCAGCACCGAAACCACGTTCTACGTGCTGGCCGTGTACTTCGGTTCGGTGGGCATCGTGCGCGCCCGCCACGCGGTGGGCTGCGCGCTGCTGGCCGACCTGGCCGGCGTGCTGGCCGCGATCGGGGTGTGCTACTGGTTCTTCGGCTGAGGGCGGGCGGCAGCGCCCGCGCCTTCCCGGCCTACTCCACCTTCAGGATCTTCATCCCGTTGGTGCCACCGCTGTCGCGGTAGAAATCGCCCTTGGTCAGGATGACCCAGTCGCCCGACTGCACGCGGCCCCGCTTCTTCAGTTCGTCGATGGCCGCGTCGCTCAGCTCGGCCGGATCGTAGTCGGCCGGGGCGAAAGGCACGGTGTACACGCCGCGGAACATGGCCACCCGCTGCTGCGTGATGGGGTGCGGGCTGTAGCAATAGATGGGCACGCCCGAGCGGATGCGCGACATGATCAACGTGGTCATGCCGGTTTCGCTGAGCGCGATGATGGCCTTGACCCCGGGGAAATGGTTGGCGGCGTACATCGTGGCGAGCGCGATGGTCTCGTCGCAGCGCGAGAAGGTCTCGCCCAGCCGGTGGTGCGAATGCGTGGTGGTGGGATGGCGCTCGGCCCCGAGGCACACGCGCGCCATGGCCTGCACTGCCTCGACGGGATACTGGCCCGAGGCGCTTTCGGCCGAGAGCATCACCGCATCGGTGTAGTCCAGCACCGCATTGGCGACGTCGGACACTTCCGCGCGCGTGGGCATGGGGCTGGAGATCATCGACTCCATCATCTGCGTGGCCGTGATCACCACCTTGTTCAGCGTGCGGGCGTGCTGGATGATGCGCTTCTGGATGCCCACCAGCTCGGCATCGCCCACCTCTACCCCCAGGTCGCCGCGCGCCACCATCACGCCGTCGCTGGCGCGGATGAGTGAATCCAGCGCCTCGTCGTCGGCCACGGCCTCGGCGCGCTCGATCTTGGCGATGATCCAGGCCTCGCTGCCGGCTCCGCGAACCAGTGTGCGGGCCTCTTCGATGTCGTGGCCGTAGCGCGGGAACGAGACCGCCACGTAGTCCACACCGATCTCGGCGGCCAGCTTGATGTCTTCGCGGTCCTTGTCGGTGAGGCTGGGTGCCGACAGGCCCCCGCCCCGGCGGTTGATGCCCTTGTTGTTCGACAGCGGCCCGCCCACCAGCACCGTGGTGTGCACCGCCTCGCCGTCGATGCGCTCGACCTGCAGCACCACGCGGCCATCGTCCAGCAGCAGCTCGTCGCCCGGCCGGCAGTCGCGCACCAGATCGGGATAGTCGATGCCCACGATATCGGCGTTGCCGGCATCCTTGGGATAGTCGTTGGACAGCGTGAAGGGTTGGCCCTGCTGCAGCACCACCTGTTTCTCGGCAAAGCGCGCGATGCGGATCTTCGGCCCCTGCAGATCGCCCATCAGCGCCACGAAGCGGCCCTGCTTCGCAGCCAGTTCGCGCACCAGCCGCGCACGCTCGCGATGGTCGTCGGCGGATCCGTGCGAGAAGTTCAGCCGCGCCACGTCCATGCCGGCGCGGATCAGCGCCTCCAGTCGCTCGGGCGACGTCGTGGCGGGCCCGAGGGTGGCAACGATTTTTGTGCGGCGCAGTACGGTCATGCTGTCTCCAGGCGGGTCGTCGGGCAAAACGCCTATGGTACGCCGCACCGGGGGCTGCGGGTATCATGCACGCACATGACACGCCACCGCGCTGTCATTCCCCCACAACAACCGCGCACCGGAGCCGCGTCCGTGAAAATCGTCATCGCCCCCGACTCGTTCAAGGAGAGCCTGTCCGCCCCCGAAGCCGCGCAGGCCATCGCGCGCGGCGTGCAGCAGGCGGCGCCCGGCGCGCAGGTCGTCTGCGTGCCCATGGCCGACGGCGGCGAAGGCACGGTGCAGGCGGTGCTGGCGGCCACGGGCGGCCAATGGCGCGAGGCCGACGTGCGAGGTGCGCTGGGCGAACCGCGCCGCGCCGGCTGGGGCTGGCTGGACGACGGTACCGCGGTGATCGAGATGGCCACGGCGGCCGGGCTGGAACACATGCGTCCGGAACAACGCGACCCCATGCGCGCCAGCAGCTACGGCGTGGGCCAGCTGGTGCGTGCCGCGCTGGACGCGGGCGCGCGCCGCATCATCCTGGGACTAGGCGGCTCGGCCACCAACGACGGCGGCGCCGGCATGCTGGCGGCGCTGGGCGTGCGCCTGCTCGACGCGCAGGACGGCGAGCTTGCCCCCGGCGGCGGGGCCCTGGCGCAGCTGGCGCGCATCGACACCTCGGCACTGGACCCGCGCCTGCGCAACGTGCAGGTCGAGGTGGCCTGCGACGTCGACAATCCGCTGTGCGGCCCGCAAGGCGCCTCGTACGTCTTCGGCCCGCAAAAGGGCGCGACGCCCGACCAGGTACGCGAACTGGACCGCTGCCTGGCGCACCTGGCCGACGTCTGCGCGCGCCACCTGTCACGCGACCTGCGCGACACGCCGGGCGCCGGCGCGGCGGGCGGCCTGGGCTATGCGGCGCTGGCGTTCCTGGATGCGACGTTCCGGCCGGGCGTGGAAATCGTGGCTGAAGTGGGCGGGCTGGAAGCCGCCATGGCCGGCGCCGCGCTGGCCTTCACCGGCGAAGGACGCATGGATGCACAGACGCTGCGCGGCAAGACCCCGGCCGGCGTGGCGCGCGTCGCCAGCCGCGCGGGCGTGCCGGTAATCGCGCTGGCGGGCTCGTTGGGCGAGGGCTACCAGGCGCTGTACGCAGGCGGCATCGTCGCCGCCTTCAGCCTGGCCAATGGCCCGATCACACTGCAGCAGGCCTGCCAACAGGCGGGACAACTGCTGGCCGACCGCGCCCAGGACGCCATGCGCCTGTGGATGGCGGGCGGCAAGCGCCGGCTGTAGCGGGCGATCGCGCGGCGCCGGCTCGCGGCCGCCGCCTCAGCCCGCCAGCGCGCCGGACTCGACCAGCGCGTCGGCCAGGCCGATAAAGGCGGCCACGGGCACCTCTTCGGCGCGCGCGGTGGGCGCGATGCCCAGCGCCTCCCACGGCACCTGCGGCGCCCAGTCGGCCAACACCCGCCGCAGCATCTTGCGCCGCTGCGAGAACGCGCGCGCCACCACCTGCTCGAATGCCGCCTCGCTGCGCGGCCGCGGCCGCTCGGGCGGCAGCGGCGCCATGCGCACCACGGCCGACACCACGCGCGGCGGCGGATCGAAGGCCTCGGGCGGCACGTCGAACAGCTTCTCCATGCGATAGCGCGATTGCAGCATGACCGACAGCCGGCCGTAGTCGGCGCTGCCCGGCTCCGCCACCATGCGGTCGATGACCTCGCGCTGCAGCATGAAGTGCTGGTCGCGGACCTGCTCGGCCGCCCCCATCAGGTGAAACAGCAGCGGGCTGGAGATGTTGTAGGGCAGGTTGCCCACGACCCGCAGGCCATCGCCGAAGGCCGCGAAATCCACGGTAAGCGCGTCGGCCTCGACGACTTCCAGCCGCTCGGCCGGATACTGGCGGCGCAGGCGCGCGGCCAGGTCCCGGTCGATTTCGACGGCGGTCAGGCGGTCGAGCCGGTCGAGCAGCGGACGCGTCAGCGCCGACAGGCCGGGGCCGATTTCGATGACGTGGTCGCCGCGCGCGGGCGCGATGGCGCGCACGATGGCATCGACCACGCTTTCGTCGGTGAGGAAATGCTGGCCGAAACGCTTGCGCGCCTGGTGCTGGGACATGGCGGAAGGGCCCGGCGGCGAGGCGCAGGCCCCGCCGCCCGTGGGCGTTGGTGTGTTTACTTGTAGCGCTGCTCGAGCTGTTCCTGCTTCTCGAGGCGGTTGTCGATGTACGCCTGGGCGCGCAGCGTCTCGATCCAGTCCTCGAAAGCCGGGCCGGCGCGGCGCTCGAACAGTTCCTGGCGCGCCCGCATGCGCTTCATCTCGTCGGTGACGTCCTGTTCGCGGCGTTCGACCACCTGGATCAGGTGCCAGCCGAACGGCGACTGCACCGGTTGGCTGATCTCGCCGGGCTGCAGGGCGTTCATTGCCGCCTCGAAGGTGGGCACCATCTCCCCGGGATTGGTCCAGCCCAGGTCGCCGCCCTGCGGCGCCGTGCTGTCCTGCGAATACTGGCGCGCCATAGCCTCGAAGTCGGCGCTGCCCACCACCAGGCGCTGGCGGATCTGCTCGAGCCGCTCGCGCGCCTGCTGGTCGCTCATCACGGCCGAGGTCTTGATGAGGATGTGCCGCGCATGCGTCTGGGTGACATGCACCGGGCCTTGCGAGGCGCGCGAGCCGGCCTGCTGGTACGGGCTGTCGGGCGCCGAGGGAGGCGTGCCCCCCGCTGCCGGGGACGCGCCGCCGCGGGCCACGACCTTCAGGATGTGAAAGCCGTTGCCGCTCTGGATCAGGTCGGCCACCTGGCCGGCCTGCAGCGTGCCGATGGCGCGCACGAAGAGGTCGGGCCAGCCGCCCAGCGGCCGGGTGCCCATCTGGCCGCCCTGCAGTGCCTCGGGGCCGTCGGAGCTTGCGGCCGCCAGGCTGGCGAAGTCGTCGCCGCGGCGCGCGCGCGCCAGCAAGTCCTCGGCCTTCTTGCGCAGCGAGGCCACCGCGTCGGGCGACGCGCCCTCGGGCACGCGCACCAGGATCTGGGCCAGCGTGATGGGGGCTCCGGCGCTAGCGGCCGGCGCCGGCGCGGCACCGGGCTGCGGCGCGCCATCCCCGCCGTTGCGGGCCTGGTCCTTCAGGTAGGCATCGATGTCCGCATCGGAAATGGTGATGGTGGAGTCGACGGTACGCTGGCGCAGGCGGTCGGTACGGATCTCGTCACGCAGCGATCGACGGTACTGCTCCCACGTGACGCCGGTCTTCTGGACCTCGCCGCGCAGGGCGTCGACGCTGATCTTGTTGCGCGTGGCGATCATCGTGATGGCCTCGTCGACCTGCGTGTCGGTGACGCGGATGCCCAGGCGATCGGCTTCCTGGCGCTCCAGGCGCTCGACGATCAGGCGCTGCAGCACCTGGCGCTGCAAAGTCGGCTCGTCGGGAAGCTGGATGCCGCGGCGCTGCAGCTCGGCGGTGGCCTCCGCCGTGCCCTCGCGCACCTCGCGCAGGGTGATCACGTCCTTGTTGACGACGGCCGCGATGCCATCGACGAACTGCTCGCGCGGGGCGGTGGCCTGCTGTGCCGCCGGTGCCGGTGCCGGTGCCGGTGCCGGGGCGCCAGCGGCCGGCGTTGCGGCGGCGGCCGAGGCTGCCGGGGCGGGCGCGGTCGTCCTGGCAGGAGCGGAAGCTCGCGGAGCCGCGGTGGGGGTGATGATGGTGGCCGGCGCACCGGAGTCCGCGCCCGGCAGGCGAAGGCCCTGGCCGAAGGCGGGCGCCGCGGCGAGGGCCGCGCACAGCGTCAGCCGCGGCAGGCCTGCGCGCGCATGGCGCCGGTTCAGCAATCTACGCATTACTCGTACCTTTCAAATGACGTGCCGGACACAGGCCTCGGCGTGACCGGCTGGTAGCCCGGGATGCTGCGGTTCAGCAGTCCGATCGGGTCGGTGCCCAGGGCACCCAGGCCGGTCAGTTCAAGCTGCAGGAACAGCGCGGTGTTGGTGTCAGCGGCGGACACGGCATAGCGCTGGAACACGATACGGCCGGTCCAGCAGCAGTCGCCCTTGTACTCGACGCCGGCGATCGCCTGCGTGACGCGCGGCTTCTCGGCAATGGCCACGTTGGTGGCGTCTTCCGAACGCAGAGAATAATCGACCCGGCCCACGCCGTACCAGCGGTTGGTGATGGGCCACTGCATCGCCAGGCTGACCTGGTTCTGGCCACGCGGCTGGTAGGACACGCCGGGCAGCGGGTCGCGCTGGTAACGGTAGGCCAGCGAGATCGAGGTCAGGCGCTGCGGCGCCCAGCGGATCGAGGCAAACGTGCGCGACCAGCGGTTGTCGTACGGGTTGTACTGCGCGGCCAGGTCGGTGCTGAGGGTGTCCGTCAGCGCCGCACTGGCGCCCACCAGGTAATCCGAACGTACGTTGTCGCGCGGGGTCTCGCCCGGCAGCGTGACGCGCTGGTCTTCGAAATACAGGCGCTGCGCGGCCTGCAGCGACAGGCGTTCGAAGCCGGTGTCGGCGTCCAGCCAGCGGGTGGTCAGGCCGAAGGTGAGCTGGTTGGCGTTAGCGATGCGGTCCCAGCCACCCACGTAGATGTTTTCCTGGAAGGCCTGGGCGAAGCTGAAGTCGGCCAGCGTGGTGTCGAACACCGGCAGGTTGGACTGGTCGCGGTACGGCACGCGCAGGTAGTACACGCGGGGTTCCAGCGTCTGGACCGCGGCGCGGCCGAACAACGACGCATCGCGCTCGAACACCATGCCGGCGTCGATGGAGCCGATGGGCACGGTGCGCGAATTGTTGCGGTCGTAGTTTGCCGAACTGCCCAGGCCGTACCAGTCGCCGCCCGAGCCGGGTGCGCCGAGGTGCCAGTTGGTCTGGTACTTGGTGTAGTTGACGCCGACCTTGGGAATGACGAACCAGCCGGGCCGCACGATGGGGTACGCCACGGTGGGGTACGTCTGGAAGCGGTCGCCCTCGGGAGCGAGCCGCGCGCCATTGAGCAGCGACTGGCGGAAGCGTACCGCGGTGGACTCCCATTCGACGTCGAAGCCGCCCCAGTCGTAGCGCGAGCCGTTCAGGTAGAACTCGGGCACCTTGTCGAAGGGCGGCGCGATGGGTGCGTCGGGATCCTGCAGCGTGCGGTACTTATAGACCTGCGCATAGGCCTGCCAGTAGTGGCTGGTCCAGCCGATGCGCGCCCGGCGCGGCAGGTAGGTGGTGGAGGCCTCGTTCAGCCCCAGCGCCGACATGTCGCGGAAGTAGTCGTCGTCGGACACGTCGGCCACGTCCCAGTCGGCGTAGAAGCCGTTGCCCAGCCGCTGCTGGTGCAGCCAGCGGTACATCCAGCGGTCGGAGCCCGTTTCGTTGTCGCCGGACAGGTAGGTGCCCTCGATCACGCCGCTGTAGTCGCGCCCCAGGTAGCGGCCCTCGGCGCCCAGCTGCAGGCCGCGCTTGGCCAGGTAGCGCGGCGTCAGCGTCAGGTCGTAGTTGGGCGCCAGGTTGAAGTAGTACGGCAGCGAGATGTCCAGCCCGCTGTTGCTCGTGGTGCCGTAGGTGGGCACCAGGAAACCCGACTTGCGCTCCTGCTTGACGGGGAAGGTCAGGTAGGGCGAGGCCAACAGCGGCACGTCCTTGAAGTACAGCACGCCGTTGCGCGCCACGCCTTCGTTCTCGTCGAAGTCGAGGTCCAGCCTGTCGGCCTTGATGTACCAGGACGGTTTTTCGCAGGGGCAGCCGCTGTAGGTGACCTGCGTCAGGCGCATCTGCGACTGGCTGAAGATGTCGGCGTGGGAGGCCTTGGCTGAACCGCCGCTGGCGCCGATCCAGAAGTTGGGCTGCTCGATCTCGCCGCTGTAGGTGTCGACGTTCATGCGTGCCGACGGGCCGGTGACCAGTGTGCCCTCGCGCATCAGGCGGGCGTTGCCGTCGATCGTGACGTCGCCGGTGCTGCGGTCGTAGTGGATGCGGTCGCCCTTGATGACGCCGTCGATGCGGCGCACCTGGGCGTTGCCGGTAAGGGTCAGCTGGTCGTCCGGGCTGCCGTCGATCTGGTCGGCCTCGAGGTAGGCCGGGATCTTGTCGTCCGGCGGCCGATGCACGCGCAGTCGCGTGCTGGTGCGCAGGCCGGGAGACAAGCGCAGGCCGGGCACCTCGACCTTCGGCGCGGTGGCCGACGCGGCCGAATCCGGGCCGACCTGGGCCTGCGCGGCCCCGGCGACGCTGATTGCGGAAAGGATCAACCACCGGACCATGCGCACGAGCAAACAGACCTTATCGACAGTGAAGACCCACCAGCCGCCGTGGCGGGCACGGGCTGGAACGACCCGGTATTATAGAGAAGCCGCGCGCAGGCTCGATCCGGCCCGCGCGCCCGGGCCGCCGCGCCCGGATTTCCTTGATTTCCATCCCCCCGAGACGGCCTCTTGACTACCGCCCCCGACCCGCGCCTGGCCCAGATCGACGCCTGGCTGCGCAGCCTGCCCGGCGAGCTCGCCCTGCGCCCCGATACCCTGCGCCCAGCCTCCAGCGACGCCAGTTTCCGCCGCTACTTCCGCCTGGATGCCGCGGACGGCACCGCCATCGTCATGGACGCCCCGCCGCCCCACGAAGACGTGCGCCCCTTTCTGCACGCGGGCGGACTGCTTGCCGAGACCGGCCTGAACGTGCCCAGGATACTGGCGCAGGCGCCCGAACAGGGCCTGCTGCTGCTGTCGGACCTGGGCAACGACACCTACTACCAGCGCATCCAGGCAGGGTTGGACGACGCGCGCCTGCAGGCCCTGTACCGCGAGGCGCTGGCCGCGCTGGTCCGCATGCAGCAGGCGCCCGTCACGGGCCTGCCCGCCTACGACGCGGCGCGTCTGGCCGCCGAGCTGGAACTGTTCCCCGAATGGTATGTGGGCCGCCACCACGGCATGGCGCTGGACGACAAGAGCGCGGCGGCGCTGCGCCAGGTGTTCCAGCTGCTGGCCGGCAGCGGCGCCGGCCAGCAGCCGGTATTCGTGCACCGCGACTTCCATTCGCCCAACCTGATGGTCTGCGAAGACCCGCGCCACGGCCCCAATCCCGGCATCCTGGATTTCCAGGACGCGCTGGCGGGCCCGCTCACCTACGACCTGGCCTCGCTCGTCACCGACGCGCGCACCACGTGGGAAGAGCCCCAGCAGCTGGACTGGGCCATCCGCTATTGGGAAATGGCCCGCGCGGCCGGCCTGCCGGTCGACGCCGACTTCGCCGAGTTCCACCGCGCCTACGAATGGATGAGCCTGCAGCGCAACCTGCGCATCCTCGGCGTCTTCGCGCGCCTGCACCACCGCGATGGCAAGTCGGGCTACCTGGCGCACATGCCGCGCGTCAACGGCTACGTGCGCCAGGTGGCGCAGCGCTACGGCGCGTTCGCCCCGCTTCTGAAGCTGCTCGACCGGCTGGACGGGCGCGAGGCGCAGGTGGGGTACACCTTCTGATGCGCGCCATGATCCTGGCCGCCGGGCGCGGCGAACGCATGCGTCCGCTGACCGACCACACGCCCAAGCCGCTGCTTGCGGCCGGCGGCAAGCCGCTGATCGTCTGGCACCTGGAGCGCCTGGCCGCGGCGGGCGTGCGCGATGTGGTGATCAACCATGCCTGGCTGGGCGAGCGGCTCGTCGAGCACCTGGGCGACGGGGCGCGCTGGAACGTGCGCATCCGCTATTCGCCCGAGGCCACGGCGCTCGAGGCGGCCGGCGGCATCGCGCAGGCGCTGCCGCTGTTAGGCGATGCCCCCTTCCTGGTCATCAACGGCGACATCTGGTGCGACTGGGATCCGGCCGGCGCCCCCGCGCAGGCGCAGCGCCTGCAGGACCGGGCCGCCGATGCCTGGCTGCTGCTGGCGGATAATCCTCCGCACCATCCGCAGGGCGACTTCGCGCTGGGCGCAGACGGGTGCGCGACAACCCAGGGCGACCCGCGCCATACCTTCTGCGGCGTGGGCATCTACCGGCCGGCGTTGTTCGCCGACGTGCCCGCGGGCCGGCCCGCGCCGCTGGCGCCTTTGCTGCGCAAGGCGATGGCGCGCGGCGCCGTGCTGGCCGACCGCCACATGGGCCGCTGGGTCGACGTGGGCACGCCGCAGCGCCTGGCCGAACTGGACGCGGC
>Ga0182737_1001371_pt1 | contig 24424 bp, 22 predicted proteins | sample eDN5th30CBELigOP_FD_128878 | JGI IMG/M metagenome (GOLD analysis project Ga0182737, IMG submission 128878) | Enriched Organic Plus compost microbial communities from Emeryville, California, USA - eDNA 5th pass 30_C BE-Lig OP (version 2) (version 2) ...
CTCGGGAAGCCGACCTCGATCTCCTTGTAGCCCATGCGCACGAGCAGCTCGAACATGACGCGCTTGCGCTCGGGGCTCATCGGGTCGATCAGCGCCTGGTTGCCGTCGCGGAGGTCGACGGCGCACCAGCGGGGCGCGGTGGTGATGCGCTTGTCCGGCCAGGTGCGGTCGGGCAGGTCGACACGGATCTGCTCGTGGAAGGGACGGTACTTGTGCGCCGGCATGCCCGACGGCTTCTGGGTGTTCTGCATGGGATCGCGTTCTCTCGTCGACTGAGGCGGGCCAACACCAATCGCCGCGACGAGGAAGGCCCTAGAACGAGGCCTCGTCGCGGCAGCTAAGGAGGAGCTGGCCGAAGCGCATGCCCTCAGGGTACACCCTCGGCCCGCGGTCGTTGGCGACGGCGCGTCCCTGGCCCTCCGGATGCGGTGCTCAGAAGCCGAGGCGTCCGAGCTGCTTCGGGTCGCGCTGCCATTCCTTCGCGACGCGCACGTGCAGCGACAGGAACACGCGGGTGCCGAGCAGCGGCTCGATCCCCGCCCGTGCCTGGGCGCCGACCTCGCGCAGCCGGGAGCCCTTGCGCCCGATGATGATGGCCTTCTGGCTGTCGCGCTCGACCACGATGTCCGCGTAGACGTCGGTGAGGTCCGAGTCCTCCCGCGGGGCGATGTCCTGCACCACGACCGCGATGGAGTGCGGCAGCTCGTCGCGGACGTCGGAGAGCGCGGCCTCGCGGATGATCTCCGCGATGCGGTGCTCGGTGTCCTCGTCGGTCGTGATGTCGGTCGGGTACAGTGCCGGCGAGGTGGGCATGAGCGCGAGCAGTTCGTCGGTGAGGACGTCCAGCTGCTCGCCGGCGACGGCGGAGAGCGGGATGACGGCGGTCCAGTCCTCGCGGAGGGAGTCGACCTCCATGAGTCGCTCGGTGATCTGCTCCCGCGTGGCGGCGTCGGTCTTGGTGACCAGGGCGATCTTCTTCGCCCTCGGGTAGCCGTCGAGCGACTGCGCGATGCGCCGGTCGCCGGGACCGACCTCCTGGTTCGCCGGGGCGCAGAAGGCGATGACGTCGACGTCGCCGAGCACGTCCTCGACGAGGTCGTTCAGCCGCGCGCCGAGGAGGGTGCGCGGCCGGTGCACACCGGGGGTGTCGACCACGATGAGCTGGCCGCCCTGCCGGTTCACGATGCCGCGGATGGCGCGACGGGTCGTCTGCGGCTTCTCGCTGGTGATGGCGATCTTCTCCCCCACCAGGGCGTTCATGAGCGTGGACTTGCCCACGTTCGGCCGGCCCACGAAGGTCACGAAGCCGCAGCGGAAATCCGCCGCCTGCTCGGATGCGGTCATCGTTCGTCCTTTCGGATGCGGATCTCCCCGGTGCGGGTGGAGACGGGTTCCACCGGAGCCGGCGCGCGTTCGACGAACACGGTCGCCAGGCCCCGGCCGCGACCGCGTGAGGTCGCGCCGGTGAGGGTGAGGCCCTCGTACTCGACGGTGTCGCCGGGCTGCGGCACGCGGCCGAGCACCTTGCCGAGCACGCCGCCGACGGAGTCGACGTCCTCGTCCTCGAGTTCGAGGCCGAACAGGTCGCCGACCTCGTCCAGGCCGAGGCGGGCGGAGACGCGGTAGCGGCCCGGTTCCAGTTCGACGACCTCGGCGTGTCGCGGGTCGTACTCGTCGGCGATCTCGCCCACGAGCTCCTCGATGAGGTCCTCGAGGGTCACCAGGCCCGCGATGCCGCCGTACTCGTCGACGACCATGCACACGTGCACGGCGTCGCGCTTCATCTGCTGGAGCAGCGACTCGGCGCGCATCGACTCCGGGACGAACACGGCCGGACGGGCGATGCGGGCGGCGGGCAGGTGCGCCCAGGCGGCCTCGTTGCGGAAGGCGAATTGCACGAGGTCCTTGAGGTAGACGATCCCCTCGACCTCCTCGCCGTCCTCGGACATGAGCGGCATCCGCGACACGCCCTTGTCGAGGAAGAGCCCCAGCGCCTCGCGCGCGGTGACGTCGGCGTCCACGACGTGCATGTCGGTGCGCGGCACCATGACCTGGCGCACGTAGGTGTCGGTGAACTCGAAGACCGAATGGATGAGCTCGCGGTCGTCCTCCTCGATGAGGTCCTGCATCGCAGCCTCGTCGACCATGCTGAGCAGCTGCTCCTCGGTGTCGAAGGAGCTGGCGCGGGCACCGCCGGGGGTGACCCGGCTGCTGAGGACGACCAGGCCGTGCGCGAGCGGACCGAGGAGCACCCGGAGCCCGCGGACGACGGGCGCCGAGGCGCGGAGCAGGCCGTCGGCGTTGCGCCGGCCGAAGGCGCGGGGGCTGGAGCCGACGGCGACGAAGGACACCGCGGTCATGAGCACGACCGCGGCCAGCAGCGCCCACCAGATGCTGTCGAACCAGAGCATGAACGCCGCGGTGACGAGCACGGCGGCGGCGGTCTCGGCGAGCACGCGGATGAACACGACGGCGTTCGCGTGCGCGTCGGGGTCGGCCGCGATGCGCCCGAGCTCGCGGGCGTTGCGTCCGCTCTCGGCCATCTCGGCCAGGTCCTGCCGCGAGGTGACGCCGAGCGCCGCGTCGATCGCGGCCATGAGGCCCCCGAACGCGACGAGCATCACCGCGGCGAGCAGGAGCAGGAGTGCGGTCATCGCGATCGGCGCCGCTCCGCGAGCGTGAACGAGACGAGCAGGTCGCGCTGCAGGCCGAACATCTCCCGCGTCTCGGCGGGTTCGGCGTGGTCGAATCCGAGCAGGTGCAGCAGGCCGTGCGTGGTGAGCATGACGAGCTCGTCCATCATCGGATGCGGCGGGCTCGCCTGCGCGGCCTGCACCTGCGCGACCTGGGGGCACAGCACGATGTCGCCGAGGAGGCCCGGCGGGGTGGGGTTCTCGTCCGTGCCGGGGCGCAGCTCGTCCATCGGGAAGCTGAGCACGTCGGTGGGACCGGGCTCGTCCATCCACTGGACGTGCAACGCCTCCATCGCGCCCTCGTCGACGAGGAGGATGGCGACGTCGGCGTCCGGGCTGATGTGGAGCTCGCGGAAGTTGCTCTCCATGAGCCGCAGCAGCACGGTCTCGTCGACCTCGACGCCGGACTCGTTCGTGATCTCGATGGTCATGGGCGTCCTCGTCTGCTCTGTCGCTCGCGCGCACCGCGGCGGGCCGCACGGTTCGCGAATTCGGTGGCCTCGTCGCGCTCCCGGCGGTCGGCCAGGCGCCGCTCGTCGTACTCGCTGTACGCGTCGACGATGCGGCCGACCAGGGTGTGGCGCACCACGTCGTCGCTGGTGAGCCGCGCGAAGTGGATGTCGTCGATGTCCTTCAGCACCCGGGTCACCAGGCGCAGACCGGAGGAGCCCTGCGGCAGGTCGACCTGGGTGATGTCGCCGGTGACGACCATCTTCGTGCCGAAGCCGAGCCGGGTCAGGAACATCTTCATCTGCTCCGGCGTGGTGTTCTGCGCCTCGTCGAGCACGACGAAGGAGTCGTTGAGGGTGCGGCCGCGCATGTAGGCGAGCGGGGCGACCTCGATCGTGCCGGCGGCGATGAGCCGGGGCACCAGCTCGGGGTCGAGCATCTCGTTCAGCGCGTCGTACAGCGGACGCAGGTAGGGGTCGATCTTGTCGGTGAGGCTGCCGGGAAGGAACCCGAGCCGCTCCCCCGCCTCGATCGCGGGACGCGAGAGGATGATGCGGCTCACCTCCTTGCGCTGCAGCGCCTGCACCGCCTTCGCCATGGCCAGGTAGGTCTTGCCGGTGCCGGCGGGGCCGATGCCGAACACGATCGTGTGCTCGTCGATCGCGTCGACGTACTGCTTCTGGCCGAGCGTCTTGGGGCGGATGACGCGGCCGCGCGAGGACACGATGGGTTCGCTCAGCACCTCGGAGGGGCGCATGCCGCCGTCGTCCAGCATCCGCTTCGAGGAGCGCACCTCGGTGGGGTCGAGGTCGACGCCGGAACGGGTCATCTCCAGCATCTCCTCGACGAGCCGGCGGGCGGCGGCCACCGGCGCGGCCGGGCCGCTGAGGGTGATCTCGTTGCCGCGCACGTGCACGTCGACCTCGGGGTGCTCGCGCTCGACGACGCGCAGCAGACGGTCACCGGGTCCGAGCAGCCGGACCATGGCGATCCCGTCGGCGAAGAGGCGTTCGACGGTCTCGCCCTCCCCGTGTTCCGGGGTGTCAGTCACCGAGGCTCCCCTCGTCGAGGCCGCCGGCGAGCACGTGCCCGTGCACGTGGAACACCGTCTGCCCCGCGTTCGCGCCGCGGTTGAACACGAAGCGGAAATCCCCGTCGGCGTGCTCGGCGGCCAGACGCGCCGCGAGCTCGGTCATCTCGGCCAGCAGCGACGGGTCGCCGGCGGCGAGCTCGACGACGTCGCGGTACTGCTCGGTCTTGGGGATGACCAGCAGGTGCACCGGCGCCTTGGGCGCGATGTCGCGGATCGCGAACACCCGGTCGGTCTCGGCGATGATCTCGGACGGGATCTCGCCCCGCAGGATGCGCGTGAAGACGGAGGGTTCGCTCATGCCGTCCAGTCTATCGAGGCCGCCCGCACGACGGCCCGAGCTCACCAGCGGCCGAGTGCGACGGCGATCGCCGCGAGGGCGGCGGGCCCCGCGGTGGAGGTACGGAGCACCTCGGCCCCGAGTCGGACGATCCGGGCGCCGGCGTCCTCGAGCCGGGTGCGCTCCTCGGGGGCGATGCCCCCCTCGGGGCCGACCACGAGGACGAGCTCCGTCGCGGCCCGGATCTCGTCGGTCAGCGCGGTGAGCGGGGTGGTCGCTGAGGGTTCGAGCACGAGCACGAGCGCGGATGCGGCCAGCCCCGCCACCTCGGCGGTGCGCGCCGGTGGGGCGACCACCGGGATCCACGGCCGGTGCGCCTGCTTGGCGGCCTCGCGCACGATGGTCTCCCAGCGGGCGCGCCCCTTCTCCGACTTCTGGCCCTCCCAGCGGGAGACGCTCCGGGCTGCCTGCCACGGGATCACGGCGTCGACGCCGAGTTCGGTGGCGGCCTGCGCGGCGAGTTCGTCCCGGTCGCCCTTGGCGAGGGCCTGCACGAGCGTGATGCGCGGGCTCGGCGCCGGCACCTCGGTGCGCGCGGTGACCCGCACGACGACCTCGCGCGGCGCGACCTGCTCGCATTCGCCGGTCAGCCAGACGCCGGCGCCGTCACCGACCGTGACCTCCTCGCCGACCCGCACCCGGCGGACGGCCGCGGCGTGGTGCGCCTCGGCCCCGGTGAGGACGACCGCGTCCCCCGGCTGCGCCGTCGCGGCGCCCGGGTCGACGAAGTGGAGGGCCATGCTCAGCCGTTCCGGAACCGGTCGCGGAGCTTCGCGAACAGCCCCTGCTGGTACTCGGCCAGGCGCGGGGCGGGCGCCTTCAGGCGCTTGGCGAGCTCCTCGACGAGCGCACGCTCCTTGTGGTCGAGCTTGGTCGGGGTGACCACGTGCACGCCGATCCGCAGGTCGCCGCGCCCGGTGCCGCGCAGCGGCGTGATGCCGCGCCCCTTGATCGTGATGACCTCGCCGGACTGCACGCCGGGGCGCAGCTCCACGTCGACGGGGCCGTCGAGGGACTCGATGCGGGTGCGGGTGCCGAGGATCGCGTCGGGCATCGACACGTCGAGGGTCGCGAGCAGGTCGTCGCCGTCGCGGCTGAAGACCTCGTGCGGCGCGACCGTGACCTCGAGGTACAGGTCGCCGGAGGGGCCGCCGGCGGGGCCGACCTCGCCGGAGCCCGGCAGCTGCAGCCGCAGGCCGCTCTCGACGCCGGCGGGGATGTCCACCGAGACGGTGCGGCGGGCACGGACGCGGCCCTGCCCGTGGCAGGTCGCGCACGGGTACGGGATGGTCGTGCCGTAGCCCTGGCATGCGGTGCACGGCTGGCTGGTGACGACGTTGCCGATGAGGCTGCGAACGGTCCGCTGCACGTGCCCGGTGCCGCGGCACACGTCACACGGCACCGGCGAGGTACCGGGCTGGCAGCATCCGCCCTCGCAGGTCTCGCACAGCACGGCGGTGTCGACCTCGATGTCCCGGTGCACGCCGAACACGACGTCGCCGAGCTCCAGGGTCACGTGCACGAGCGCGTCCTGGCCGCGCTCCCGACGCGAACGCGGTCGGCTGCGCTGGGCACCGCCACCGCCGAAGAACGTGTCGAAGATGTCGCTGAAGCCGCCGAACCCCTGGCCACCGAAGGCCCCACCGGTGTCGCCCATGTCGTAGCGGCGGCGCTGCTCGGGGTCGCTCAGCACGTCATAGGCGTGCGTGACGAGCTTGAACCGCTCGGCGGCGTCCTCGCCCGGGTTCACGTCCGGGTGCAACTGGCGCGCCAGCCGGCGGTACGCCTTCTTGATCTCATCCTGGCTCGCATCACGCGAGACACCAAGAACCTCGTAGTGGTCAGCCACTGTCGCCTTCCTGCCCGCGCGCGGCGCGGGATCCTCGGACGCGCCCCGTCACCGGGCGCGCTCGTCCTCGTCGAGCATCCGGCTGAGGTACCGGGCGACCGCCCGTACCGCGCCGAGGTTGCTCGGATAGTCCATGCGCACCGGCCCGAGCACGCCCACGCGCGCCCGTCCGATGCTCGCGTCGTAGTCGCTGGCGAGCACCGACGCCTCCTCCAGCCCGAACGGCTGGTTCTCCCGTCCGATGGATGCGGCGAGCCCCTGCTCGTCGGCGACCATCTCGGACACGAGTCGCAGCACCGTCACCTGCTCCTCGAGGGCATCGAGCAGCGGCGAGATGCTGCCGCGGAAATCCGCCTCGCTGCGGGCGAGGTTCGCGGTGCCGGCCATGACCAGCCGGTCCTGCCGGAACTCCTCCAGCTCCTCGGCGACGACCCGCAGCACGGAGCGCAGCGCCTCGTCACCCCGCGGCCCCTCGGCCGGGAGCGCCTCGGCGGCCGCCGCGACCACCGCGGTGCCCTCGCGCACCGAACGGCCGGTGACGAGCACCGAGACACGGGCCCGGAGGGTCGCGACGTCGCCCTCGTCCATGTCGGCGGGGACCGCGGCGATCCGCTGGGAGACCCGACCGGTGTCGGTGACGAGGATCACGACCGCCCGAGGACCGCCCAGGTGTACGAGTTCGACGTGCGTGATGTTCGCCCGCTCGAACGAGGGGTACTGCACGAGCGCGACCTGGCCGGTGAGCTGGGTCAGCGCACGGACGGTGCGTGCGAGGAGGTCGTCGAGGTCGGTGGGCTCGGACAGGAACGCGCTGATCGCGTTGCGCTGCGCCGGGGTCAGCGGCCGGATCTCCGCGAGGTGGTTGACGAAGACGCGGTAGCCCTTGTCGGTCGGGATGCGACCGGAGGACGTGTGCGGAGCGGCGATGAGCTCCTCGTCCTCGAGCATCGCCATGTCGTTGCGGATCGTCGCGGCGGACACCCCGAACTGGTGGCGGTCCACGATCGACTTGCTGCCGACGGGCTCACGCGTCGCCACATAGTCCTGGACGATCGCGCGAAGCACCTCGAGACCTCGTTCGGTGACCACGCACCCTCCTCCCCGGCTGGCACTCCATCCCTGCGAGTGCCAGTCTACCGCGCGCATTCTGGGGGACGGCTCAGGCCGTCAGCGCGTGCACGACCGCATCCGCCAGCAGCCGGCCGCGCCGGGTGAGCACGATACGCCCGCGCAGGGCCGAGGCCGGTTCGACCAGGCCGTCGGCGATGAGCTGCGCGACCGCGGTCCGCCCCTCGGGCGTGAGCTCGGCGACGTCGAGTCCCTCGCGGATGCGGGAGCGCAGCAGCACCCGCTCCAGCCGCGCGGCCTCCGCATCGGGCACCTCGCGCGCCGCCGCGGGCGAGGTGCCCGCCGCGAGCCGTTGCGCATACGCCGCGGGGTGCTTCACGTTCCACCAGCGGACGCCGCCGACATGGCTGTGGGCGCCGGGACCGAAGCCCCACCAGTCGGTGCCGCGCCAGTACGCCAGATTGTGGCGGGAGCGGTGCTCGTCGCCGCGGGCCCAGTTCGAGACCTCGTACCACTCGAGCCCGGCCTGCGCGGCGAGGTCGTCGACGAGTTCGTACATGTCCGCCTGCAGGTCGTCGGAGGGGGCCTCGACCTCGCCTCGGCGGATGCGGCGGGCCAGCGGCGTCCCCTCCTCCACGATGAGCGCGTAGGCGGACAGGTGGTCGGTGCCGAGTTCGAGTGCGGTCTCGACCGAGGTGCGCCACTGGTCGAGCCGTTCCCCCGGCGCCCCGTAGATGAGGTCGACGCTCACGTCGAGCCCGGCGCGACGCGCGGCGGCGACCGCGGCGGCGACGTTGGCCGGATCGTGGGTGCGGTCGAGGGCGGCGAGCACCTCGGGCACGGCGGACTGCATCCCGATCGACAGCCGCGTCACGCCGGCCGCGGCGAGCCGGTCGGCCAGCGCGTCGGTGACGGTGTCGGGGTTGGCCTCGACCGTGACCTCCGCGCCGGGTGCGATGCCGAACGCGTCGCGGACCCCGTCGAGCATGGCGGCGAGGGCGTCGCCCGGCAGGAGTGTCGGGGTCCCGCCGCCGAAGAAGACGGTCCGGGCCGGACGGAGCGGACCGAGCCGGCCCAGCACGTCGCGGGCGAGGGCGATCTCGCCCGCGACGGACGCCGGGTAGTCGTCGCGGCGGGTGCCGCGCAGCTCCTGTGCCGTGTACGTGTTGAAGTCGCAGTAGCCGCAGCGCACCCGGCAGAAGGGCACGTGCACGTAGACCCCGAAGTCCACGGCGGGGTCGACCGCGGCGATCGGCAGCGTGCCGTCGGCGGGGACCGGGTCGCCGACGGGAAGCGCGGAGGGTGTCATCAGGACGAGGTGTACATGGGCGAGATGGCCCGCAGGTACCGCTGCATGAGCTTGTAGCGGCGACGGCGCACGAGGATCGGCAGCATCCGGTACCAGATCGCGACCGGCCGATCGAAGGAGCGCACCGTGAACCACACCTCGTCGTCGGTGCGCCAGTCGAGCATGAACGACTCCTCGCCGCTGACGACCGAGCCGCCCACGGTGCCGAGGGCGAACCCCACCCGGCGCTTCTCCTCGACCACGAAGATCACCCGCAATTCGCCGTCGGCACGCTGGCCGGCGACCCGGCCGTGCAGGTGCACGGTCGCGCCGGCGCCGACGAACGGCGTGCCGTCCGTGTCGAAGCGCTGGTCGGCCTCGAGGCGGGTGGGCGCGATCGGGTTGCCCTCCTCGTCGAAGCTCACGCCGGTGTACGCGGGGCCGGAGGCGGGACGGATGTCGCGCAGCTCGAGCCCGGCGTCCTTCTGCGCATGCCAGGACAGCAGTGCGTCGGATGCCGCACGGAACCGCTCCTCGCCGGAGCCGATCTTCCACGACTCATGCCAGGGAATGCTGCGCTCCGGCGGGTACTGCAGCAGGTCCGAGGCCTGCGTCGCCCCGACGGCGGCGTAGTCGACGGTCTCGTCCCTGAAGGTCCCGCGGCGCATGTGTCCCAGCCTACGTAATCGCCCCGGGAAGCTCCCGGGAGTGTGTCACTTCTTGTCCTTGCCCTCGACGTCACCGCTGAGCGCGGCGATGAACGCCTCCTGCGGGACCTCGACGCGGCCCACCATCTTCATGCGCTTCTTGCCTTCCTTCTGCTTCTCGAGGAGCTTGCGCTTTCGGGTGATGTCACCGCCGTAGCACTTGGCGAGCACGTCCTTGCGGATCGCGCGGATGTTCTCGCGGGCGATGATCCGGGCGCCGATGGCCGCCTGGATCGGGACCTCGAACTGCTGCCGCGGGATGAGCTTGCGCAGCCGTTCGGTCATCATCGTGCCGTAGGAGTAGGCCTTGTCGCGGTGCACGATCGAGCTGAACGCGTCGACCTTCTCGCCCTGCAGCAGGATGTCGACCTTGACGAGGTCGGCGGTCTGGGAGCCTGCGGGCTCGTAGTCGAGGCTCGCATAGCCCTGGGTGCGGCTCTTGAGGTGGTCGAAGAAGTCGAACACGATCTCGCCGAGCGGCATGTTGTAGCGCAGCTCGACGCGGTCCTCGCTGAGGTAGTCCATCCCCAGCAGCGTGCCGCGGCGGGACTGGCACAGTTCCATGACCGTGCCGACGTAGTCCTTCGGCAGCAGGATGCCGACCTTCACGACCGGCTCGTGCACCTCGGCGACGCGGCCGTCGGGGTACTCGCTCGGGTTCGTGACGGTGACCGTCTCACCGTTGTCGGTGGTGACCTCGTAGGTGACCGAAGGTGCGGTCGTGATGAGGTCGAGGCCGAACTCCCGCGAGAGCCGCTCGGTGATGATCTCCAGGTGGAGCAGGCCCAGGAAGCCGCAGCGGAAGCCGAAGCCGAGCGCGACCGAGGTCTCCGGCTCGTACTGCAGCGACGCGTCCGAGAGCTTCAGCTTGTCCAGCGCCTCGCGCAGCTCGGCATAGTCGCTGCCGTCGATCGGGTAGATCCCGGAGAAGACCATCGGCTTCGGGTCGGTGTAGCCCGGGAGCGGGTCGGATGCGGGACGGCGGTGGTTCGTGATGGTGTCACCGACCTTGGACTGGCGGACATCCTTCACCCCCGTGATGAGGTAGCCCACCTCGCCGACGCCGAGGCCCTTGGTGGGCACCGGCTCGGGGCTGGAGACGCCGATCTCGAGCAGATCGTGGGTCGCCTTGGTCGACATCATCTGGATGCGCTCGCGCGGCTCCAGCTTGCCGTCGACCATGCGGACGTAGGTGACGACGCCGCGGTAGGAGTCGTACACGGAGTCGAAGATCATGGCTCGGGCGGGCGCGTCGGGGTCCCCCACCGGGGCGGGGATGTCGGCGACGATGCGGTCGAGGAGCTCCTCCACCCCGACGCCGGTCTTGCCGGAGACCCGGAGCACATCCTCCGGCCTGCCACCGATGAGGTTCGCGAGCTCGGCCGCGAACTTGTCCGGGTCGGCCGCGGGCAGGTCAATCTTGTTCAGCACCGGGATGATGTGCAGGTCGTTCTCGAGCGCCAGGTACAGGTTCGCGAGGGTCTGCGCCTCGATGCCCTGCGCCGCGTCCACCAGCAGGATCGCCCCCTCGCACGCGGCGAGCGAACGGGACACCTCGTAGGTGAAGTCGACGTGTCCGGGGGTGTCGATCATGTTCAGCGCGAACGTGCCGGCCTCGGTCTGCCACGGCATCCGCACCGCCTGGGACTTGATCGTGATGCCGCGCTCACGCTCGATGTCCATGCGGTCCAGGTACTGGGCGCGCATGTCGCGATCCGCGACGACGCCGGTGATCTGCAGCATCCGGTCGGCCAGGGTGGACTTGCCGTGGTCGATGTGGGCGATGATGCAGAAGTTGCGGATCAGCTCTGGAGGGGTCGCAGACGGCTCGAGAGGCTTCAGGGCACGGGGTGACATGTCCCGTCGATCGTACCGGGCCGCAGGGGTCGTACGCTGGCGGCATGACGGTCTCGGTGGTGATGGTGCACGGGATCCGCACCTCGGCGACCATGTGGCGGGCCCAGACCGCGTACCTGCGGGAGCGCGGCGTGGCCGCATACCCGCTGGATCTGCCCGGCCACGGGGCACGGATGGCGGAGGAGTTCACGCTCGACGAGGCGTTCGCGACGATCGACCGCGCCGTGCGACGGGCAGCGGAGGACGGCCCGGTGATCCTCGTCGGCCACTCCATGGGCGGCCTGTTGTGCATCGAGTACGCGGGCCGGGAGCCGCAGCCGCCGATCGCCGCGTTCGTCGCCGCGTCCTGCACCGCGTTCCCGCGCGGCATGGCGCTGGCAACCTACCGGGCGCTGACCCGGTCGGCCGATGTGCTGCCCGGGCGCGCCATGTGGGCGGCCGACTACATCCTCGACCGCACCCTCCCCCTGGACACCCGGTACGACTTCGGCGCGGGCGGCTACGCCCTGGACACCCAGCATGTCGCCCTGCGCGCCCTGTCGGCGCTCGACCTCGCGGCGGCGGCGAGCCGCATCCGGGTCCCCACCTGGTTCGTGAACGGGCAGTACGACCAGTTGCGGGTGAACGAGCGACGGTTCGTGCAGCTCGTGCCCGGGTCAGAGCTCATCGTGGTCCCCCGCACCTCGCATCTGGTCACCGCGATGCGGCCGGAGGTGTTCAACGCGGTGCTGAACCTCGCGATCGCCGTCGTGGAGCGCGACGCCGGTGCCGGGGCCTCGGCGGGAACCTGATAGACTCGACCATTGGCTTGCGTGTGGGCTCTCCCAAAGCCTCACGACCGCCGCGACGCAGCCCTCTTCTGCAGACCGGCAAACCCGTCCTCACAGATCAACGAAAGTCAGAAGACACGTGGCAAACATCAAGTCGCAGATCAAGCGCATCAAGACCAACGAGAAGGCCCACGAGCGGAACAAGGCCGTCAAGAGCGAGCTGAAGACCGCGGTGCGTCGCACCCGCGAGGCCGTCGCCGCCGGTGACAAGGCCGCCGCCGAGCAGGCGCTGCAGTTCGCCGCCAAGAAGCTGGACAAGGCCGTCAGCAAGGGCGTCATCCACGCCAACCAGGCCGCGAACCGCAAGTCCGCGATCGCCAAGCAGGTCGCCGCGCTCTGATCGCAGCATCCGTCACGAAGGCCCGCCCACTCGGCGGGCCTTCGTCGTTCCCGGGGCCGGTCCTCGCTCCCTCGGCGAGGATCGCGAGGACGCAGCGAGGAGCGCGAGCGGCGCGGGTCAGCGGGCGGGGGTGGCGTAGGGCGCGCGGGTGGCGATGACGGTGATGAGACGCTCGAGCGCGAACACCGGGTCGCGGGAGGCGCCCTTGACCTCGGCGTCGGCGCGGGCGCAGGCCTGGATCGCAAGGCCCAGGGAGTCCTGCGTCCACCCGGAGAGGTCGCGGCGGGCGCGGTCGACCTGCCAGTCCTTCATGCCCAGGCGCGAGGCGAGCGCCGCCGACGGCTCGCGACTTCCGGCGACGCGCGCCATGCCCCGCAGCTTCATCGCGATCGCCGCGACCATCGGGACCGGGTCGGCACCGGAGGCGAGGGCCTGGCGGAGGGCGATGAGCGCGTCGCCGTAGCGGCCGGCGATCGCCACGTCGGCCACCGTGAAGGCGCTCGTCTCGACGCGCCCCCCGTAGTAGCGGTCGACGATCTGCTCGGTGACGTCGCCGTCGACGTCGTTGATGAGCTGCTGGCACGCGGCGGCGAGTTCGGTGAGGTCGTCGGAGAACGCCGCGACGAGCGCGCGGAGCGCGGCGGGCTGGATGCGGCGACCCGCAGCCTGGAACTCGCCTGCGGCGAAGTCGTAGCGGTCGGACTCGCGCTTGACGGCGGGGCAGGCGATCTCGACGCCGCCGCCGGTGCCGGCGCGGATGGCATCGAGAAGTTTCTTGCCGCGCACGCTCGCGCCGGTGTGGCGGAGGATCACGGTGGCGCCGTCCTGCGGGGCGTCGAGGTAGGAGATCGCCTCGGTGAGGAAGGCGTCGCTGCAGCGCTCGACACCGGACACGCGGACGAGTCTCGGTTCGCCGAACAGGGACGGCGAGGTGACGGCGAGGAGGGTGCCGGACACGTAGTCGGCCGCGTCGATGTCGGAGACCTCGAGACTCGGGTCATCCGCGCGCAGCTGGTCGCGGACGCCGGCGATCGCCCGCTCGGCGCAGATCTCCTCAGGACCGGACACGAGCACGATCGGCGCCGGCCGGGGCTGCCGCCACGGCAGCTGCGGGATCGCGGACTTGACCGTCTTCGCGCCACGCGCCGGGGTGGATCGCCGCACAGCTGCCATGTCTCCAGCGTAGCCGTCACCGTCGACCCCGCCGCCCGGTGGGCCGGTCGTCGCGTTCCCGCCACCAGGTGAGGCCGTCGTCGCCGCGGTCGATGAGGACCATGCCCTGCAGGTCGGTGCGCGCGATCGCGGCACGACCCAGCATCGCCAGCGCTTCGGCCCGCGGATGCCCGTAGTCGTTGCCGGCGCCGACGGTCACGAGGGCGACGGATGCCGCGACCTCGCGGTACAGGCGCGGCTCCTGGTCCGCCGACCCGTGGTGGGCGAGCTTCACGACCTCGTACGGCGGTGCGAGCGCGCCCGTCGCGAGGAGACGCCGCTGCGCGTCCGCGCCGAGGTCGCCGAGGAGGAGGGTGCGCGGCAGCCCCCGCCCGCCGATCTCCACGACGACGCTGGCGTCGTTCCCCGGTGTCTCCTCGCGCGCGGCCGGCCAGAGCACGCGCCACGGTTCGTCGCCGAGCGTGCCCGACGCGCCGGCGTGCACCTGCCGGGCCGCGCCGCCGAGCCGCGCGAGCAGGCGCTCCTCCCCCGGCGGCACGGGGCCGTGCACCACGAGGTCGACGCGCCCCTCGACGGCGGAGACCCCGCCGACGTGGTCGAGGTCGAAGTGGGTGAGCACGAGCACATCGATCCGGTCGACGCCGAGCCGTCGCAGGCACCCCGCGAGCGGTTCCGGCTCGGGGCCGGTGTCCACGAGCATGGTCCGTCCGCCCGAGCGCAGCACCACCGCATCCCCCTGCCCGACGTCGCATGCGGCGATCTGCCACCGACCGGCCACCGTGGCGGGCGCGGCGACGGTCCCGAGCACGACCGCCCCCAGGACGCAGCCGGCGAGCACCCCGACCGCGCCGCGCGCGAGGAGCACCGGCCGCCTGGCGCGACCGCGGGCCCGCACCGCGATCGCCACGGCTGTCACGGCCCCCGTCAGCGTCAGCGCGAGGACGCCGGCGCCGCCCTCCCACCAGGGCAGCCGCGCCGCCGGGAGCTCCGCGGTCACGGTCGCGGTGCCGGCGATCCACGCCGCGGGCACCCACGCAAGCCACAGCAGCACGGTCTGCACCGGCGGCGACGGCGCTGCCAGGCACGCGAGCACCCCGATGACGGTCGCCGGCGCCGCGGCGGGGGCGGCGAGGAGGTTCGCGACCACGCCGTAGGTCGACAGCTGCGGTGCGATGAGCACGATGATCGGCCCGCACACGAGCTGCGCCGACAGCGGTACCGCGATCGCCAGGGCGAGCGGCCCCGGCATCCACCGCGCCATGCCGCGCGCGAGCGGCCGGGCGAGCGTGAGGAGCGCCGCGGTGGCCGCGACCGAGAGCGCGAAGCCGACCTCGAGCGCGAGCCACGGGTCGAACACCGTGAGGAGGGCCACCGACAGGCACAGCACGCCGATCCCCGCGCCGGGGCGACCGAGCAGGAGCGCGAGCATCGCGGTGCCCGCCATGACCGCGGCGCGCACGACGCTCGGCTCCGGGGTGACCAGCAGCACGAACCCGGCGAGGAGCACCGCACCGGTCGCGACCCGCATCCCCCGGCCGAGGCCGATGAGCGATGCCGCCCAGAACCCGGCTGCGACGACGATGGCGCAGTTGGCGCCGCTGACGGCGGTGAGGTGCGTGAGCGAGGCGTCCTTCATCGCGGCGTCCAGCTCGCCTGTGACCGCGCCGGTGTCGCCGACCGCGAGCCCCGGGATGAGCCCGGCGGCGGGCTGCGGCATCCCCTCGATGCCGGCGAGCATCCGCGCGCGGAGCCATGCGGCGACCCCGAGCACCCCCGACGGGTCGGACGCGGCGACCACACGCGTCACCCGGAACACGAGCACGGCACGGTCGCCCGCGTCGGCGTGGAACGCGGTGCCCTCGATAGCCGCCGCCGAGCCGAGCTCGAGGTCGGGCGGCTCGTCGAACAGCAGCCGCACCGGCGCGCCGGTCGCGATCGCCCGCTCGCCCGCACGGAGCTCGCGCAGCACCGCGTCGGCCCGGGCGCCGCCGGATGCGGTGGGCACGACCTTGCCGCTGACGGTCACCGCGGCACGCAGCGCCCGGCCGCCGGCGACGTCCCAGGCGGCGACCGCCTCCCGCGCCGGTGCCGCCGTCGCGACCGCGCCCGCCGCACCGCCGGCGACCGTCGCGGCCAGCACCGCCACGAGCGCGCCCCGCCGCATCCGCTGCCCCGCGCGGGCGAGGAGCACGCAGCCGGTGAGGACCGCCAGCGCCGCGAGACCGGCGACGAGCGCGGAGATCTGCGGGAGCACGATGCAGAGCGCCGCCGCGCCCCAGCCCGCCGCGGCGACCGGGACGAGCCGGAGGGATGTGCGCACGCCCCGACGCTACGGACGCCGTCCCGCCGCCCTCGCCCCCGCGCGACCGGGGGTGGAACATCCCTTCCGCCGCCGCCCCTGGGGAGGACCGGTGCACGACGCGCGGCGACCACCGTGTGCAGCCACGGCCGGCCGCTCCGCTGCGACGCCTGGCAGGTCGAGTTCGAGGGGTTCGCCGACGCGGCGAGGTCGTCCGCTGCGCCGCGCAGCACGGCCTCACACGCGCACCAGGTCGCGGAGCGCCGCGAGCATCTTCTCCCCGATCCCGGGCACGGCCAGCAGGTCGTCGACGCTCGTGAACGGGCCGTGCTCCTCGCGCCAGTCGATGATCCGCTGCGCGATGGCCGGCCCGATCCGGGGCAGCGTGTCGAGCGCGGCGAGGTCGGCCCGATTGAGGTCCACCACCCCGTCCGCGCCCGCGCCCGCCGCGCCCTCCGCGGCGGGCGGCTGCTCCCCCTGCCGTGGGATGAGCAGTTGCTCGCCGTCCGCGACCGGGCGGGCGAGGTTCACCGCCGCGGGGTCGGCGTCGTCGGCCAACCCGCCGGCCGCCCCCACGGCGTCCACCACCCGGGCGCCCGCGGGCAGCAGGTAGAGTCCGGGTGCGCGCACCGCGCCGGCGACGTGCACGTAGAGCCCGGCCTGCTCGACGACCACCGTGCCCGGTGTGGGTGCGGTCACCTCCGGCAGCGGCTCGGTGCCGACCGCGCCGCGGAACACACCCCCGGCGACCACGACGGCCACGCCCGCGATCACCACGACGATCGCGGCGCCGATCCCCCGCCGCACCCGCGGCGACGCAGCATCCGTGTCCACGCACCGACGCTAGACCGCGCCCGCGCACCCTGCCCGGGCACGACCCCGAACGTGGACGCACCGGTCCTCCCCGGATGCTGGGGAGGACCGGTGCGGACGGTTCGTGGCGTTACTTCGTGCTGAAGCTCACGACCTTCGGCGGCCGGACGACCGCGCGGACGATGTCCTTGCCGCCGAGCGCGCGCTGGACCCGCGCGTCGTCACGGGCGAGCTGCTCGAGCGTCGCACCGTCGATCTTCGCGGAGACCTCCAGGGTCGCGCGGACCTTGCCGTCGATCTGCACGACGGCGGTCACCGAGTCCTCGACCAGCAGCGTCGGGTCGGCCTGGCGCCACACGGCGAGCCCCACCGAGGGCTGGTAGCCGAGCAGCTCCCACATCTCCTCCGCGGTGTGCGGGGCGAACAGGTCGAGCACCATCGCGATGGCCTCGGCCGCCTCGCGGACGGCCGGGTCGGACGCACCGGCGCCGGAGTCGATCGTCTTGCGGGTCGCGTTGACCAGCTCCATCAGGCGGGCGACGACGACGTTGAACTTCGTCTGCTCGATCAGGCCAGGTGCCTCCGCCCACAGGCGGTGGGTGACCCGGCGCAGCGCCTGGTCGCCCTCGGCCCAGACGACGTCCGTCGGGCTGTCGACCTCGGCGGCGATGCGCAGGGCGCGGGCGAGGAACTTCGTCGCACCGGTGGTGGAGACGTCCTTCCAGTCCTTGTCGTCCTCGACCGGGCCGGCGAAGGCGAGCGCGACGCGCAGCGCGTCCGCGCCGTGTGCGTCGAGCTCCTCCTGGAACAGCACGAGGTTGCCCTTGGACTTGGACATCTTCGCGCCGTCGAGGATCACCATGCCCTGGTTGATGAGGCTGGAGAACGGCTCGGTGAAGTCGACGTGCCCCATGTCGTACAGCGCCTTCGTGATGAAGCGCGCGTACAGCAGGTGCAGGATGGCGTGCTCCACGCCGCCGATGTAGAAGTCGACCGGGGCCCACTTCTGCGCCTGCGCGCCGTCGAAGGGCTGGTCGGCGTTGTTCGGCGACAGGAAGCGCAGGAAGTACCACGAGCTGTCGACGAACGTGTCCATCGTGTCGGGGTCTCTGCGGGCGGGCGCACCGGTGACCGGGTCGACCGTGTTGACCCACTCGGATGCGGCGCCGAGCGGCGACGTGCCCTTCGGCAGCAGATCGAGCCCGGTCGGGTCGGGCAGCCGCACCGGCAGCTGCTCGTCCGGCACCGGGGTGATGCGCCCGTCCTCGCCGTGGACCATGGGGATCGGGGTGCCCCAGAACCGCTGACGCGAGATCAGCCAGTCGCGCAGGCGGTAGCTCTTCGCGGCGCGGCCGGTGCCCTTGGACTCCAGGAACTCCGTGATGCGGGTGATCGCGGTGCGCTTGCTCAGGCCGTCGAACGGACCGGAGTTGATGAGGCGGCCGTCGCCGGTGAGGGCGACGCCGGTCTTCGCCGGGTCCAGCTCGTCGAGGTTGTCCTGCCCCTCGAACGGGTCGATCGGGTTGCCGTCCGCATCCGTCTCGATGACCGGGATGGCGCCGGTGATCGGCGCGGTGGTGTCGACGACGACCTTGACCGGCAGGTCGAAGGCGCGGGCGAAGTCCAGGTCGCGCTGGTCGTGCGCGGGCACGGCCATGACCGCACCGTGACCGTAGTCGGTCAGCACGTAGTCGGCGGCCCAGATCGGCAGTCGCTCACCGTTGACCGGGTTGATCGCATACCGCTCCAGGAACACGCCGGTCTTCGGGCGCTCGGTGCTCTGCCGCTCGATGTCGGTCATCGCGCGCACCCGGTCCAGGTAGTCCTGGAAGCGCTGGCGGGCCTCCGGGCTCGCCTCGGCGACGAGCTCCGAGGCCAGGTCGGACTCCGGCGCGACCACCATGAAGGTCGCACCGAACAGCGTGTCGGGGCGGGTCGAGAAGACCGTGACCTTCTCGGCGCGGCCCTCGACCTCGAAGTCGATGTCGGCCCCGACCGAACGGCCGATCCAGTTGCGCTGCATCTGGATGACCTTCTGCGGCCAGAAGCCCTCGAGCTGATTCAGGTCGTCGAGCAGGCGGTCGGCGTACTCGGTGATGCGGAAGTACCACTGGGTGAGCTTCTTCTTCACGACCGGGTGGCCGCAGCGCTCGCACCTGCCGTCGATGACCTGCTCGTTCGCGAGCACGGTCTGGTCGTGCGTGCACCAGTTCACCGGGCTCTCGGCGCGGTAGGCCAGGCCCTTCTCGTACAGCTGCTGGAACAGCCACTGGTTCCAGCGGTAGTACTCCGGGTCGGAGGTGTGCAGCACGCGGCTCCAGTCGAACGAGACGCCGTACGCCTTCAGGCTCGACTTCTGCTGCGCGATGTTGTCGTAGGTCCAGGTGACCGGGTTCGCGCCCCGCTTGATGGCGGCGTTCTCGGCGGGGAGGCCGAACGAGTCCCACCCGATGGGGTGCAGCACGTTGTAGCCGCGGTGACGCCAGAACCGGGCCACGATGTCGGAGTACAGGTAGTTCTCCGCGTGCCCCATGTGCAGGTCGCCCGAAGGGTAGGGGAACATCGCGAGCACGTACTTGCGCGGCCGGGTGTCGTGCTCGTCGCCGGCGCGGAACGGGTCGAGTTCCTCCCAGCGACGCTGCCACTTGGCCTGGATGGCGTGGACGTCGACGCCTGCGGCGTCGGTCTGCTCGTTCTGGGGACTCATGGACACAGAGGAACCTAACGGAAAGGGGATGTCGGGAAATCCTGCGCGATGCGCATCCTTCAGGATACCCGACCCGTTCACCACCCCGGTGGGACCTCGGCGCCGACGGCGGCGAGCGGCGCCCGCGCCTTCACCCCCACCTCGGCGACCTCCTCCGCCGGCACCGAGTACCACGTGATGCCGCCGCCGGCACCCACGTAGGCACCGCCCGGGTGGATGAGCACGGTGCGGATGACCATCGCGAGGTCGAGTTCGCCGTCGTCGGAGACCCAGCCGACGGTGCCGCTGAACGCGCCGCGCGGGGCGTCCTCGAGCCCCCGGAGGATCGTCATCGCCGACAGCTTCGGCGTGCCGGTCATACTGCCCGCGGGGAACGCGGTGCGCAGCAGGTCGTCGAGCGTCACACCGGGGCGGATGCGGCCGGCCACGGTGCTCACGAGCTGGTGCACGGTCGAGTACGACTCGATCTCGCGGAGCTGCTCGACGCTGACGCTGCCGGTCTCGCACACCGGGGCGAGGTCGTTGCGCATGAGGTCGACGATCATCACGTTCTCGGCCTGCTCCTTGACGCTCGTGGCGAGTTCGGCCTTGAGCGCCTCATCCTCGCCCGGGGCGGCGCCGCGGGGTCGGGTGCCCTTGATGGGCCTGGTGCGGACGATGCCGTCGCGCAGCGCCAGGAACACCTCGGGCGTCGCGCTGACGAGGGCGTGGCCGCCCGATCGGATGCACACGCCGTGGTGGGAGGGCGCGCGCAGGCGGAGCGCCGCGTGCACCGCATCCGGGTCGATCCGCCCGCTCACCTCGAACCGGGTGGTCAGGCACAGCTGGTACGCGTCACCGGCCCGGATCGCGTCGCGGGCGCGCTCGATACGGCGGGCGTACTCGTCGGGAGACACCCTGGCCGTCGCGGCGCGGGGCGGCACGGGTGCGGGCTGCTCGGGCCGCTGCGAACCGGCGCGCGCCATCCAGCCCTCGACGTCGGGGCCCACCGCCCACGCCCGACCGGTCGCGTGGTCGAACCCGACGACCCGTTCGACGCGCAGCCAGTGCTGCAGCGGCATCGGATCGGGATCGGGGTGCACCGGCGCACCCGCCGCCGCGGCGCCGGCCTCGTATCCGACCCAGCCCACCCAGCCACCGCGAAGCGGCCCGGCGGGGCCGTCAGCCGGACCGGTGCGCAGGGGGGTCGCCGCGACCCGTGCCGGGTCGTCCGGTGCGCCGGCGCCGACCCAGCTCCAGCCCTCGCGGGCGTCCGGCCCCGCGTCGAGCCAGAAGACGTGCGGGTGGTCGGCGAGCGCCGCGTACGCCTGTGCGGGGGTGACGCGGCCGGTGACCTCGATCGGGTTGGGTGGTGTCGGCACGATTCACAGGCTAGAGGCACCGGATCCCCCTAGGCTGTTCCCTCGTGAACGAGGCCCTCACTTGGCTGCTCGATGCCGTGCAGACCGTGCCGCCCGTCGCACGGATCCTGCTCGCCGGACTCGCGGTCGCGCTCGAGACGAGCGTGCTCATCGGCCTCGTCGTCCCGGGCGACACCGTCGTGATCGTCGCAGGCACCGGCGTGGCCTCGCTCGCGGAGGGTCTGTTCCTCTGGCTCGCGGTGGTGCTCGGCTCGCTCCTCGGCGAGTCCGTGGGGTACACCCTCGGCCGCTATCTCGGTCCGTGGCTGCGTCGCTCACGGCTGGGCCGCTGGATCGGCGAGGAGCACTGGACCCGTGCCGACCGGTATCTGCGCCGACGCGGTGGTCCGGCCATCTTCATCTCCCGGTTCCTGCCGGTGCTGCACTCCCTCGTGCCCCTCACGGTCGGGATGGCCGGCTACCCGTTCCGCCGGTTCCTCGCGTGGACGGTCCCGGCCTGTGCGCTGTGGTCGGGCCTGTACATCGGGTTCGCCGCCGCAGCCGCGGGCACCTACCGGGAGTTGTCCGACCGCATCCACTGGGCCGGGTACGTGTTCGTCGGCTGCGTGCTCGCGTTCTTCCTGCTCATGCTGCTCGGCAAGAAGCTGCTGACCCGGCTCGAGCGGCGTCATCTGCAGGATGAGGAGCCGGAGTGCGCGGAGCGCGCGGCGCACACCGTGGAAGACTGAGGGGATGACCGCGCCGAGCCCCTCCCCCGTCAAGGTGCTGTGGCTGGCACGACTCGAACGTCGATTCCACGCCTGGCGGGAGCGCCGCGCCCGACGCCGGGGCCTCGTGCCCGAGGTGGCCGCGTTCCCCGGGTACGGCTCGGAGGAGTGGGTTCGCGTGCTCGGACGGGTCATGATCCCGCCGAAGGCGCGCACGCGCGGCGACGCCTATGCGGGCGTCCGCGGCTGGCGCAGTTTCGTCGCCGTACCGGTCGGGTTCGCGCAGGTGCGCGTCACGATCGACGGCGTCGTGCACGAGATCGTCGCCGACCGCGGCGGGGTCATCGACGCGACGCTGCCGGCCTCCCTCTCCCCCGGCTGGCGCACCGTGACGATGTCGGTCGAGCAGGGCGCCGCGATCGAGACCCGTGTGTTCATCGTCTCCGACGAGGTCCGCTTCGGCGTGGTGTCGGATGTCGACGACACCGTCATGGTCACGGCCCTGCCCCGGCCGCTCGTCGCCGCCTGGAACTCCTTCGTGCTGAACGAGCACGCCCGTCAGCCGGTCCCCGGCATGGCGGTGCTCCTGGAGCGCCTGGTGCAGCAGCATCCCGGCGCACCCCTGATCTACCTCTCCACCGGCGCGTGGAACGTGGCGCCCACCCTCACCCGATTCCTGCGCCGCCACCTGTTCCCGGCGGGGGCGATGCTCCTCACCGACTGGGGTCCCACGCACGACCGGTGGTTCCGCAGCGGACGCGAGCACAAAGCGGAGAACCTGGCGCGACTCGCGCGGGAGTTCCCGCACATCTCGTGGCTCCTCGTGGGCGACGACGGCCAGCACGACGACGACATCTACACCGCTTTCACGGCGGCGCACCCCGAGAACGTCGCCGCGGTGGCGATCCGGCGCCTCACCTCGGCGGAGGCGGTGCTCGCCGGCGGTCGCACCACGGTGGACGACCACTCGGCCGCGAAAGTGCCGTGGGTGACCGGCGACGACGGCGCCGAGCTCATGGAGCGCCTGGCCGCGATCGGCCTGATGCGCGACGTCTGAACCCCCGCCTAGGCTTGCCGCATGTGCGGACGCTTCGTCGTGGCGAATGTGGCCTCCGAGCTCGTCGGGGTGCTGCGGGTCGATCAGGTCAGTGACGAGCTGCCGCCGCCCTCCTACAACGTCGCACCCACCGCGACCGCGGGCATCGTGCTCGACTCCGCGAAGACCGATCCGCCGACCCGACGTCTGGAGCCGGCGAAGTGGGGGCTCGTGCCCGGCTGGGCGAAAGACCCGGGCATCGGCGCCCGCGCGTTCAACGCCCGTGCCGAGGAGCTCGAGGACAAGCCGATGTTCCGCGGCGCACTCGCCAAGCGCCGGGCGATCGTGCCGGTCACCGGCTACTACGAGTGGAAGACGCACGAGGGGGTGAAGATCCCCCACTTCATCCACCCGGCCGACGACTCGCCGCTGTTCCTCGCCGGTCTGTACGAGTGGTGGAAGGACGCGTCGAAGGCCGACGACGACCCGCACCGCTGGCTGCTGTCGTTCACGATCCTCACCCGCGACTCGATCGGGGCTCTCGGCTCGGTGCACGACCGGATGCCGCTGTTCGTCGACGCGGACTTCGCCGATGCCTGGCTCGACACGGACACCGACAACGTGCGAGACGTGCTGGACGCCGCGATCGACGCCGCCCCGGCCGTCGCCGACACCCTGGAGATGCGGATCGTCTCGCGTGCGGTCGGGAACGTGCGCAACGACTCCCCCGAGCTCATCGAGCCGGCGTCCGAGTGAGCCCGCGTATCCTCATGGGGTGATCTCCGCACCCGCTCCGACCCGCGCCGAGGACGCCGTCCTCGCCGAGTCGGAATGGCGCGCGGCGGCGGATGCGCACGCCGCGCGCGCCGACGCGATGACCGCCGGGCGGCGACACCGGGCGGCGCACGGGCTGACGCATCCGGTGGACGACTTCCTCTACACGTACTACTCGTACCGGCCGTCGCTGCTGCGTCGGTGGCATCCCGGCGCCGGGGTGCGTCTGGCGGACGCTGCGGCCGAGCGCGGCTCGTGGCGCTGGTACCGCGTCGAGGGCGACGACGCCGTGGTGGACGCGGCCGCGTTCCGCACCGAGCGCGCGTCGCTCCTGCGCGCCGTCGCCGGGATCCTCCGCGCCACCGCCGGGCGCAACCCCCGGTTCGGCTGCTTCGGCCTGCACGAGTGGGCGATGGTCTACCGCGAACCCGAGACCCGCCATCCGGTGCCGCTGCGCCTGGGAGCGGCCGGCACGGATGCGGTCGTCGAGGCGCACGAGCTGCACTGCACCCACTTCGACGCGTTCCGGTTCTTCACCCCCGCCGCGGTGCCCCGCAACGCGGACGCGCTCACCCGGGAGGACCAGCCGCTGCGGGAGCAACCCGGATGCCTGCACGCCAACATGGACCTCTACAAGTGGGCGGTCAAGCTCGGCCCGCTCGTGCCGGGCCGGCTCATGCTCGACGCGTTCGAACTGGCCCGCGACATCCGGACCGTCGACATGCAGGCCTCCCCGTACGACCTGCGCGACTGGGGGCTCGCGCCCATCCCGATCGAGACGGACGCGGGCAAGCAGGACTACATCGCCCGGCAGCGGGGGTTCGCCGAGCGGGCGGCACCGATCCGCGCCGCCCTGCTGGCCATCGCCGCACCCGCCTGAGTGCCCCACCCACGACGGTCCGCGCAAGCCCCTCTCCCCCTGCCGCGGCGCGACGGCCATACTGACCGGATGGACGCTGTGAACGAATGGCTGCTGACCTGGGGCGACAACCTCTGGACCTGGATCGTGCTCCCCGTGGTCGTGCTCCTCGGGCTCTACTTC
>Ga0182737_1001375_pt1 | contig 24376 bp, 18 predicted proteins | sample eDN5th30CBELigOP_FD_128878 | JGI IMG/M metagenome (GOLD analysis project Ga0182737, IMG submission 128878) | Enriched Organic Plus compost microbial communities from Emeryville, California, USA - eDNA 5th pass 30_C BE-Lig OP (version 2) (version 2) ...
GGGCGAGCTCGACATCGCCGGTCTGGCCGCGCAGATCGCGGACCTCGCGGACCGCACGCGCAACAACCAGCTCAAGCCCGACGAGCTCTCCGGCGGCACGTTCACGCTCACGAACACGGGTTCACGTGGCGCGCTCTTCGACACCCCAGTGGTGTTCCTGCCGCAGACGGCGATCCTCGGCACCGGCATCGTCGTGAAGCGTCCCGTCGTGGTCCACGCCGATGGCCAGGACACCATCGCCATCCGGTCGATGGTGTACCTCGCGCTGTCGTACGACCACCGCATCATCGACGGCGCCGACGCCGCACGCTTCCTCACGGCGGTCAAGGACCGGCTCGAGGACGGCGATTTCGAGGCGGACCTCGGCATCTAACCGAAGATCTCGCGCAGACGCCATCCGGCCTCGCTCCTCATCACGAGGACCGAGGCCGGTGGTCGTTCGGGGTCGACGTACGGCACCTCCACCAGCCAGGCCTCGCCCATGCCGCCGCTCACGCGCGCCGCGTCGAGCGCGAACGGCGGCGTTTCGGGGGTGTCACCGGCCGTTTGGGCGCTCGCGAGCGCCGCATGATCGGCTGCTTCGAGCGCCGACCCGACCTGCAGGACCTCACGCAAACACGAGACGTCGGCCGATGCGTAGCACCGGTGCCGCCGGTGCAGGAGATCTCGGACGGCCGCCGCCGCGTCGTTCGTGGGCGGCGTCGACGTCGCCAGCTCGCCGGCATCGGCTGCCGCACCGCTCTGCACCGGCGGCGGAGCTGTCGCCGCCGCACGCTCGGCGGTCCCCGCGGTCGGGGGGACGAGCGTCAGCGCCAGCACCAGTGCAGCACCGCCGATCAACGCGGCCACGATCATCACGGGTCGCCTGCCACGGAGCGCCCGCCGGAGCTGAGCGATCCGCTCACGTCCGCCCGCGAGCAGCCGGTTCGAACCAGCCGGCTGGAATGGCTCGGCTCCAGCGTCTTCGACGGAGGCATCGGTCGGCAGCGCCTCGTGAAGCAGCGCATCGAACGGTGCGGTCATGCGAGGGAGCCGCCTCGGTTCCTGCGCCGGCGTCACCCGCCCGATACTGCCAACGGTCCCGAGCACCGACGCAGCCGAGCCTGCGCGATCCGCCTCCGTGTCGGCCCGATGCCGCCGGCTCGGTGACGGCGCGCGCGCTCCCAGGTCGACCGGAGCCGGCACGGCCACACCGAACAGCGCGTGTTCGATCTCGTCGGAGTGTGCCCGGAACGGCCGCACGGCGAGCACTTCGTCGATGAGTCGACGCACCGGGTCGAGGGCGGTCGCCGGTCGTGTCACGGCACTCACTTCGGTCACGAGCCGGGCGTATGCGGACGTCATCTCCCGCAGGCGCGCGGTGCGGGCTCCGGGGTCGTCCGCGCCACCGTCGAGCCGGACCAGCGCCCCGGTGCCGATGATCCGCGGACGCCCGCTCTCATCGAACATCACGTCGGACAGCGCGAGCCGCACGTGGGCGAAGCCCGCGCGTTCGAGATCGGTCATGGCGAGCGCGATCGGCGCGAGCACGGTGACCGCTTCGCCCGCGGTGAGCACCCGCCCGGTGGCGAGCGCCGCGAGCGTCGGACCCGCCAGACGCTCGACGACCACGCACGTGCGCCCGTCGTCGAGGGTCGCGAGGTCGCGCAGCGCCGGCAGCGCGGGCACCACGGCCATCGCTTCGACCTCGATGGTGATGGCATCAGCGTCGGCACCCCGTTCATACACCCGAAGCGCGACGAGCCCCTGATGGTCGCGAGCAGCGGCCGCGCTCGGATCGTTGTCACGGCCGGTCGCGGCGTGCGGCGACACGAGTGCGGCGAGGTAGACGTCGGCGCGCTCACCCGATGCGATCCGCCGAACCAGTCGATACCCCGCCAGTCGATCCTCGGCGCCCGCGGGGGCATGCACACCGTTCGCCGGACGTATCGTCTCGTCCGGCGGCGGAGGAACTGGGCGGTGGCGACGACGCATGCCCACGAGCTTGCGCCAGGGCGGCGACATCCGCCCGTTCGAGCCGACCGCCCTCGAATTCGCCGGACCGCTCCGCGACCGTGTGGAGGACGGGTCGCTCCGCTCTCCACAGGCCCCGGGGACGCGCTGGCCACCCGCCCTACACTGGGGCGCCATGCTCGATTATGTGGTCGCGGGCCTCGGCCGTGACGCCGTGCCGTTCCCTGAGGGTCTCGCGCTGCAGCGCTCGCTCCATGCCCGAGTGGTCGCGGGCCGAGCGCCGAACTCGGTCATCCTGCTCGAACACACGCCCGTCTACACCGCCGGCGCCCGCACCGCGGCGGATGAGCGACCGACCGACGGCACCCCTGTGGTCGACGTCGACCGCGGCGGCAAGATCACCTGGCACGGCCCCGGCCAGCTCGTCGGGTATCCGATCATCCGGCTGCCCGAGCCGATCGACGTGGTCGGCCATGTCCGCCGCCTCGAGATCGCCCTGATCGCGGTGCTCGCCGGACTCGGCATCACCGGTCGTCGCATCAGCGGCCGTTCCGGCGTGTGGGTCGGCGACGGGACGCCCGACAAGGTGGCCGCCATCGGCGTCCGGGTCGCCGACGGCGTCACCATGCACGGGTTCGCGCTGAACTGCTCGAACTCGCTCGCCCCCTACGAGAAGATCGTGGCCTGCGGCATCCGCGACGCGGGGGTCACCACCGTGTCGCGTCTCCTCTCCCGCTCGGTGCACCCCGCGGACCTCCTCACAGCTGTGCGAGTCGAGCTCGACGCGGCCTTCGGGGGTGCCCGATGAGCGCGACACCCGAGGGGCGGCGGATGCTCCGTCTGGAGGTGCGGAACGCACAGACGCCGATCGAACGGAAACCGGCCTGGCTCAAGACACGCGCGTCGCAAGGGCCTGAGTACCGGGCGCTGCAGTCCATCGTCCGGGAGCACAGCCTGCACACCGTGTGCCAAGAGGCCGGCTGCCCGAACATCTTCGAGTGTTGGGAGGACCGCGAGGCGACGTTCCTCATCGGCGGCGCGCAGTGCACCCGGCGCTGCGATTTCTGTCAGATCGACACCGGGAAGCCCGCCGAGTACGACGTCGGTGAACCGCGTCGGGTCGCGGACTCGGTCGCGCGCTTGCGGCTGCGCTACGCCACCGTCACCGGGGTCGCGCGCGACGACCTGCCCGACGAGGGCGCCTGGCTGTACGCCGAGACCGTGCGCGAGATCCACCGGCGATGCCCCGGCACCGGCGTCGAGATCCTCGTTCCGGACTTCTCGGGTCGGCCAGAGCATCTCGCCGAGGTCTGCTCCGCCCGGCCCGAGGTGTTCGCCCACAACGTCGAGACCGTGCCGCGACTGTTCAGACGCATCCGTCCGGCCTTCACATACGATCGCTCGCTCGCCGTGCTCACCGCCGCCCGTGATGCCGGCGTGATCACGAAGTCCAACCTGATCCTCGGCATGGGCGAGGAGCGCGACGAGGTCTCCCAGACGCTTCGCGACCTGCACGCGGCCGGGACGCACCTCGTCACCATCACGCAGTACCTGCGCCCGAGCGCGCGGCATCTCCCCGTCGCCCGGTGGCTCGACCCGCGGGAGTTCCTCGAGATCAAGGCCGAGGCCGAACAGCTGGGCTTCCTCGGCGTACTCGCGGGCCCGCTCGTCCGTTCCTCGTACCGCGCGGGGCGCCTCTGGGCTCGCTCCATGCTCGCGCAAGGGCGTGCCATCCCGGCCGAGATGGGAGACCTGGCGGGCCCGGCCGGCGCCGCCGGGCCGGCTACCGACTGAGAACGATCGGTTCTCGTGCGCCTCCCGACCTCATCGCGTGCCATGCGCTCGCCGGGACATCCCGTTGCTCGGCCAGCGCTGGCCCGGTGATCTCGCGGCCTCTCGGACGGTCCGAAGCGGCGGCCGACGCCGGTATCCTGGACGTTATGGCACGCACCAAGGACCGTTCGTCCGCCCCCAAGGAGCCCGGCCGCCTCAAGCAGATGTGGCAGGTCTTCCAGATGACCCGCCGGTACGACTCCACGGCACCCTGGTTGATGCTGCTCGCGTTCCTCGCACCCATCGTGGTCGGGCTCGCCCTCGCGCTGTGGTTGAGCGGCGGCAACGGGTTCACCATCGCGCTCTGGGTGGTCGCCGGTGCGCTCGCCGGTCTGCTGCTCGCCATGATCATCCTCGGCCGACGGGCCGAGCGCGCCGCGTACTCGCAGATCGACGGCCAGCCCGGCGCGGTAGGCGCTGTGCTCCGCAGCGGTCTGCGCGGCGGCTGGGTCGGCAACGAGATGCCCGTCGCGGTGAACGGCAAGACGCAGGACGCCGTCTACCGCGCCGTCGGTCGCGGGGGCATCGTGCTGATCGGCGAGGGCGACCCGTCGCGCGCCCAGCGCATGCTCAAGGACGAGCAGCGCAAGATCTCCCGCGTGCTGCCGAATGTGCCCATCCGCCTCCTGACGGTCGGCCACGACGACGACTCGGTCGAGCTGCACCGACTCGCGGCCACGCTCCGCAAGTCGAAGAAAGTGCTGACCAAGCCCGAGGTGCTGGCCGTCTCGAACCGTCTCAACTCGCTGCAGAACTCGCTGCCCATCCCCAAGGGCATCGACCCGATGAAGGTCCGCGCGCAGCGCGGCCGGATGCGCTGACCCAACCGGTCCGCGCCCGGTGCGCCCGGCTGCGTTGGCCGCGATGGTCCGCGCCCGGATGTTCCGCGCCCAGTGCTCCCGGGTGTGACGATCCGCCGTCAGGCGCGAATGATCACGGTGCCCGCGATCCGGTCGTGCAGGCCTCGCTGATCGGAATCCCAGATCAGCGCGGGCACGACAAGCGCGAGCAGGACCGAACGCACGATCGGCCGCCAAAGGCCGATCCAGCCCCCCGTCATCGGCACGACGTTCAGGCCGACGAGCCGGTGACCGATGCTGCCGCCGATGGTCGGAATGAACAGCACCTGCATGACCACGAACACCCCGAGCGTGAACCAGGCGTGCAACGGCGACTCGTACGGCGCGAAGAACAGTGCGATCAGCAGCGCCAGCGCCCAGTCGATGGCGAGTGCTGCGACGCGACGCCCAGGTCGGCCGATGGAGCCCCGGCCCTCCCGCGGAACCCCGAGCCGCTCGCCGGGCCAGGTGCTCGGGCCGGAGGCGGCTGACTGGGAAGCCGGGCTGTTCGGGGTGCGGGGGGCGTCGGGCATCCGTCGATTCTACCGGCCGGTGCCTGGCGTAACATGGCCGAAACATTCGCGTCATGGCCGGGAAACCGCCCCCGGATAGCGTCGAAGTCGCCTCTGCAAGGCCCCCGCCGATTCCCACACGCTTGGAGCGTCGTCACATGTTCACTGATTCGTCCGAAGTCCTCAAGTTCATCAAAGAGACGGATGTCAAGTTCCTCGACATCCGGTTCACCGACCTCCCCGGCGTGCAGCAGCACTTCAACATCCCGGCATCGACGGTCGATGAAGAGTTCTTCACGGTCGGCCAGCTCTTCGACGGCTCCTCGATCCGCGGTTTCGCGTCGATCCACGAGTCCGACATGCAGCTCATCCCCGATGTGACGACCGCGTACATCGACCCGTTCCGGGTCGAGCGCACGCTCATCATGGTGTTCGACATCTACAACCCGCGCAATGGCGAGATCTACGCGAAGGACCCGCGACAGGTTGCGAAGAAGGCCGAGAAGTACCTCGCGTCGACCGGTATCGCAGACACCGCGTTCTTCGCCCCCGAGGCCGAGTTCTATATCTTCGACGACGTGCGCTACGACGTGAAGCAGAACGGCAGCTTCTACTCCGTGGACTCGGAAGAGGGCGCCTGGAACACGGGCCGCGCCGAAGAGGGCGGCAACCTCGGCAATAAGACGCCGTACAAGGGCGGCTACTTCCCCGTATCCCCCGTGGACAAGCAGGCCGACCTGCGCGACGACATCTCGTTGAAGCTCATCGACGCGGGCCTCGTGCTCGAGCGCGCTCACCACGAGGTCGGCACGGGTGGTCAGGCCGAGATCAACTACCGCTTCGACACGATGGTGCACGCGGCGGACGACATCCTCAAGTTCAAGTACATCGTGAAGAACACCGCTGAGCAGTGGGGCAAGACGGCCACGTTCATGCCGAAGCCGCTCTTCGGTGACAACGGCTCGGGCATGCACACCCACCAGTCGCTGTGGAACGAGGGCAAGCCGCTGTTCTACGACGAGGCGGGCTACGGCGGCCTCTCCGACATCGCGCGCTGGTACATCGGCGGCATCCTGAAGCACGCGCCCGCGCTGCTCGCTTTCACGAACCCGACGGTCAACTCGTACCACCGCCTCGTGCCCGGCTTCGAGGCGCCGGTCAACCTGGTCTACTCGGCCGGCAACCGCTCGGCGGCCATCCGTATCCCGATCACGGGCACCAACCCCAAGGCCAAGCGCATCGAGTTCCGCGCGCCGGATGCCTCGGGCAACCCGTACCTCGCATTCGCGGCGCAGCTCATGGCCGGCATCGACGGCATCAAGAACCGCATCGAGCCGCACGAGCCGGTCGACAAGGACCTCTACGAGCTGCCCGCCGAAGAGGCCAAGGCGATCCCGCAGGTCCCTGGCTCGCTCGATGCCGTGCTCGAGGCGCTCGAGGCCGACCACGACTTCCTCCTGGAGGGCGGCGTGTTCACCAAGGAGCTCATCGAGACCTGGATCGACTACAAGCGCGAGAAGGAGCTCAAGCCGCTGGCCCAGCGCCCGCACCCCTTCGAGTTCGAGCTGTACTACGGCGTCTGATCTGAGGCACGCGTGAATGGGCCCTCCGAGCGTTCGGCTCGGAGGGCCCTTCTGCGTCTCCGTGGCGCGCGCAGCGCTCAGTCGCGAAGCGATGCCAGCGCGACGGAGAGCGCGACGAGCACGAGGCCGACGAGCGTCAGTGCGTCGGCTCGCGACGCGGCTCGACGCCGTAGAACCCGCGTTCGAACACCGCCCGAGCGCGGCGCGTCGTCGCGAGGTAGTCGTGTTCGAGCGCATTCGCCGAGCCCGGCGGGTAGCCCATGATCCGGGCGACGCCTTCGAGCGAGGGGCGGTCGACCGGCAGGACGTCGGTGGTCTTGTCAAGCCAGAGGGTGAGCGCCGACCGCGCCCGCGAGGCGAGCACCCAGGCCTCCCGGAGCGTCTCGGCGTCGGTCGGCTCGATGAGCTCCGCCTGCACCGCGTTCGCGAGGGCGTCGAGTGTCGACGTGGTCCGCAACGCGGGCACGCGTGCCGCGTGCTCGAGCTGCACGAGCTGCACGAACCACTCGACGTCGCTGAGCGATCCGCGGCCGAGTTTGAGATGCCGCGCCGGGTCCGCACCCTGCGGCAGTCGCTCGTTCTCGACCCTGGCCTTGATGCGTTTGACCTCACGCACATCGTGGTCGGAGATCGACTCGGGGTAGCGCACGACATCGGCGAGCTCGGTGAACGACGCGATGAGCGAGGCATCCCCCGCGACCCCCCTGGCCCGCAGCAGCGCCTGCGCCTCCCACGTGAGCGACCATCTCGCGTAATAGGCGCGGTAGGCCTCGATCGAGCGCACGATGACGCCGTTCCGCCCTTCGGGCCGCAGCCCCGCGTCGAGCTCGAAGGGCAGCCGGGTATCTTCGGTCAGGCGCACCAGCTCGGAGACGATGCGCTGCGCGCGCTGGTGCGCGCCCGTATCGTCCTCGGGCGCGCGGTACACGTACATGATGTCCGCGTCCGACCCGATGCCGAGCTCACGTCCGCCGAAGCGGCCCATGCCGATGACCGCGAACTCGATGCCGTCCGGCTCACCGCCTCGGATCGCCTGCACCACGCCGGCGATGTGGTTCTCCGCGACGTCGCTCAGCCCGTACCCGAGCTCCTCGATCGTGCACACGTCGAGAATGCCCGCCAGGGCGAGTCGGAGCACCTCGCGCCGACGCATCGCCCGCAGCACGTTCGCCGCAGCTTCGGCTGTCGTATGTCTGGCGAGCACGGCCCGGGTCTCATCGCGCAGCGCGGCGAGCGACCGCGGTCGCAGCTCATCGAGATCCTCGAGCCACGCCACCGACTCGGGGGTGCGCTCGAGCAGCTCGCCGACGAACCTCGAGCCCGACAGCACGCGGGTGAGCCGCATCGCGGCATCCGACGAGTCGCGCAGCAGCCGTAGGTACCAGTGCGTGCCACCAAGGGCCTCGCTCAGCCTCCGGAAGGCGAGCAATCCGTAATCGGGGTCGGCGCCCTCCGCGAACCAGGACATGAGCACGGGCATCAGATGCCGCTGGATCGTGGCGCGGCGGGATACCCCGGCGGTCAGCGCCGCGATGTGCGTGAGCGCGCCCCGCGGATCTCGGAATCCGATGGCGGCGAGCCGCGCCTCGGCCCGGGCGCTGGTGAGTTCGAGTTCGCCGGCGGGCAGCGCGGCCACCGCCGAGAGCAACGGCCGGTAGAACAATCGCTCGTGCAGCCCCCGTACCCGTTGGCGGGTGGCCTGCCACGATGCGGTGAGCTCGCTCCCCGTTCGGCCGAGCCCCGACGCGCGGGCGAGGGCTCGGAGGTCGTGCTCGGCCGTGGGCATGAGGTGGCTGCGGCGCAGCCTGAACAGCTGGATCCGGTGCTCGAGGACGCGGAGCATCCGGTAGTCGAGACTGAACTCGGACGCCTCTTCGCGACCCACGTAGCCTTCGGCCGCGAGCGCCGCGAGCGCCGGAAGCGTCCCGCGCTGCCGGATCGACTCGTCGGAGGCGCCGTGCACGAGCTGCAACAGCTGCACGGTGAACTCGATGTCGCGAAGCCCGCCCGGGCCCAGCTTGAGCTGCACGTCGACCTCGTCGGCCGGGATGTTCGCGGTGACCCGCTCGCGCATCCGCTGCACCGACTCGACGAAGCCGTCCTGTGCGGCGCTCGCCCACACCTTGGGCCCGACCGCCGCCAGGTACCTCGCGCCGAGCTCGGGATCGCCGGCGAGCGGGCGCGCCTTCAGGAGCGCCTGGAACTCCCACCCCTTCGCCCACCGGTCGTAGTACTGCACGTGCGATTCGAGCGTGCGCACCAGCGCCCCGTCCTTGCCCTCGGGGCGCAGGTTCGGGTCGACCTCCCACAGCGGCGGCTCGACCCCGGGCTCGTCGATGATGCGCTGGGTGAGCACGGCGAGTCGGGTCGCGATCTCGAGCGCGCGGCCCGTCGACACGACGTCCTCATCGCCCGATTCGGCCACGTAGATCACGTCGACGTCGCTCACGTAATTGAGCTCGCGCGCGCCGGCCTTGCCCATGCCGATGATCGCGAGTCGCGTCGCCTCCACCTCGGCGAGCGGATACCTCCCCGGCGCCGCCGGCTCGCCCGGGAGCCGCGAGATCGAGGCACGCGCGAGCCCCAGAGCGGCGTCGAGGGTCGCGCCGGCCAGGTCGGCCAGGCCCTCGGCCACGGTGTCGACGGCCTCGACCGCGCTCGGCCGCGTCAGATCCCAGACGGCGATGCGCGCAAGGAGCCGTCGGTACCGGGTCCTGAGCGACCTGATCGCCCGGTCGAGATCGACGCCGTCGCCGTTCGCTTCCGCGACGGCCTCGGCGAGACGTGCGCCGGCGGCCGGCTGATGCTCCGGCGCGGACGGCTCCTCGGCGAGGAGCACGAGCTCGCTCGGATGCCGCTCGAAGAACTCGGCGAGCCCGCGGGAGGCGCCGATGACGCGCGCCAGTCGGTCGGCCGAGCGCGCGTCGCCGAGCAGTCGGCCGATCGCCTCGGGCGCCCGCTCCCGCAACCTGATCGTCGCGGCGACCGCGGCGTCTGGATCGGCCGCGCCCGCGAACGCATCGATCAGCGCGTCGGGGGTGACGCCACTGAGGGTGGCGAGCTCCGTGACGGCGGAGGATGCCCGGTCGAGGTCGTCGAACCCGGCGCGCGCCAGCGGGCCGAGCAGGCTGGTGCGACGCGACATCCGAACGCTTCGACCTACAGGATCTCGAGGTTGCGCTCGAGCTCGAACGGGGTGACCTGCGCGCGATAGTCGCGCCACTCGGCACGCTTGTTCGCGAGCACGAAGCTGAACACCTGCTCGCCGAGGGTCTCGGCCACGAGCTCGGACTCCTCCATGAACTCGATGGCGTGGTCGAGGCTCGCGGGCAGCGGGTCGTACCCCAGGGCACGACGTTCACTGTCGCTCAGCGTCCAGACGTTGTCCTCCGCCTCCGGCGGCAGCTCGTACCCCTCTTCGATGCCCTTGAGGCCCGCCGCGAGCAGCAGCGAGTACGCGAGGTACGGATTGGCGGCCGAATCGATCGCGCGGTACTCGACGCGCGCACTCTGACCCTTGTTGGGTTTGTACAGCGGGACTCGCACGAGGGCCGAGCGGTTGTTGTGTCCCCAGCACACGAAGCTCGGCGCCTCGTCGCCGCCCCAGATGCGCTTGTACGAGTTCACGAACTGGTTGGTGACCGCCGAGATCTCGCGCGAGTGGCGCAGCAGGCCGGCGATGAACTGGCGGCCGATCTTCGACAGCTGGTACTGCGCCCCGGGTTCGTAGAACGCGTTCGCGTCGCCCTCGAACAGCGAGAGGTGCGTGTGCATGCCACTGCCCGGGAACTCGGAGAACGGCTTCGGCATGAACGTCGCGTACACGCCCTGCTCGATCGCGACCTCCTTCACGACGGTGCGGAACGTCATGATGTTGTCGGCGGTCGTCAGCGCATCCGCGTACCGCAGATCAATCTCGTTCTGCCCGGGCCCCGCCTCGTGGTGACTGAACTCGACCGAGATGCCGAGGTCTTCGAGCATGCGCACCGAACGGCGCCGGAAGTCATGGGCGGTCCCGCCGGGGACGTTGTCGAAGTAGCCGGCCGAATCGACGGGCTCGGGGCCCTCCGGCCCGTACTTCGAGGACTTGAGCAGGTAGAACTCGATCTCGGGGTGCGTGTAGAACGTGAAGCCCCGGTCGGCCGCGCGCGCGAGCGTGCGCTTCAGGACGTTGCGGGGGTCGGCCACCGCGGGCTCCCCGTCGGGCGTCGTGATGTCGCAGAACATGCGGCCGGTCGGGTCGACCTCACCTCGCCACGGCAGCGTCTGAAAGGTGGTGGGGTCGGGGTGGGCGAGCAGATCGGACTCGTACGTGCGGCTGAGGCCCTCGATCGCGGAACCGTCGAACCCGATGCCCTCGCGGAACGCCCCCTCGACCTCGGCCGGGGCGATCGCAACGGATTTCAACGTGCCGACGACGTCGGTGAACCAGAGTCTGACGAACTTGACGCCTCGCTCCTCGATGGTCCGGAGCACGAAGTCCCGCTGCTTGTCCATGCACACCCTTCCTCGCTCGTTTCAGCGTACTGGCTCGCGCGGCGCCCGACCGCACCGCGGCGCCGATGACACGCGAGGCCGTATGTCAGACTGTCGCCATGCCTCCTGAGCCGAACCTCGGTCGCGCCGACGCGGGCGCCGACTCCAACGCCGGCGCGCAGATCGGTGAGCAGAACCCGTACGGCGGCGCCACGCCGCCGGCGACCGGCGGGCCGAAACGGGTCCGCACGCGGCATTTCCAGAACGCCAAGCGCGAGGGCATCAAGATCACCGGGCTCACGAGCTACGACCAGCTCACCGCGCGGATCTTCGACGAGGCCGGCATCGACTTCCTGCTCGTCGGGGACTCGGCGGGGAACACCGTGCTCGGGTACGACACCACCCTGCCGGTGACGGTCGACGAGCTCATCCCGCTGACCCGCGCGGTCGCCGGCGCCGTGCAGCGTGCATTCGTCGTGGCCGACATGCCGTTCGGCTCGTATGAGAACGGCCCAGAGGAGGCGCTGCACACCGCGATCCGGTTCATGAAGGAAACCGGCGCCCACGCCGTGAAGCTCGAGGGCGGCGAACGCAGCCGAAAGCAGATCACCCGCATCGTCCAGGCGGGCATCCCCGTCATGGGGCACGTCGGATTCACCCCGCAGAGCGAACACGGGCTCGGCGGTCATCTCATCCAGGGCCGCGGCGAAGGCCTCGAGCAGCTGCTCGCCGATGCGATCGCCGTGCAGGAGGCCGGCGCGTTCGCCGTCGTGCTCGAGATGGTCCCGGCGGATGCGGCCAGGCAGGTCACCGAACGCCTGAGCATCCCGACGATCAGCGTCGGCGGCGGTCCGCACTGCGACGGGCAGCTGCTCGTCTGGACCGACTGGGCCGGGCTCACGACCGGCCGCATCCCGAAGTTCGTCAAGCAGTACGCGAACCTCGCCGGCATCCTGGGGGACGCGGCGCGCGCGTGGGTGGCCGACGTCGCTGCCGGCAGCTACCCCGGCCCCGAGCACTCGTACGAGTAGGCGGATCCCGAGCGGGCACGCCGCTGCTCGGTCAGTGCGACACCTTCAGGGCGTCGACGACCGGATCGGCCGGCTTCCCGAGGAAGACGCCGAGCGTGTTCCGCACCGAGGTGAGGTAGGTGAGCCCCTCGGTCACCTCGCCCGCGTCAGCGGCGTTCGTCACCGCCGTTTCGACCTTCACCAGTTTCTTGTGCGCCTTGGTGATGACGAAGTGCACGCGCCTCTGCATTCCCTGCACCGTGTGCAGACTGTGGTGGAAGTCGCTTCGCAGCCGGCCGTAGCGCTCCGCTTCGCCTTCGATCGTCCTCCGCGCGCTTGAGATGTGCGACACGGCGTCCTCGAGCCGATCGCTCAGCTTCATCGTGGGATCGTGTGTCGCCAGCTGCCTACCGAAGGCCCTCAGCGTCTTCGTGTTGATGCCTTTCAGGACCTCATACTCCGCGGCGACCTTCGGCAGCAGCTCCAGCAGCGCCTGGTGGGCGGCGGGCTCGGTGACGCTGACATAGACGAACCCATCCGGGGGCGCGCCGACCTGGTGCGTGGTGCCGCCTGCAGGGCTGCTTCCGCTGCCGGCGTGGGTCTGATCCCCGACAACGGTGTTCGCGTGCTGCCCGACCGTGGCCTGGGTCTGCGCATTCGGCGGGGTCGTGGTGGCGTCCGGTGTCTTCCCGATGTCCTCCGGGTGCGGAGTGACGCCCGGCGTCGTTCCGCCGTCGTTCGACGACCCGGTCTTCGTGATCGTGTCGGTCTTCTGTATGACACTCCGCGGGAGGCGCTTGGCCACGGCTTTGCCGATGCCGACACCCGCGGTGAGCACGCCGAATGCGAAGAACCCCCAGGCGGCGATCTGGGTGGCCTGCGGGTCCATGAATCTGACGGCGAAGGCGTCGACGGCCTCGAGCGCAGCGAGGACCACCTCGCCGTAGTTGACCAGCAGCCCGAACGCTCCGAAGCCGGCAAGTGCGGTGCCGCCCGTGGCGATCATGAGTCCCGCACCGAGCAACGTGAGGACGAATCCCGTGACCGATGCGCTGATGTTGGCCACGTCGCGCTCCGACTCCCGCCCCGTCGGGTCGACGTTCGTGATCGGGTTCAGATCGCCGAACGCATAGAGGTTGGCGAGCGGCGCGCTGTCCTTGCTGAGGAACCGGGCCTGCGCGGGATCGTAGAGCCGCGCGCCGAGCGACTGGGTGCCGTCCTGGAAGGTGTACTCGGCGGCGTACTGGAACGGGTTCGAGCCGAGCCCGCGGATCCCGCCGGGCAGCGGCTCGGCGAGCGCTCCAGCTTCCGTGCGCACCCCGTAATCGGTGTAGCCGTACCGGGTCGTGACCGCGCCCGACGCATCGGTGAGCTCGGTGACGCTACCGTGTCGATCGGTGCCGTAGTACGTCGGGCCCGACGCACCCTGATCCCGCACGATCCGGGCGTGCCGGCTCGTGCCGATCAGATAGCTCGCGGTGCCGCTCATCGTGCCGTCGGCCGCGGGCACCTCGTCGACCGCATGCACCTCGTTGAGGAGCGTCGGCCCATCCCAGTAGAACCGGGTCGATGCGCCCCCGCTCGTCTGCTCGCGGCGGCTGCCGTCGGCCCAGTATGTGGTGTCGATCCGCACTCCGTCAGGCGTGAGCTGCGCGATGCTGTTCCCGAACTCGTCGAAGCGACGCTCGGCGGTCACCTGGGCGCCCATCGCGCCATCCGCCGGACCGATCGTCGACGCGACGGCGTTTCCACGCGCGTCGTACTCGATCGCACTCCTCGTGCGTCCGGTCGTCGACCCCACCGCGCGACCGAGTCCGTCGAACTCGGCCGTCACCTCGGGCACGGCCACCCCGTCGGCGCGGACACCCGTGCTCACCGTCCATCGTCCGGCGGGTTCGGTCGTCGTCGTCGACGTGACCTCGGCGTCGGCGAGGTCCCGGGTCAGGCTCACCCCGGAGGTCGCCGACCCCGCCACATCGTCGTACTCGGCGACCTGCACAACGCCGTTCGGCAGCGTGACCCGTTCGGTCCTGCCGAACACGTCAAGCTCGGTCCGCGTGCTCGCTCCCCACGCATCGGTCACCCGCACCACACCCGGCGCCTCGTACTCGCGGGTCTCGAAGACCCGCTCGTGCCCCTCGACCGCTCGACCCGAAGGCGCGACATTGTCAGCCCTGCGGACCACGCGGCCGAGCACGTCGCGGGTCTCGGTCACCACGAGCCCCGAGTCGATGACCTCGGTGATCGAGTTCACGCCGTCGCGCTGCCGGGTGCGATGCTGACGCTCGACCGTGCGGCCCGCTTCATCGGCCAGGGAGAGCTGCCGGCCCGCCGGGTCGTACCGTGCCGACACCGTTCGACCGAGCACGTCGGCCTCGGACAGTACCCCGCCGTGCACGAGCGAGGACGTCGTGGCTGTCGACGATTCCAGCGGCGTGCCGGCGGCGACGGTCTGCACAATCGTGCGCGTCCCGTGGACCAGATCCAGCTGCTGCGACCAGCGCGTGACGACGGGCTCGGCCACCGGATCGCCTCCCGGGAACGCGCGCTGCTCGGTCACGAACCCCCGATCGACGTCGCGCTCGACGCGAGCCGTGCGCGTCAGCGGCCCGCCCGCGCGCCCGGTCCATCGCTCGGTCGCGACCACCGCCGAATGATCCGCGCTCAGCTCCGAGCGGGTCGAGGTGACGAGGCCGTCGAACGCGGTGGTCGTCTCCTCGATCACCAACCCGATCGGGAGCGCGCCGTCGCCCGGCACCTCGTCGTCATACACCCGACGCGTCGTCGACCCGTCGGCCGCCGTTCGCGAAACCATCCGCCCGAGCCCGTCGAAGGCGTAGGTCTCGGCGGCCGACCGCGACGCGCCGTCTCGGCTGTGATGAGTCGTGCTGACCGTGGTCGGCCGCGATGTCGCGGTCGGCGCACCGCGCGACGCGTCGGCCTCGGAATACTCGAACGCATGGTCCTGCACGACGCGCTCGCCGGCGCCGGACGCGACCACCACGGCACGTCCGGTGAGCCGTCGCGCACCGTCGATCACGGAGGTGACCCGGGTCTTCCCATCGGACACCGACGTCTCATAGCCCGGTACTGTGGGCGACCCCGCACCGGTCGTCGCCGGCGGCGCCCCGGAAACGGCCGGCCACCCTGACGGGGCGACCTGTCCCTGCACACCCCACTGCCGGGCACTGAGCTCGGCCCCCGACGCCTCGTCGATCACGCGCACCCGATCCACGCGCCGCACCGAGTCCGGCCAGCTCTGCCACGCCACTGTCGTCGCGGCCCCAGTCGGCGTGCTCACCCGTTCCACGAGGCCATGACGGTCGTACCCGATCCGGGCATGATCGCCGACCGGGTCGGACACCCCCGACACCCGTCCCCCATCGAGGTCGATCTGCCACCGCCCTCCCGCACCCGAACCGTCGACGGGGTCCGTGACGGTGGCGCCAGGCGCGATCACGACCCGGGAGGGATCGGACCAGTCCAGCACGGTCCTCGCGCCGTCGCCGTCGGTGACCGAGCTCAGGCGCCCGGACTCCCCCGTCTCCCAAGTCCAGTCCAGCCGGTTCCCACCGGCGACGACTCGGCTGATCGGTCGACCTTCTGCATCGAAGTACGTGGATACGCCACCGAGCTCGTGCAGCACGAACGAGAACGGGAGCACGGCCATCGACCCGTCTGCGCGCGCGGGCACGAGGGCACCCGGTTCGGCCGCACGAAATGCCACATCCGCCTTCGGATATCCGGCGAGCCCGGTCGGCGACGTCGCATCCCACGCGAACGCCCCGCCCGACGCCGGGTACACCCACACCCCACCGGTCAGCCCGAGCCTCGACAGCCCCCAAGACCACCCGTGCCCGAGCGGCCCGGGATCCGGGCCGACCCCGCGCGAGTCCCACGCGAGCTGCACACCGCCGGCCGTCAGCGTGAAGCCGAACGAGCCGTCGACCTCGCCGATCGTGCCCTCGAGGCCGTCGCCGAGGGCGAACGACCCGAGCTGCACCTCGTCACCCGCCGGATCCGCGGGCGCGACAGCCCAGCTGGGCGACACCAGACCCGCGGTCAGCCCGGCGCACAGCACGACACCCGTCAGCGCCGCCCACGCCGGCCGCTCCGGCCGCGCTGATCGCCCCGTGCGCCGCGCTCGTCGCCCACACATGCGTGCCAGTATATTCGCATGCAGCCCGGCTCACGGCGACCAGTGGACAGGGCGCGTGCGGATCACGATCAGTCGCGCGGGAGCGGTGATGGCGTTAGTCGCCTGCGGCATCCTCCTCGGCCCATTTCGCGCTGTTCGCGCGGAGGATCTCGAGCGCGTGCTCGGCCTCCTCGCGCGTCTTGAACGGGCCGACGCGATCGACGGACGGCGACTGGAACCCGTACTCCACGTCGCCGGTGTGCATGTTGTACCAGTACTGGTGCTCGATATCCTCGGCCATGAGCCGATCATATGCCCGCACCGGCACGAACGACTGGGACGTCGCGTCGTGCGCGATAGGGTGACGCCATGGCAGCATCCCACGCGATCGGCATCGACATCGGCGGCACGGGCATCAAAGGCGCGATCGTCGATCTCGCGACCGGGCAGCTCGTGTCGGACCGCCGCAAGGTCGCGACGCCGGCGGGTGGCCGCCCGGCCGACATCCTCGCCGCCACGCGTGAACTGCTGACCGGACTCGACGACCCGACCGGGCCCCGCCTGCCGATCGGCGTGTGCTTCCCGGCCATCGTCACGCAGGGACGGACCCTGTCGGCCGCCAACATCTCCGACGAGTGGATCGGCCTGCCGGCTGAGACGATGTTCGAGGACGAGCTCGGTCGGGACATCCACTTCATCAACGACGCGGATGCCGCCGGCTACGCCGAGACCAGGTTCGGCGCAGCCAAAGGCGTCGACGGGCTCGTCATCCTGACCACCCTCGGCACAGGCATCGGCAGCGCATTCCTGTACAACGGCGTGCTCATCCCGAACACCGAGCTCGGCCATCTCGAGATCGACGGTGACGACGCCGAGCACCGCGCCGCGTACTCGGCCATGGAACGCGAGTCGCTGTCGTGGGAGGCGTGGGCCGAGCGGCTGCAACGCTACTACTCGGTCGTCGAGTTCCTGTTCTCGCCGGATCTGTTCATCGTCGGCGGCGGGGTGTCGAAGCATCAGGAGCGGTTCCTGCCCCTCCTCGACCTGAAGACCCCGATCGTCCCGGCGGTCCACCGGAACAACGCGGGTATCCTGGGCGCCGCCTCGCTGGCCTCCGACTGACCGGCACCGGTACGGTGGCAGGGCGGTCGACCGGGCCGCGGACACCGTCAGGAGGCGCATCGTGAGCAACAAGACCCCCGCAGAAGAGCACATCCGCGAGGAGCGGGAGCACCGCGAGGCCGAGCGCGAGCGCGAGGAGCGCCAGGAAGAGGCGCGTCTCGACGACGAGGACCGCTGAACGCGGCCTCGATCGCCGAGGGGTGCGAGCGGGCCGGCTGATACGCCGGGTTCTGTTGACCGGGCGCTTGCGCGACACCGGCTGGACGGCCATCTCTCTCGGGGGCACGTCGCCGTGACCCTCTAGCGGTCTACCCGGGGACGAGGCGGGCCGCCTCATGGTCCCCTGTCTGACCTTGCTCCGGACGAGGTTTACCGAGCCGACCGCGTCACCGCGGCCGCTGGTGGGCTCTTACCCCACCGTTTCACCCTTACCCCGCGCTTTCGCGCGTGGCGGTCTGCTTTCTGTGGCACTGTCTCGCGGGTTGCCCCGGGTGGGTGTTACCCACCGTCCTGCCCTGTGGAGCCCGGACGTTCCTCGGCACCCGATCGCTCGGGTGACGCGGCCGTCTTGCCGACCCACTCGCGCGTTCAAGGCTAGCGGATGCTTCGCTCGAGCGGGTTCGACCGACGCACGCGGCCGCGCTCAGAGCCCCGACTCGTCGGTGCGCACCAGGATGCGGTCGCACTCTGGGCACTGCAGGACCTCGTCGTCGGCGGCCCGCCGGACGGCCTCGAGGTCGGAGCCCGTGAGCGTCATGGTGCATCCGCCGCACGTGCGCTGGCGCAGCAGCGCCGCGCCGACGCCGCCGCCCCGCGCCCGGCGCTGCTCGTAGAACGCGAGGAGCGCCTGCGGGACCCCGCTCGCGATCACGTCGCGGTCGCGCTCGGCGTGCGAGCGCTCGGTCGCGAGGCCGGCGGCCGCCTCGTCGCGTTCGGTCTCGAGCGCCTGCTGCGCGACCTGGATCGCGGCCCGTTCGTCATCGATCGCCGCAACCGCGGAGGTGGCCTGCTCGACACGTTCCATGACGACCAGCTCGGCGTCTTCGAGGTCGGAGAGGCGCTTGCGCAGCGACGCGAGCTCGGCTTCGAGCGCGTTCACATCCTTGACCGAGGACGTGTGGGTGAGCCGGTCGGTGTCGCGTGCGATGCGGGCCTCGACGAGCGCCACGTCGGACTCGAACCGACCGAGCTCGGCCTTGGCGTCCTCGAGCACCCCGTATGCTTCGGCGCGCGAGCGCCGCACCGCGTCGTCCTTCTCGGCGAGCTCTGCGAGCGCTGCGGTCTGCGGGAGCGCGCCCAGCCGGTGGGCGAGCTGCGCGAGGCGGGTGTCGACGGCCTGGAGCCTGAGCAGCTCCTGCTGGTCGCTGGGAGTGGCCTTCACGTGGTCCTCCTGAGGATCGAGTGGTTCGGGGTGCTGGTCATTGCACGACCTGGAAGTCCCAGGGATCGGTGCGCAGTTCGCTCACGGCGAGGTCGAGGTCTGGGTGCTCCGAGCGCAGCTGCGCCGCTGCGCGTTCGAGCCAGAGCCACTCGCTGGCCCAGTGCGAGACGTCGACGAGCGCGGGCCCCCCGCCGAGCACCGCCTGCTCACGGGCCTCTGAGGCCGGGTGATGGCGCAGGTCGGCGGTGATGTACACGTCGGCGCCCACAACCGCTGGGTGGGCGAGCAGCGAGTCCCCCGCTCCCCCGCACACGGCGACGGTCTGGACCTGGTCGTCGTAGCCGCCGGACACCCGAACGCCGGTCGCGGTCGGCGGAAGGAGGTCGGCGAGACCACGGGCAAGCCGTCCGAGCGTGGTCGGCTCGGGCAGCCGCCCGATGCGTCCGAGCCCGCGCGCGGCGTCCACGCCGGGCACGATCGGCACGGCATCCGTCAACCCCAGGCGCTCGGCCAGGACCGCCGAGGTGCCGTCTTCGACGACGTCGGCGTTCGTGTGCGCCGCGACGAGCGCGCAGCCGCCGCGGATCAATCGGGCGATGAGTGCGCCCTTGTAGCGATCCTCGCCGACGCTCGTCACGCCACGAAGCAGCAGCGGGTGGTGAGTGAGCACGAGGTCGGCCCCGGTCTCGATCGCCTCGTCGACCGTGGCCGCGACCGCGTCGACCGCGAGCAGCACTCGCGACACGGATGCCTCGGGGTCGCCGGTCACGAGTCCCGGCGCATCCCACGCCTCAGCCCCTGACCTCGGCCAGAGGCGCTCGATCGTGTCGAGGAGTTGCGAGAGCGGGACGGGCACCCGCCCAGCCTAGCCGCCCGCAGCCGCGAGCGACCGCGGCGCATGCACGCAACGCCGAGCATCAGTGTGATGGATGTCACAGAGTGGGCTGGAACCCATGCAGGCGCGTCTTCCATCCCGCTACTGGGTTCGCGACCCACTATTCGACGCGGAGGCGCCTCCACCATCGCGCCCAACGAACCGACGACGGTGGGCCCTGCCGGGCTCGAACCGACGACATCCACGGTGTAAACGTGGCGCTCTACCAACTGAGCTAAAGGCCCCTGCGACCGACCGGAGTAGGTGGCTCCCGCGCGGCGCATCCTCATGCTACCCAAGGCTCCATAGACTCGCGCCATGCAGGTCGTCGAGCGGCACCCGAGCCGCACCGCAATCCCCGAGCACCGGTGGCCGGCGGTCGTCGCGCTGCTCGTGGCGCTCGCGCTGTACGCCTTCCTGCCGAACGAGCTCGTCGGCGGTCAACGGTTCGCGATCGTCGCGGTCGGCGTCGCGGTACTCATTCCGCTGCTGATCATCAACCCGCACCGTTTCGTCCGCGAGACGCGATGGAGCCGGGGCCTCTCGATCGCGCTCACCCTGCTCCTGGTTGCCACGAACCAGGTGGCGCTCGTGATCCTCGTCATCAAGCTCGTCGGCGGGCACCACGACGCCCCCGGGCTGCTGCTCGCGGCCCTGCAGGTGTGGGTCGCCAACGTCATCGGGTTCGCCCTCCTGTATTGGGATCTCGACCGCGGCGGCCCCGTCGTACGGACGAGCTGGGCCCGCACAGCTTTGCCGCCCGCCGACTTCAGGTTCTCCCAAGATGAGGATCACGATGCCGTCGACGAGGTCGCCAAGGGCTCGTCGGTGCGCGTGGACTGGACCCCGCGCTTCGTCGACTACCTCTACACGTCGCTGTCGAACTCGATGGCGTTCAGCGCCAGCGACGCGATGCCGTTGCGCCAGCGGACCAAACTCCTCATGGGGTTGCAGGCGTTCGGCGGCTTCGTCATCCTCGCACTCGTCATCGCCCGGTCGGTGGGCATCCTCGCCTGACGGCGACGCACCGGTCAGACCGCGAGGCATCCGTCACCCGCGAGGCATCCGTCACCCGCGAGGCATCCGTCACCCGAGAGGCATCCGTCACCCTGCGAGGCGCCGCTCAGACGCTCAGCGTCGCGAGCGCCGAGCGGTACTGCTCCAGGCGGCGCGGCTCGGCCGGGCCGGTCGCGAAGGACGAGCGGATGACCCCACCGCGGTCGATCACGAAGGTCGCGCGCGCCGCGTAGCCCCGCTCGGCGTCGAACGCGTCGTACGCGCGGGCGGTCCCGCCGTGCGGCCAGAAGTCGGCGAGCAGCGGGAACACGTAGCGTTCGCGTTCGCCCCACGCTCTGAGGGTGTGCTTGGAGTCGACCGACACGCCGATGAGCTGCGCGCCGAGTTGCTCGAAGAGATCCGAGCGGTCGCGGAGCGTGCCCAGCTCTCCCTGACAGGTCGACGAGAACGCGAGCGGGAAGAACACGAGGACGACCGGGCCCGAGGTCAACAGCTCGGCCAGCCGCGTCGTCCGGCCGTGCTGATCGGGAAGGGCGAAGTCGGGCGCGCTCGCGCCCGGTTGCAGACTCACGCCACGATCCTTGCACGCCGGTCGCGACACGCCGATGCGGGCCCCACGGGTGCGGTCCAGGCCAGGTGGCCGACGTCCCGGCGTAGGATCAGTAGGATGGCGTCGTGCCGCCCGACCGGCGGCGTCCACCATACCCAGCCGGCCGGCGTCGTCGTGCGCACGCTGGGTTTCGCAGGCATCTGACCTGCTGAGAAGAGCAGGCATGACCTGCTGAAGAGAGAGGTCGAGTGTGACTGTCAACGACCAGGACCCTTACTCGGTCGAAGCCATGGACTCAGATCCCGAGGAGACCAACGAGTGGGCTGAGTCGCTCGATGCGCTCATCGCCGAGAAGGGCCACCAGCGCGGGCGCGAGATCATGCTCAGCCTGCTCAAGCGCTCGAAGGAGCTGCACCTCGGCGTGCCCATGGTGCCGACCACCGACTACCTGAACACGATCGCCCCCGAGAACGAGCCGGCCTTTCCCGGCAACGAGGAGATCGAGCGCCGGTACCGGGCATGGATCCGGTGGAACGCGGCGATGCTCGTACACCGGGCGCAACGGCCCGACATCGCGGTGGGCGGCCACATCTCGACCTACGCGTCGAGCGCGGCGCTGTACGAGGTCGGCTTCAACCACTTCTTCCGCGGGCAGGACCACCCCGGAGGCGGTGACCAGATCTTCATCCAGGGTCACGCCTCCCCCGGCACCTACGCTCGCGCGTTCCTCGAGGGTCGCCTCTCGGCCGACCAGCTCGACGGGTTCCGTCAGGAGAAGTCGCACGCGCCCAACGGCCTGTCGTCCTACCCGCACCCGCGGCTCATGCCCGACTTCTGGCAGTTCCCCACGGTCTCGATGGGGCTCGGACCGATCAACGCGATCTACCAGGCGCAGCTCAACAAGTACCTCACCAACCGCGGCATCAAGGATGCCTCCGACCAGCACGTCTGGGCCTTCCTCGGCGACGGCGAGATGGACGAGGTCGAGAGTCGCGGCCAGCTCCAGGTCGCCGCGAACGAGGGCCTCGACAACCTCACCTTCGTGATCAACTGCAACCTGCAGCGCCTCGACGGGCCGGTCCGCGGCAACGGCAAGATCATCCAGGAGCTCGAGAGCTTCTTCCGCGGTGCCGGCTGGAACGTCATCAAGGTCATCTGGGGCCGCGAGTGGGACGACCTCCTCGCACGCGACGACGAAGGTGCGCTCCGCAACCTCATGAACGTCACCCCCGACGGCGACTACCAGACGTACAAGGCCGAGTCCGGCGCGTACGTGCGCGAGAACTTCTTCGGCCGAGACCCGCGGGCTCTCGAACTCGTCAAAGATCTGAGCGATGAGCAGATCTGGAACCTCAAGCGCGGCGGTCACGACTACCGCAAGGTCTACGCCGCCTTCCAGGCCGCCATGAACCACAAGGGCCAGCCGACCGTCATCCTCGCGAAGACGATCAAGGGCTACGGGCTCGGGCCGTCCTTCGAGGGTCGCAACGCGACCCACCAGATGAAGAAGATGACGCTCGACAACCTCAAGACGTTCCGCGACGCGATGCGCATCCCGATCAGCGACGCCCAGCTCGAGGAGAACCCCTACCTGCCGCCGTACTACCACCCGGGCGAGCAGGACGAGGCGATCCAGTACCTCCATGAGCGCCGGCGCGCCCTCGGCGGCTACCTGCCGGAGCGGCGCACGACGCACACCGCGATCTCGCTGCCCGACGACTCGGCGTACGCGATCGCGAAGAAGGGCTCGGGCACGCAGGAGATCGCCACGACCATGGCGTTCGTGCGGCTGCTGAAAGACCTCATGCGCTCGAAGGACTTCGGCAACCGCATCGTGCCGATCATCCCCGACGAGGCGCGCACCTTCGGCATGGACGCGTTCTTCCCGAACGCGAAGATCTACAACCCGAACGGTCAGCACTACACCTCGGTCGACCGCGAACTGCTGCTGGCCTACAAGGAGAGCCCTCAGGGCCAGATCATCCACGTCGGCATCAACGAGGCCGGCGCGCTCGCCGCGTTCACGAACGTCGGCACGTCGTATTCGACGCAGGGCGAGCCGCTCATCCCGATCTACGTCTTCTACTCGATGTTCGGATTCCAGCGCACGGGTGACGCGATCTGGGCGGCGGGCGACCAGATGGCGCGCGGCTTCATGATCGGCGCCACCGCGGGGCGCACGACGCTGACGGGCGAGGGCCTGCAGCACGCCGACGGCCACTCGCCGCTGCTCGCGGCCACGAACCCGGCGGTTGTCTCGTACGACCCGGCCTACGGCTACGAGATCGGCCACATCGTCCGCTCGGGCCTCGAGCGCATGTACGGCGGGCAGCACCCCGACCCGAACGTCATGTACTACCTCACGGTCTACAACGAGCCGATCGTGCAGCCCGCCGAGCCCGAGGGCGCCGACGTCGAGGGCATCGTGCGAGGCATCCACCGCATCGCCGAGGGGCAGCCGACCGGGCCGAAGGCCAACCTGCTCGCCTCGGGCGTCGCGGTGCCGTGGATCCTCGAGGCGCAGCACCTGCTCGCCGAGGACTGGGGCGTCTCAGCCGACGTCTGGTCGGTGACGAGCTGGTCCGAGCTCGCGCGCGACGGCGAGGCCGCCGAGGAGCACAACTTCCTCAACCCGGATGACGAGCGACGCTACGGCTACCTCACGCAGAAGCTGTCCACCGCGAGCGGCCCGTTCGTCGCGGTGAGCGACTACATGCGCTCGGTGCCCGAGCAGATCCGGGCCTACGTGCCCGGGCAGTATGCCACGCTCGGCGCCGACGGGTTCGGCTTCTCCGACACGCGGCCGGCGGCGCGTCGATTCTTCAAGATCGACGGGCCCTCGGTGGTCGTCCGCACCCTCGAGCTGCTCGCCGAACGCGGCGAGGTCGACCGTGCGCTCCCCGCCCAGGCCATCGCGAAGTACCGGCTGCACGACGTGAACGCCGGCACGACGGGATCGGCCGGCGGCGAGAGCTGACGGACGAGCTGACGTGGCGACGAGGCCCCGGACGAAGGCGGAGACCCTCGCATGGTTGCGTACCATCGCGGGTGAACTGTCCACCCAGACGCTGAAGCGGCTGGAAGACAC
>Ga0182737_1001376_pt1 | contig 24340 bp, 19 predicted proteins | sample eDN5th30CBELigOP_FD_128878 | JGI IMG/M metagenome (GOLD analysis project Ga0182737, IMG submission 128878) | Enriched Organic Plus compost microbial communities from Emeryville, California, USA - eDNA 5th pass 30_C BE-Lig OP (version 2) (version 2) ...
CGACCCGCTGATTAAGAGTCAGCTGCTCTACCAACTGAGCTAATCACCCACTCGCTTTGCCGAGGCAGCGGCCCCGGTGAAGTGAGCGGTTCTATAACGGCCTCTTTTCCACCTGTCCAGCCTTCAACTGCAAAATTTCTGAAAAAAATAACAGCTTGTCCAAAAAGCCCGGAAATGTGGGGCTTTCGAAAATCAATTTCTGCGCGTTACCGGTGTATTTTTACAGGAATGTGTATTCTGGTTGTATTTCCGGAGCGCTCTTTTGAGAATCAGAAATAAGAGATTCTTGATTTGATTCATTTTTTCATGTCTCCGGCGTTGTAAGCCGAACCTTGCGGCTCCATATTCGCGAAGCTGGACTAATACGTTCGGTGGGGAGGTTTCGTTCAGGGAGTAGAACCACGCCGCAAATGTCGCAGTCATGTCATCAATTATTGATGCTTGTCTGAGAAGCTACGGCATATAAAAGACTTGATCGGTTGGTAGTGGTTCTGAAGTCACGGACACCGGCACCGCCCCTGGAATTTGTCAGAGCAAGGCGCTTCATGCACCGGGTTGCCCTTGCCGAAGAAAACAGAAACGGCTCACATCGTTTCAAAATCCGGTTCGCGACATTTGAGGACGGAATGGAAAGCATAATAGGCGATCTCGGACAGTTTATTTCCGATCATCGGGTATGGGCTGGGCCTATCGTGGGCATCATCGCCTTTGGCGAGTCTCTCGCCATTATAGGAATGTTCATTCCAGCCACTCCGATCATGATCGCCATCGGCGGCCTGGTGGGTGCCGGAATCATTGAACCCATTCCCGTCATCATCGGCGCGATCATTGGTGCTGTTATCGGCGATATTATCTCCTATTTCCTGGGCTGGTGGCTTGGCCGCAACATCATCCACAAATGGCCGCTCAACAAGCACCGCAGCGGTGTCGCGCGTGCTCGCCTTCTATTCCGTCGCTATGGCTTTTCGGCGGTGTTCCTGGGCCGCTTCTTCGGTCCTGTGCGCTGCACCGTGCCGATGGTTGCCGGCATGATGTCGATGGATCAGACGCGCTTCCAGACCGCTAATGTCCTGTCTGCCCTGGTATGGGCCCCACTGATGTTCCTTCCGGGCTGGCTAGCTGGCCGTGGCGCTGGCGTTTTTGCCAGAATGAACGGCGATCACATGTTCTGGTTCGTAATCGGGATCACGATCGTCACAATCATCGTGACGGTCATTGGCGTTCGTTTTTTCAAAGCCCGTCCACGTCGGGAGCGTAAGCGCCGGGTTCATGTCTCACCGGCCGAATAATAATAGTTCTCTTGTGCAGCAGGCTTCAGTCTGCTTAATAACAAAACCATATGTTCCATATGGCAACCGGTGTTGCTGAGGCTTGGAGCCTCGCAAACACCTCATATAAGGTTCATCGCGCTTTATGCCCGACGACAGTTCTGACGATTCGTCTTCTCGAAGTCCGTGTTCCCCGAAGGGGTGTTCGGGTTTCCCGCGCGTTGAACAATTCCCGATAGTCTTTGTCCGCCTGGGGCTGGACCGCACAAAAGCGGCCCGGCCACAAACTGCTTGCGGCGTAGTTTCCATTTTTCATTTCTGCTGATCTTTAAAGGAGCCGACATATCATGGACTGGTCCATGGACTGGATTGCCGACCCCAATGCCTGGATAGGTTTGGTGACATTGGTGGTACTCGAGATTGTTCTCGGTATCGACAATCTCGTCTTCATCGCCATTCTGGCCGACAAACTGCCTCCGCACCAACGCAATCGTGCGCGGCTGATCGGCCTTAGTCTCGCTCTTCTGATGCGTTTGGTACTGCTGGCGTCGATTTCCTGGATCGTCACTCTGCGAGAGCCCTTGTTGTCGCTGATGGGGCTGTCGTTTTCGGGACGCGATATCATCATGCTGATAGGTGGCCTCTTCCTTCTCGCCAAGGGCACGATGGAACTCCACGAGCGGCTAGAGGGCGATCATGGGCCAAAAAGTTCCAAGGTCGTGCATGCTGTGTTCTGGCAAGTGATTGTTCAGATTGTCGTTCTGGATGCGGTATTCTCGCTCGATAGCGTCATCACGGCTGTTGGCATGGTCCAGCACCTGCCGGTCATGATGATTGCTGTGGTTATCGCCATTGGCGTGATGATGCTTGCTTCCAAGCCGTTGATGGACTTTGTCAACAAACACCCCACCGTCGTCATCCTCTGTCTTGGCTTTTTGATGATGATTGGCTTCAGTCTGGTCGTGGAAGGTTTCGGCTTCCATATTCCAAAGGGTTATCTCTATGCGGCGATCGGCTTCTCGGTATTGATCGAAGCGGCCAATCAGATGTCGCGACACAACCGCGAAAAGCTGGTTACCACCAATGATCTGCGAGAACGCACGGCAGGCGCAGTCCTGCGCCTGCTCGGTGGCGGTCGCGGTGAAAATCCGCTCTCTGATACGATTGATGTGATTGCCCAGCAGACAGCCGCCAGTGACGTCTTCCTGCCGGAAGAAAAGGAGATGATCCGCGGCGTTCTCGATCTGGCTGATCGACCTGTGCGTTCCATCATGTCGCCACGCAACGAGATCGAGTGGCTTGACCTCGATGAAGACGAAGCGGAACTGGATGCGGCCATTCGCAAGCTGTCACATTCACGCGTCATCGTCGCACGTCGTCAGGTGGATGAGTTCATCGGCGTGGCGCTTGTGAGGGATCTTCTGCTCGATATCGGCGACAGGAAGCCTATCGACTGGGACAAAATCGTAAAACAACCGCTTGTCGTGCATGAAAATGCAAATGTGTTGCGCGTTATGGAACAGTTGCGCAACTCACCGGTTCAGATCGCGGTGGTGGTGGACGAGCACGGTTCTTTCGAAGGCGTCGTGACACCCACCGACGTTCTGGAAGCCATTGCCGGTGAGTTTCCTGATGAAGATGAAGAGGCGGCTGTCGCGCAGTCGGACGGCCATGGTGGTTATCTTGTGGATGGCTTTACCGATATTCGTCGGCTGAGTGGTCTTCTTGAACGTGACCTTCTCGATGATGGTGATCGCTATACGACGCTGGCCGGTTATGTTCTCTGGCATCTCGGGCACTTGCCGCTGGGTGGGGAAAGCTTCGTTGCCGATGGTCTGGAGTTCAAGATCGAGTCGATGAACGGTCGTCATATCGGCAAGGTACGCATTACGCCCTCAATCGACTATGAGGTTTAGCAGGAATGAATTTGCGGGCTGGTTGATCTGGCTCGCAAATTATTTCACACAGTTAACTCCGATAAAATAGGTAGGTTATTGACAAAAGCCGAGAAGCCTTCAAAATTAACCTATCGTTCATTGTTGCGGCGAAAGCGCGACAATATTTGAGCGGAAGGCAATGAGGAGGCTAGGCATGAAGCGAACCGTTCAACTGCTCGCTACGAAAATGAAGAATACGTTTTTGCGTGTTCCGGCCTTTTTGGAGCAGCCTTGGCGCGAAATGAAGTTGAATGCGGAAGAGATTGCAGCCCGCCGCCGTAGTCGGCTGGAGCGTGGCGAGCATAATTTTCTCTGGTGCTGGCAGCATCGCGGTTTCTGGTGAGACCAGAAGTCCAAGAATGGTTTGAAGGCAGGGGGCAGAAGTCTCCTGCCTTTTGCATTTCATTTTATGGTTTTGATCCTGATGAGAATTATTTTCTCATGTCAGCATTTGGTTTGGGCGCAGGTTCCATGAATGACTTGGAAAGTAGTTTATATATTTAAATCAATGATTTAGATTGATTTTGTCTCTTCTCTCGTTAGATTTGTTTTCCGAAACAATCCAGTTTAGAGCGCTTTTCGCAAACAGCGCGGTGGGGATGGGTCTAATGAGAAAAATTATTCTATATGCGGCGGTAGCCCTCGGTCTCGGCGCCGCTCCGGTTCATGCGCAGGAGCCGAAGGAAATCCTCAACGTTTCCTATGACATCGCGCGAGAACTCTACGAACAGGTCAACAAGGCCTTCATCGCAGACTGGAAGACCAAGACCGGTGAAGATCTGACCGTCAATCAGTCCCATGCGGGCTCCTCGAAGCAGGCGCGTTCGATCCTGGAAGGGCTTGAGGCGGATGTCGTTACCTTCAATCAGGTAACCGACGTACAGGTCCTGCATGACAAGGGCAATCTCATTCCGGCCGATTGGCAGAAGCGACTCCCGAACAACTCGTCACCCTACTATTCATTCCCTGCTTTCCTTGTTCGTGAGGGCAATCCGAAGAACATCAAGAATTGGGATGATTTGGCGCGTGACGACGTGAAGGTGATCTTCCCGAATCCGAAAACTTCAGGCAATGCGCGCTATACCTATCTTGCTGCGACGGCGTACGCGAACGAAGCATTCAAGGGAGATCAGGCAAAGGTTCACGAATTTATCGGGAAGATTTTCAAGAATGTGCCCGTGTTCGATACGGGCGGTCGTGGCGCAACGACGACTTTTGCCGAACGTGGTATTGGCGACGTTCTGGTGACTTTCGAGGCTGAAACACGCGGAACCGAAAAGGTTCTTGGACCGGACAAATATGACGTTGTCGTACCGGAAGTCAGTCTGCTGGCAGAGTTTCCCGTTACGGTCGTCGACAAGGTGGTAGACAAGCGCGGATCGCGCAAGATTGCCGAAGCCTATCTCGATTATCTCTATTCGCCTGAAGGCCAGGAGATTCTGGCTCAAAACTTCAACCGCGTGCATGACAAGGACGTCATCGCAAAGCACAAGGATATCTATCCTGATGTGCGTCTCGTGACGGTTGAAGATGCTTTCGGCGGCTGGGAGAAAGTTCAGAAGGAACATTTCGCCGAAGGCGGAGTGCTCGATCAGCTCTTCACCGGCAAGTAAACAGAGCCAATTGGCGATCCCTGAGGGATCGCCTTGCTTTTTGGAAAAATCCAGTGTCGCTTCTAAGCATGAAACGTAATTCTGTGCTGCCGGGGTTCGGACTGACCCTCGGCTGCACTTTGCTTTATCTGGCTGTCATCGTGGCCTTGCCACTGCTGGCTATGATTCTGAAAACGGCAAGTCTCGGCTGGAGCGACTTCTGGAATATCGTGACCTCAGATCGGGCACTGGCGACCTATAAGATCACCTTGAGTGCAGCCGCAGTGGCAACCGTATTTAACGGCCTATTTGGCCTCTTGCTGGCCTGGGTGCTGACCCGATACGAATTCCCCGGCAAACGCCTGATTGATGCTGCAGTCGATCTTCCTTTCGCGCTGCCGACTGCCATAGCAGGTTTGGCATTGGTAACGCTCTTTGCCCAGAATGGCTGGTTCGGACGATTCCTTGAACCGATTGGAATAAAGATTGCCTATGCACCGCTCGGCATCATGATCGCGATGTTTTTCACCAGCATTCCATTTGTTATCCGCACGGTGCAGCCGGTACTGGAGGATATGAGCGCTGATGTCGAAGAAGCTGCCCGCAGCCTCGGGGCCAGCTCCTGGCAGACATTCTCACACATTATCTGGCCGACCATTTTTCCAGCTTTCCTTGCAGGCTCGTCGCTTTCCTTTGCCCGCAGCCTCGGTGAGTTTGGTTCGATTGTCTTTATCTCAGGCAACCTTCCCTTCGAAACCGAAGTGACATCGCTGCTCGTTTTCATCCGGCTTGATGAATATGATTATCCAGCCGCCGCAGCACTTGCATTCGTGATGCTCATTACGGCGTTCCTGATGCTTCTTGTGACCAATCTCATTCAGGCAAGGCAGCTTCGTTATGCAGAACGCTAGCATAAGCCTGCAGACACGTAATTCCGGTCCGATGCGTAACCTGTTGATCTGGCTGGCGGCTGGTTTGTCGCTGATCTGCATCGGGGCACCACTCGCCGTTATCTTCTCTTATGCTTTTAGCAAGGGCGTAGATGTCTTCTTCGGCGAAATATTGAAACCTGACACATTGCATGCGGTCTGGCTGACCATTCTGACGGCCATTGTCGTGGTGCCTATTAATATGGCGTTCGGTGTTTGCGTCGCATGGCTCGTAACCAAGTTCCGTTTCCCCGGACGGCGGCTGCTGATTACATTCGTAGAAATACCGTTCTCAGTCTCGCCTATCGTGGCCGGTGTGACTTATCTCTTCCTCTACGGATCGCAAGGTTTGCTCGGGCCATTGCTGGAAGCCTATGACATCAAGATCATGTTCACGGTTCCGGCGATCTTCCTTGTCAGCCTCTTTGTCACTTCGCCTTTCGTGGCGCGTGAACTGATCCCGCTGATGGAAGTGCAGGGGAGTGAAGAAGAAGAAGCAGCTCTGACGCTTGGAGCCAATGCCTGGCAAACCTTCTTCTACGTGACCTTGCCCAATATCAAATGGGCACTGCTCTATGGAGCTGTACTTTGCAATGCGCGTGTGATGGGAGAGTTTGGAGCAACGTCGGTCGTTTCGGGTGCCATCCGAGGTAAGACCAATACGCTGCCGCTTCAGGTGGAACTACTGTTCAATGACTATAACGTCGCTGGTGCATTCGCTGCGGCTTCGACGCTCGCGTTGATTGCTCTTCTGACGCTTGTCCTGAAGGTTCTGCTTGAACGTAGGCAAGGTGCCTAAGATCGAAGAAGCCGTCCATTCGAGGAATGGACGGCTTGCGGTCACGCTGCTTGGGAAAGCGTGTTGTTCATCGGTTCTCTGTGAAGAGAAGATGCGAGGATAATTCCTTCCGGCCAGCGGCTGAATCCACTTGCTACATTGATGTGTCCGGCATGGCCGAGATCGACAAATCCCGATCCCCACACATGGGACAGAGCTTCTGCCTTGGCAAAGCTCATATATTCATCGTTGCGGCTTGCGACGGTGATGGATGGAAAACCCAGCTCCTGGCGCGGGAGCGGAGCAAAGCTCAGGAATCGATCGTCCTTACGAGCCATTGTTTCGGCGTCGGCCGGTGCAACCAGTAGGGCGCCCGCCACATGAGCCGCCGACGGGCGGCTGGCCAGATGTGCGACCAGTGCGCAGCCGAGACTATGGGCGACCAGAACGGCCCCCGGATTTTCGGCGAGTTTTGCTTCGAGCGCGTGCATCCAGTCGGATAGCACCGGATAGTGCCAGTCGTCCTGCTCGACGAGTAATGCTGACGGATCGTCATGCAACCATTGGCGCTGCCAGTGGCCTGCTTCCGATCCCTTGTAGCCGGGGATGATCAATGTCGCAGGCATGTGTTTTCCTTTTGGATAAGGCCTTGGGAGGGCGTTCAGTTTCGCAATTTGTTCCATTTGCGAAACTGGTTCCAAGATAGGCGGTCAAAGCCGCCATTTTAAGGAAAACAAATTCAAATTAGGACGGTTTTCGTGAAAACTATGCTCCGTCTGTAATCTAATTTTATTTCTGCTGCTTGTCGTTCCATCGCAAGAGGAACTGGGATTTCTCGAAGACCAGCACAACCACAAGCGACATTGCGAACGGGATAAGCAGGTAGAGCAGACGGAAGACGATCAGCGCTGCCAGAACGTCAGCCTGATTCATATCCGGCAAGCCGGTGAGGAACACGAGTTCCAGAACACCGAGGCCGCCTGGAGCATGCGAGATCAGGGCCGCGGAGAACGAGACCAGGAAAATGCCCAGAATGATGAGGAAACCGGGATTGCCGGCCTCTGGCAAGGCAAAATAGATGATGCCAGCGGCGCCTATCAGCTCCAGCGGTGCGACGATGAGCTGCTGCACCACAACCGACATTCGCGGATATTCCAGACGGAAACTGCCGATCTGAAGTGGACGCAGACGCAGCCAGCTACCGAAGACATAAAGCAGCACGAATGCCAGCATCAAAAGTGCGATGATAATGGAGACGGTCGGCGTCAGTTCCTCGTTGAAACGCATCAGAATATGCGGTTCCAGCAAGAGAACGACGCTGGAGGTCATTATGACTCCGAGAATGAATGTGAAGGAGCAGAAGGCGATGAGGACGGCGATTTCACTGCCGGGCATGCCTTGAGAGGAATAGGCCCTGTAGCGCACGACAGCGCCTGAAACGACCGAAGCGCCGATATTGTGCGACAAGGCATATGTGGTGAAGGAGCAAAGCGCGATGAAGAGCCAGGAAATCTTGCGCTTGAGGTGCAAGAGCGCAATGCGATCATAACCGGCGAGCGAACTGTAGGCCAGAAGCGCCGATGCTGTAGCCAGGACCCAATGATGGGTGCGGATGGCATAAAGACTGTCCAGAACATCATCGAGCGAAATGCTGCGAAGCTCGCGATAGAGAAGCCAAGCCGAAATACCGACTGCGCAAATGCCTACGACCGGCCAGATGTAATCCTTTGCTCTCATTAACCGGTCACCATGCCTTCATGCTTCATATCATCCCCTTTATTGCCCATGATATCGGTCGATCCTTCTCCCGATACTATCCCTAATATGTCAGTCTGAGATTCGTTTTCTTCGGAAACAATTCCGGCATTTTTCTTTCTGATCTCAGTTCCGATTGCCTTTGCCATGGCTGTTGCGATCTCTTCTTCGCCCAGAATGACAAAATCTGCGCCAAGATCCTTTAGATATTGTGCTTCCGCCTTCGAGCAGGCGCGTACGACGATGCTGATTTCCGGATTTGCGGCTCGGGCTAATGCTGTGACCCGTCCAGCCTCGAAGGCATTGGGGATTGCAATAACCAGATTTCGCGCCATTGCCGGATTGGCCGCCTTCAGTATCTCTGAATCCGAGGCGTTGCCGGCAATGGCTTCGACGCCTTTGTCCTTGAGCGAGGCGCTGACCTTCGACGAATCCTCGATGACGAGAAAAGGCGTCGTCTCTGCCTGTAATCCTGCTGCAATCCTTTCGCCGATCTGGCCATAGCCAACAACAATCGTGTGTCCGGTCAGCAAAGTTTGGGGTAACGGCTCAGGTTCGGAAATACTCAGTTCGACACCGGGGGCTTCACCGGCTGGTGTTCCGTATTTGCTTCGCATTTCGATCCAAGGCCGCATTCGTTCCGCTACGATGAACATAACCGGATTGAGGAAGATCGACAGGATTGCACCAGCGAGAATAAGGTCGCGTCCAGCCGGTGGGAGAAGATTGAGGCTGACGCCCAACCCCGCCAGAATGAAGGAGAATTCACCGATCTGCGCAAGACTTGCCGAAATGGTGAGCGCCGTGCTGACAGGGCGACGGAAAGCGCGCACGATGAAGAATGCCGCGACTGATTTGCCGATGAGGATAATGGCAAGTGTTCCGAGCAGGGGCAGCGGATCGCGGAGAAGGCTCATCGGGTCGAACAACATTCCGACCGAGATAAAGAACAGCACCGCGAAGGCATCGCGCAAGGGCAGGGACTCTTCCGCTGCCCGATGGCTGAGTTCGGATTCGCTCATCACCATGCCAGCGAAGAAGGCGCCCAACGCAAAGGAAACGCCAAACAGATGGGCAGCGCCGAAAGCCACGCCCAGTGCAATGGCAAGCACACCGAGACGAAATAGTTCGCGGGAGCCGGTCTGAGCCACGACATTCAGAAGCCACGGTATGACCTTGCGCCCGACGATAAGCATCAGGGCGACGAACAGAACAACCTTGGCGATGGTGAGAAGGATGATGCCGCCAATACCGAGGCCGAGCCACGAAGCGATGGGATCGCTTGCTGCCGAGCCTTCGGCACGACCGGTTACGCTGGCGACTGCCGGAAGCAGAACCAGCGCCATGACCATTGCGAGGTCTTCGACGATCAGCCAGCCGACTGCAATACGTCCGCGCTCCGTATCGATCAGGCGGCGCTCCTGCATGGCGCGCAGCAGGACGACCGTACTTGCGGTCGAAAGAGCCAGGCCGAAAACGAGACCCGCCTGCACATCCCAGCCAAGGGCGAGGCCAAGGCCGGTGCCAAGTGCTGCGGCGGCTGCGATTTGTGCGAGTGCGCCGGGAACCGCGATGGCTTTGACGGAAAGAAGATCCTTAAGGGAAAAATGCAGACCAACGCCGAACATCAGCAGGATGACGCCAATCTCGGCAAGCTGAAGAATGAGGTCCTGATCTGCAACGAAACCGGGTGTGTGGGGACCGGCAATAACACCGGCCAGAAGATAGCCGACGAGAGGGGAGATTTTCAGACGGGTGGCTATCGCACCGAAGATGAAGGCCAGGCATAACCCGATGACGATTGTCGCAATCAAAGGCGTGTCATGGGGCATCAGGTGCCTTCCCCCTCTGGCTTCTCAATTCTGTATGTGGGAGCCGGGCAAGGCCTGAGCCTTGCCCGGCAAACGGGTTATTTCTGCGCGGCGGCGCTGTCTTCAATAGCCTGATGCGCTTCCTTGCGGTGCTGCCACCAGTTGCCCAGCAGAAGCAGAATCGGAGCGGCGATGAAGATCGACGACGATGTTGCGATAACGATACCGAACAGCATCGGCACGGCAAAATTATGAACCGCGCTACCGCCCCAGATAGCCATCGGGAGCATACACAGGAACGTCGTCATCGATGTATAAATACAACGGACGAGCACCTGATTGATACTCATGTCGACGATCTCGCGCAGCGGTTTCGATTTATAAAGACGCATGTTTTCACGCATGCGGTCATAAACCACGACCTTATCGTTTACCGAGTAACCGATAGCGGTCAGAAGTGCTGCAATGGCGGTCAGGTTGAAATCGAGCTGGAACAGCGCAAAGAAGCCAACCATCTTCGTGGTGTCGAGGATGAGCGTGATGATCGCGCCCATTGCAAAGAACCATTCGAAACGCCACCAGAGATAGATGAGCATGCCGAGTGCCGAGAGGACGACCGCGATGAAGCCTGAACGGGCCAATTCGCCGGAAACCTTGGGACCGACCACTTCCGTACGCTCGATCTTCACGCCGGGATCAAGCTCGGTTACGGCTTCGCGCATCTTGTTGACGGCAACTGTCTGCGCTTCCTCGCCACCGTCCTGACGCTGAACGCGGATCAGAACATCGTTCGGGCTACCGGCAGACTGAAGTGCTACTTCACCAAGCCCCAGCGCGCCGAGTTTTTCGCGCAGTTGTGCCAGATCGGCTGGTTGTGACGTGACGATTTCCGCCTGGATACCGCCCTTAAAGTCGATGCCGTAATTCAGCCCCGGCTTGAAGAACAGGCCAATCGACAGGATCGACAGCACGATCGAGACGCCAATGCCGACGAAGCGGGCGTTCATGAAGCTGATATTCGTCTTTTCTGGAACAAACTTCAGGAACGGCTCAATGACGAGCACCTTCAGCTTACGCTTGCGGACGTACCAGGCCATCGCCATGCGAACCAGCGTCACATCCGTGAACATCGAGATCGCAATACCGAGCATCATGGTGATAGCAAAGCCACGAACCGGACCGGTGCCGAAGGTGAACAGCAGCAAGGTCGAGATCAAGGACGTAACGTTCGCATCCACAATGGTGGAGAAGGCGCTATGGAAGCCCTTATCCAGCGCGGCCATGGCCCCGAGGCCTCGCCGCGTTTCTTCGCGAATACGTTCGTTGATGAGAATATTGGCGTCAACCGCGATACCGATACCGAGAATGATACCGGCGATACCGGGCAAGGTCAGCGTTGCACCGATAAGGCTCAATGCGGAGAAGGTGAGCAAGGTGTGGAGCAGGAGCGCCACATTGGCGATGGTACCCCAAACGCCATAAAGGAGCTGGATGAAGACCGCGACAAGCACGAAGCCGACGATACCGGTAATGAGGCCCATCTTGATGGCATCGCCGCCAAGGTCCGGACCAACCGTACGTTCTTCGATGACGGTCAGCGGAGCGGGCAGGGCGCCAGCGCGCAGGAGGGCCGAGAGGACGACGGTATCCTGAACTGTAAAGCTGCCGGAAATCTGGCCCGAGCCGCCGGTGATCGGTTCACGGATGACGGGTGCGCTCAGCACCTTGCCATCGAGCACAATTGCAAACGGACGATTGACGTTCTTTGTCGTGATGTCGGCGAACTGACGTGCGCCGAGACTATCGAAACGGAATGACACGATCGGCTCATTGGTGCGCTGGTCGAAACCTGCACGCGCATCGGTAAGACGCTCGCCGGAAAGGGCAACCTGATCCTCGATCGGGTACTTGATGTTCGGGTCCTTGGAATCCGGCATGATGGTCACGCCAGGAGGCGGTGCATCGTTCGGATTGGCATCGGCGACCATATGGAAGCTCATCTTCGCGGTGCTTCCGAGAAGTTGACGAAGCTGAGCCGGGTCCTGAAGGCCAGGAAGCTGAACCACGATACGATCCGAGCCTACACGCTGGATGGAGGGTTCAGCGACACCGACCTGGTCAACGCGCTGACGGATGATTTCAAGGCTCTGCTGGAGAGCGGCATCAAGACGGTAGTTGAAGCCTGCCTCTGTCAGCGTCAGGCGCACCTGATTGTCAGTCGAGGCAACATCGATGTCATTGATTGCCGTACCGAAACCGCTGGTATTGACCTGCGATATCAAGGTACGCAATGCCGTTTCCGCCTTCGAACGCTGGTCGGCATCAGGGATGGTCACGACAACGGCATCGCCGACAGCACGGATCGACTGTGGCTGGATACGTTCGGCGCGCAGCTTGCTGCGGGCATCGTCAAGCAGAGAACGCAAACGGTCCTTTTTCAGGCCGGCTGCATCGACTTCAAGCACGAGATAGGAGCCGCCGCGCAGATCGAGGCCGAGCGTGACCTGACGCTTCGGGAACCAGGACGGCATCGCGTCAAGGTGCTTTTGGGTGAAGAAGTTGGGCAAGGCAATGATGATGCCGATCGCAACGATCAGGCTATACAGCACGACCACCCATTTCGAAGTACGCATGGATTAAGGTTCCGGTTGGTACGCCCCAATTGCCACTTAATATCAAGTGGCGGTACGGGCATTGTTTGTAATGGCGTTAGGATTGGTAAGGGCCAATCATCAAGATTGGCACATTATGCGCTTTTCGGAGGCGCACGGGCAGAGCCAAAATGTCCCTGCAAAACTGCGAGGCGCTGGAAATTCTGCGTCGCTTCGGCTGATCTCGTCTTCGGAAGAAGAATCGCTGCCGTTGCAACAGGGAGTGCTGCTCCAGTGCGATCGAGATAAGCGGTTTTGATCTTCGCTGCGATAGCTTCGATCAGGATTGCCCGCATGGGCTGTGGTGAAGGGGTAGACTGCTGGCGAACAGGTGTTGCTGGACTGCCTTCGACCTGCCTTGCGACAATGCCGCCGGAGTGAGCGCGAGCCGCATCGTCATCGAGCGTTGAAAAATCCACGGCGAACAGAAAAGCTGTAAACGACAGGACGCACGTAACGAACAGCATGAAACCATGCCGTTTGTGCTGCTCCGTGTTTTTCATGCCCTTCATCAAATCGCCAAGACTTTCTTTAGAGTCTATCCGTGGAGTTGAGCCAGCTTTTCACACTCATTGCGAATCCTCATTAATCATTTGTGTTCGCGCGAACAAGGAAATACTGGCATCAAGGCTTGTCTAATACGGTATGGGTCAGCTTCCTACACGCTGCAATATCTTGTAAGCGGCCACGCCTTGCATCCGTTTTAGGGCGCTTTATGTTGAAACCATGTCTTGTTTAACGGCAGAATTGAATTGGCATATTCATCGACGTTTCGTGTTCTTGCATTTTCTCTTCTGATCAGCGCTCTGCCGCTGGGCAGCTTTGCGCCGGCTTTCGCGCAGGACAACAAACAGCCAGCCCCGCAGGCAACACAAGCTGCACCAGCCGCTGCTTCCCAAAGCGATTCAACCCAGCAAGCGCCCGCTACCACTGATCAGCAACAGGCTCCTGCGCCCGTTTCTGGTGTCGTTCAACAGCAAAAGCCGGTTATCAATGACCTGAAGCAGCAGACAAAGCGGATCAGCGACCAGCTTCCAAAGGCTGCTTCGAACGATGAATCACTGGCCAACCTCAAGCTTCAACTGGACTCCCTTTCAAAGAAGCTTCTGGAGGCTGGCGTTGCATTTCGCCCGCGCCTCAGTGAGATCAATACGCGACTGGAGCAGCTAGGGTCTGCGCCATCCGGCGATCAGCCGCCGGAACCGGCAATCGTCAGTGAAGAGCGCGCCCGGCTGACCGCTGAGAAGGCTGAAATAAATGCCGTTGTCGGCGAGACGGAAGATACGTCGCTTTCCGTCAATCAGATGTCTGCAAAAATCGGCGATATGCGCCGGGATCTGTTTACAAGGACACTTTCCCAGCGTGTGAACATCGATACAACGCTCGGCACGGAGGTCGCATCAGCCGCCAGCAACCAGATGGTTTCGCTCTGGCGTATCGTTCAGTCCTGGTGGCGTTTTGTTAGCACGTTCAAGCTTAAATCATTTCTTGCCGCCGCCTTTTTCGCGTTCGTGGCCGCTCTGGTCATCCAGATCGGGGCAAGACGCGTTCTAGGCGCGATTTATCAACGCGATCCGACGATTGAATCCCCATCTTATCTAAGCCGCCTTTCAGTGGCGTTCTGGTCTACGGTGATACCGTCAGCGGCTGTTGGTGTTTTCCTAGCGACAACGTACTTTTTTCTCAATTATTTCAATGTTTTGAGAACGGATATTGCTGCTCTTTTCCGGTCGTTGTTCATCGTCCTGGGGCTTGTTTTCTTCATTCATCGGTTGGCATCCGCCTGTATCAGTTCGGATATGCCGCAGTGGCGACTAGTTCCGGTCGCACCCCGACCGGGGCGTGTTTTGGGCTGGCTGATAACGGGAACGGCGCTGACAAGCGGGCTCGATTCCTTCTTCGGGACGGTCAACCAGATACTCTCGTCGCCGCTGTCCCTGACGATGGCGAAGAGCTTGCTGGCCACCGTGATGGTTGGTGTCCTTATTCTGGCAATTGCCTTCCTGAAGCCCGTAGAGCGGGAAAAGGATGGCGCCGTCCGGTCATGGCCGCGTGCATTCCGAACATTCCTCATCATATTGGGGCTTTTGCCAATTCTTGCTGCCGTGTTCGGCTATATCGGCATGGCGCGCTTCATATCGCAGCAGATTGTGGTGACAGGCGCTTTCCTTGTTACCATGTATATGGGCTTCCTGACCGGTCGTGCGATTTCCGAGGAGCAGGCTTTCGCGTCCAGCCAGATCGGCAAGGCAATGCGGGAGCGTTTTCATTTCGATGACGCAACCCTTGATCAGCTTGGTCTTCTGGCGGGCATTCTGATCAATCTCGTCGTTGCCTTGATCGGTATTCCGCTGGTTCTGATGCAGCTCGGCTTCCAGTGGGCGGAACTGAAAAGCACCTTCTATCAGTTGATGACCGGGTTCCAGATCGGCAATATTTCGATCTCGCTCATGGGACTTTTGACGGGCGTTCTGCTGTTCGTGATCGGTTATCTGCTGACGCGCTGGTTCCAGAACTGGCTCGATAACAGCGTCATGGCACGCGGGCGTGTCGATTCCGGTGTTCGCAATTCTATCCGCACAGTCATAGGCTATGTAGGGCTTTGTCTTGCGGCTCTGATGGGCGTATCGGCGGCAGGGTTCAATATGTCGAACCTTGCACTTATTGCCGGTGGTCTGTCTCTTGGTATCGGTTTCGGTCTCCAGAATATCGTCCAGAATTTCGTTTCCGGTCTTATTCTTCTCGCAGAACGTCCGTTCAAGGTTGGCGACTGGGTGGAAGCCGGTACAGTCAGCGGTATCGTCAAGAAGATCAGCGTGCGCGCAACGGAGGTGGAAACCTTCCAGAAGCAATCGATCATCGTGCCGAATTCGACGCTTATCAACGGTAATGTCGGCAATTGGACGCATCGCAACAAACTTGGACGCATCGATATTAATGTGCAGGCTTCCTATACGGCAGAGCCTCGCCGGGTTCATGCATTGCTTCTCGAAATCGTTCGAGGCCACCCTTCGATCCTGAAGAACCCGGAACCTTTTGTTTCGTTTCAAAGTATGAACGATTCACTGATGGTCTTTGATGTTTACGCCCATGTGGCCGACATAACGTCGACAGGCGGCATCAAGAACGAACTGCGGTTCCAGATCGTCGAACGCTTCCATGAGGAAGGCTTGCATCTGTCCTCGTCCTCGACTGATCTTGTTCTCAAGGGGCCGGAAATCGAGAAGCTTTCGGAGCTGATGCAGAAGGAAAAGGAGCTTTCCTCTGCGGCCGGGAAGAAAAAGGCGAACGCAGTGAAGCCCGAAGCGAAGGAAGATACCGACGACCGCGCTTGATGAACATTTCGTTCAGTTGCAGTTCAGTTTTGTCCGCTTATAAAGAAGATGACAGAGGGCAATAGGGCTCATGCGACATCGGACATATCGCGGCGGGAGCGATGGAAAGGTCGGGACGGTATGAACAGAAATCAGGTCAACAGCTTGGGTAAGCTTGTTCTTGGTGCAGCAGTCGGCTTTGTAGTCTTGGCAGGCAACGCATATGCGGCCCAGATTTCCAACAATGATAGTGGGCCTCAGACGATTGTGGTCACCGAAGGTGCTTCCAAGCGCGAAATGATCGTCGCGCCCGGTGAAACTGTCGAATTTTGCGCCTCGGGCTGTTTCGTGACCTTTCCGAACGGAGATCGCGAAGCTCTGACTGGCGGCGAAACGATTACGCTCAGCGGCGGCAAGGCTACCTTGAAATAGTCTTTCCATTTCAGGATGCAAAAAAGCCGAGGCACTGCCTCGGCTTTTTATGTAGAAGATGTCTCGGTTAGCTGCGAGGCTTGAGGTTTTCCGGGTCGTAAAGAGGCTTGTAGCCAATCGAGACGACTTCAACCGGATAAGTCTCGCCGAAATATTCCACGCTCAGTTTGCGGCCCTCCTGACAATAGGCCCATGGCAGATAAGCGAGAGCGATGTTCTTGCCAATGGTTGGACCATACGCGACCGAGCTTGTGAAGGATCGACGTCCAAGTTCGTCGACGAGCGTCTCTCCTGTTTTCGGATTCTGTACCGGCATGATGCCGACAGGATAACGCGCGACGCCCCTGGAATCCACATTGTCGGTCATGACGAGTGTGCAGAGCATCGCAGGTTGGTGTTCGCGGGAGCGGTACTCCACATGCTTTGCCTTGCCGCGGAAATCCGCTTCCTTGACCTTCGGACGAGCAAGGTCGGCTTCGAGAAGATTATACTCCGTCAGCAGATCGGCGTTCTGCAGCCGCAGGCTCTTTTCCATGCGACGCGTGTTGGCATAGGTCTCGACGCCCACCGCAATCACGCCGGTCGAGCGAAGCGCATCCCAGACGGCAAGGCCGTCTTCGTAACGCATATGCAGTTCCCAGCCTTGTTCACCGACATAGGAAATGCGGAACGCGGTAACATCCTTGCCCGCAATCCGGATTGGCTTGATAGCAGCGAAGGGGAAATTTTCCGCATCAAGACCTTCCGGGTTCTCAACGACCTTCTTCAGGTTCTCGCGCGCATTCGGACCCCAGATGCCGATGGTGACGTATTTTTCCGTCACATCGGTGATTGTTACGTTAAAGCCCTTATCTTCGGCCACACGGCGCATATAGTGGAAGTCGCGAGGCCCTGCATCGGCGCCATTGATCATGCGGATGCGGTCTGCCATGCGGATTGCCGTGAAGTCGGCGCGCACCATGCCTTCGTCATCAAGGAAGTGGGTATAGATACCCTTGCCGATATTTGCATCGCCGCCAATCTTGGCAGCGCACAGCCATTCCATCAGCTCTACATGGTCAGGACCTTCGATATCGTACATCGCAAAGTGCGAGAGATTGATAATGCCGCAATTTTCAGTCAGTTCCAGATGTTCGGCATTGGAGACGCGCCAGAAATGGCGGTTGTCCCATTCGTTCTCACGTACTGGTACGCGATCACTATATTTTTGGAGAAGGTGCTCATTGGCGGCATAGCCATGCGCACGCTCCCAGCCGCCAAGCTCCATAAAATGACCGCCAAGTTCCACTTCGCGCTCATAGAATGGCGAACGGCGGATATTGCGACCCTTGGAGAAGGGTTCACGCGGGTGGACTGCCGGATTGTACACCTTCATCGCCGTTTCTGTGCAGCGATCCCAGATGAACTGCTCGGTCATCTGATGCGGATAGAAACGGGAATAGTCGATGGCGTGATGGTCGATTGATGTGCGGCCATCCGTCATCCAGTCCGCGATGAGCTTGCCCATGCCGGGGCCGTCCTTGACCCAGATGGCGACTGCATACCACAGACCGCGTACCTTCTGGCTTTCACCCATGGATGGACCGCCATCGGTCGTGACCTGCAGGAAGCCGTTGAAGGAGTGGCTTTCGTTGTAGCCGAGTTCGCCCAGAATAGGTGTCAGTTCGATTGCGCGCTCAAGCGGTTCCAGAATCTGGTCCATCTCAAGATCGCGCTGCGATGGCGAGAGACGTGCTTCGTGCTTTTCCAGAAGGTCGCGCGGATGACACAGGCGCGGGTTCTTTTCTTCGTAATAGCCCCATTCGATCTGGCCGCCTTCGGCAGTCTTCGGGTCGCCAGTGTCGCGCATATAGGCAGAGTTGCCCTGATCGCGCATGAGCGGCCAGCCGATTTCCTTTCCTGTGCCTTCAAATTCAGTATAGGGGCCGAAGAATGTCAGCGGATGGTCGATCGGCATGACGGGCAGGTCTTCGCCAACCATTTCGGCAATCAGACGTCCCCAGAGCCCAGCGCAGATCACGACATAATCGGCTTCGATGGTGCCGCGATGCGTGACCACGCCCTTGATGCGGCCGTTTTCGACCAGCAGCGACTGGGCAGGCGTGTTGGCAAAGCTCTGCAACTTGCCAGCAGCTTCCGCCTGATCGATCAGCTTGCCAGCGACAGTCTGCGAACGTGGGATAACCAGACCGGCATCCGGGTCCCACAGACCGCCTTGAACCAGACTTTCCTCGATAAGCGGGAATTTCTCCTTGATCTCTGCCGGTTCCATCAGCCGGGCGCGGGTGCCGAAAGCTTTACCCGATGCGACCTTACGCTTGATTTCATCCATGCGGGCATCGTCGCCAACGCGCGCCACCTCGATGCCGCCAACGCGAGCGTAATGCCCCATCTTTTCATAAAAATCGATGGAGTAGAGCGTTGTCCAGCAGGAGAGGAAGTCATGGCTCGTCGCATAGCAGAAATCTGACGCATGGGCGGTCGAGCCGATATCAGTCGGAATGCCGGACTTGTCGATGCCGACGATATCGTCCCAGCCGCGCTCGATCAGATGGTGTGCCACCGAGGCTCCAACGATGCCGCCAAGCCCGACAATCACAACTTTCGCCTTTTTTGGAAACTCTGCCATTTTATGCGTCCCTAGAGCATTTCCAGCAAAAGTGCGAAGCGGTTTTGCGTCGGATAATGCGTGAAAAAGATGGATAGAGCGATTTCAACGACTCCGTAATAACTGGAACCGCTCTAGTTGGTATTTGACAAAACCATAGTCGTTGGCTGGGCGCGACATTTGCCTTTATACGACATATTCGCAGCGTCAGACGACTGCATCGCAGCTTTGGAAATCCCGGAAGGTTGAGTATCGGCTGTCCTGTTCGCGACATATCCAACAATCCTGCATCCACAGATGGTTCGATCTGTGAAACTGATTCCGGAAACGCCTGTATGGTTTTGATTTTATTTTGAAAGCTGACAGAAGGGGAGCTGCTCCATTCAAGATGCAGCTCTATCTTTCTTTGATGTCGTGCTTAAGCGGCGATGAGCATTTTGCGCTCTGCCCGTTCCTGTTGTGGCGAGCGTCCGTATAATTCCCGATAGCATTTGGAAAAATGCGACGCCGAAACAAAGCCACAGGCGACTGCGACCTCGACTACAGGCATGGACGACTGCAACAATAGATGCCGTGCGCGATCGAGTCGAATTTCCAGATAATAACGCGCCGGAGACCGGCCCATCTCCTGTCGGAAAAGACGCTCCACCTGACGCCGCGAAAGACCAATCGTATGGGCTACATTGATCAATGCCTGCGGCTCTGAAAGATTGGCTTCCATCATCTCGATGATGGTCAATACCTTGGAGTTCTGAATGCCGAGCCGGGCACGCAGCGGCAGGCGCTGGCGATCCTGCGGGCTGCGGACACGATCAGTCAGCGCCTGTTCACAAATCTTGTTAACCAGATTGGCGTCGAAATCATCTCCGATCAGTTTCAGCATCATATCGAGAGAGGCCGTCCCGCCTGCGCAGGTGTAAAGATTGCCGTCGACCTCAAAGAGATCGGCATAGACCTCGGCCTTAGGGAAGGCTTCCGAGAAGCCCGGCAGGTTTTCCCAGTGAATTGCACAGCGCTTGCCAGATAAAAGTCCGGCAGCGGCCAGTATATGGGCGCCGGTACAAAGCCCACCGACTGCCACGCCGCGATTATATTCTTCGCGCAACCACGCAAAGACCGACTTGTTCCTGAATTCTTCCACATAAACGCCGGAACAGACGAATACCATCGAGGGGCGCTGCTCGCGCTGGAGGAAGCGTCGCTCGTCTTCCAGCGATGCGTTGACTGCGCATTCCACACCATTGGATGCGGTCACCGGCTTTCCGTCAACCGATGTCAATCGCCATCGATAGGCATCATAGCCCAGCATCCGATTTGCGATGCGCAACGGCTCGATGGCCGTTGCGAACGCAATCATCGAAAAGTTTGGAACAAGAAAAAAGACAATAGACCGCTTAACCGATGAAGCTTGGATCATGCCCGATCGTTCCCATTCTCGAAGGCTCTGACTGCGGTTCCCGGCGCAGCTGAAGCCTTGTGTCTCCGTCACGACTCCGGGTGGTTTTGGGCCCGGTTTTTCCCGGTCGCTTTCAGACCGGTGTTCCTGTCGCGTCAACCCGGATTCACAGGGGGACGGTGATGGCGCAAACAAGACAGTGTTCTATTGAGACACAGAACGGGTAGGTTGCAAAGTGCGGCTAAATGCCTGCCGCGAAAAGGTAATTCAATGTCGGGAAATTGAGGGCGGGTCGTATGATCGCCCTCAACTGGCTTTACTTCCCACGCTTGAACTCTTCCGTGTTTTTGGCGATGCCTGGCAGACGATCATCCACGTTCGGCCAGCCGATATCGTGCAATATGTGCTCAGGCAGCGCTTCCAGAACACGACGGCTCCGTCTCACGCGACGCTCGAAAGACCAGATTTCCACCTGCTTTTGCACTTTGGCGTAAAATTCGAGCAACCAGGATGGTGCGTTCGCAGCGGATGATGTTGCCGTAAAGCGCATGGCAGTTGTCCGTCCGTTGGGAGCGGATTGGCACTGAATGGTCATTTTCTCTCTCGTCATTCAGAAGGTTCGGTTGATACGCTCGCTGCAGCTCTGCTTGTTCGTGTCTTGAATGTGCATTCGGCTTGACGTTCAATCAAACGAAATATAGAAAGGTTTAAGATCAGAAAATTTGAACAATGTACTGAAAACGGAGTCCGTGATGACAGCGCCCGTTCAACACCCCCTTCCAATGCTCGATATTGATGTGCTGCGCACATTCGTGGCGATTGCCGATACGGGAAGTTTTTCCTCTGCGGCGAACGCGGTGTTTCGCACCCCGTCTGCGGTTTCGATGCAGATCAAGAAGCTGGAAGAACAGATTGGCGTTGCAGTTTTCGATCGGGATGCACGCTCGGTGACGCTGACAAGCGATGGCGAGATTCTGCTTGGATATGCGCGTCGTCTTCTGGCGCTCAATCGAGAAGCAGTTTCGAAATTTGTAGCGCCCACGGTGACTGGCGTTGTTCGATTGGGCTCGCCGGACGATATCGGCGAATGCGTGCTGCCGCTGGTGTTGAAGCGTTTTGCTGAAAGCCATCCCGGCGTAACGGTCGATGTGGTGATCGACCAGAGCAGCAACCTGCGCAAGCGGCTCGATGAACGCCGACTGGATGTGACGCTGATCAATGTATCTCATACGATATTGAACAAGGGCGATGTGGAAGTTCTGCTGGACGAGGAGCTGGTTTGGGCTGGTGCCAAATGCGGTACGGCCTATCGTCGGGAGCCTCTGCCGCTTTCCATTTGGGAAGAGGGCTGTGCCTGGCGTGGCAGTGCGCTGGAGGCGCTTGAAAGCAGCGGCCGTCCTTACCGTATTGCCTATATGAGTTCGCATTCGACGGGACAGCGTGCTGCGATCATGGCTGATCTCGCGATTGCACCGTTCGGTAAAACCTTATTGAGTGACGGGATCGTTGCCCTGGGGCCGGAGCATGGTCTGCCTGCTCTGGGCCGCTATCAGCTTGGCATGGTTGTGAAGCCCGAAGCTGGCCCGCACATTCAGGTTGTTGCCGACCATCTGCGAAGTGTTTTCGAAGGCTACCGCCGTTCCGGGCGCTTCGAGACGTTTCGTTCCTGCTGATGGCGGTTCACAGTTTATTGGGATGGTTACTAATGCATTCTCTTGCCAGTGAAAAACGCTGCGCTAGATTTATTTTGTGACAGCCGAGTGAATCGGCTTCACCGCCAGATGCCGGGCAGGGGCTTCGTATGTGGCGGGAGGCATAACTGGTTTGAATAGACTTGGAACTCTATGCATCTGCTCCTTCAAAAGAGCAGAAACGCGCATCCCATTGGAGAGACTGTCATGAAGCTGACCCGACTTGTCCCTGTTGCTATCGTTCTCTGCGCATTTACGCTTGCGTCCTGCGCAAATACTGTTCGCGGCGTTGGTCGCGACGTAAAGGGCACCGCCCATGCGGTTCAGGAAACTGTAGAGTAAAGAGAACAGAAGGGCCCGGGTATACCGGGCCTTTTCTTTATGGAGCCAGAAAATAGCTGACTGTTATGTGCTTGTCCGGTCGGGTTTTGTATTGAATATTGGTGGTGGCGATGCTGTTTTGAGGCACGGGAATGTTCGCATTCTGCAATAATGCTGCAATGCGGTCATTCGGTACAGCACCACCAAACCACATGACGAGCACGGGTGGTGTCAAATGCGCTCTGGCGTCTGGCGTTTCGGGATGCACCACACGCAAGGACGAGTCAAACAATCTGAAATTGCCCGGTATCTGCGCATTGTCCGTCAGGATCGTCCTGAACGGACCTTTCGCCTGCACTTCTTCGTAAAGGTGCCGATAGTCGAGTTGGCCGTAGGGCGGCGAACTTGAACCGTAAGTCAGATAATAGCTCAGGACCGGCGGAACGATGAGTGCAACGACCGCGCTGACGACGGCATAGTCGATCAACGCCCTGTTTCCGATCCGGTATCGGGCAAAAAGGCTGGCCATTAGTGCCGGAGTGAGGAACAATACCGGCTGCAGCCAACGATCTTTTACGTTATTTGCGCCGGTGGCGACAACGCCGACCAGAACGATAACCAGCCCGACGAGAATCAGGAGGCGTATGAACTTCTCGCCGACAGCGAGCGGTGTAGACGGTGCTGTTCTCTTTTTCCAGTGAATGAGCGCGATAATGCCCGCGATTGCCAGTGCAAGGATCGAGAACAGAAACGCTGCTTCAACGAGGCTCTCGACCCCCATCAGTCGATCGAACACAACATTGCCCGAAGCGCCGATCTCGAATTTGTTGGCGCGCGCCAGGACGCTTGATTTGTGGGCCAGCATCCAGAATGCAGTGGGCCCAAAGCAGATTGCAAATGCCAGGATTGTAACGAAGCTCAACTTGGAAAGCAGTATGCGGCGATATTCTGGAATAAGAAGTCCCGTCACGATCAACATGAGCAGGAAGAATGAGGCATTGAACTTGCCGAGAAGGGCGGCCGCCATGGCGGCGCCAAGCGCGGCAGCGGAGCCTGCATGACGCGCGCGCATATGCCAGGCAAAGGCCAGAAAGGCCCAGCCACAACCCGCTGTTCCTGCAACCGAATGTGTCAGGGCGCGCTGCGATTCCCATCCGATCTGCGGGATGAGAAACAGGCCAAGCATGCTGGCTGAAGCGACGATGCGCGAAAAGCCGAGCAGTCTCATGGCACCGTAAACGCTCAGGAAAAGGCTGGCGAGAATGCTGAACTTGACGATCTGGAGCGTGAGCATCGATGTGCCTAGCACTGACGCTACCAGATTGGTGATCCATGTATAAAGAGGGGGCTGCGACCCGCCATACCCCCAATCCAGATAACCGATATTGGCGAGTTGTTCGGCGTCATCGAGACCGGCGCCGTTGGAAACGACGGTGACAAGAATGGTCTGGAACGCGAAATAGCACAGCACGAAAACTACAGCCAAAGGCAGGCCGAAAAGCCTCCTGTCGGCAGTGGAAACAGCGGTGGCTGATCGTTGTGCAGTCAAACTCATTGCCCTGAATAAAAAATAATCTGTGCAGGCTTCACCGGAAGCGTTCTGCATTTCACAGGATTATGTCCGGATTTCAATCGGACGGCTCAAAAAGCTTTGTAACAAAGGCGTGTAATTGTGCAATTTTGCGGGATCAAGAGCAACGGGCCAGATTTAGGCAACTATTCGTAGGCCTAAATGGCAAAAACCGCGCTGCCAGAGGTGCACGGTTTTGCCAATTACGCATGGCATCTCCGCCGAACAATACACTGGCGGGATATACTGAGCTCCGGTACGCAGTACCAGATCCGGAGCGTCGAGCC
>Ga0182737_1001377_pt1 | contig 24330 bp, 20 predicted proteins | sample eDN5th30CBELigOP_FD_128878 | JGI IMG/M metagenome (GOLD analysis project Ga0182737, IMG submission 128878) | Enriched Organic Plus compost microbial communities from Emeryville, California, USA - eDNA 5th pass 30_C BE-Lig OP (version 2) (version 2) ...
CCTTTCTAGTGTCTTTCGGCTGTCCAAAAGCCGAAATTACTGAAGAGGCACACCTTCATTGCCAGAAGTGCGGATGCGGTTCTCCAATTCCAATCCAAGGCAGACAAAGCGGAGTAACGCGGACTTAGCGTTGTTCCATCGCCGCATGAGTTTTCGCGTGACATCAGCACCTCCAAAGGCTGGCCTCACCGTGGATGCGCTTATGCTTACTTTGTCTCTTAGAGAATTTCGGGTCCACGGAGGACCCGGTCCGATTCCCTAAGTGTTTTTTCGCGCAACCTTTTTTCGGGATTGCGCTCTAGATGCGGCAGATCAAGCCGTGCGGGAGAACGACCATGGCAACGCAGCGTATCATCGACTTCCTCAACACCCGCCGTCCGGACGGTCCTTGCCTCGTCGTCGACACCGACGTCGTGCGCGACAACTATCAGAGCTTCGAGAAGGCTTTGCCCTATTCGCGCATCTTCTATGCGGTGAAGGCAAATCCTGCGCCGGAAATCCTGCGCCTGCTCGCTTCGCTCGGCTCGTGCTTCGATACCGCTTCTGTTGCTGAAATCGAAATGGCTCTGGAAGCAGGCGCGACGCCAAACCGTATCTCCTATGGCAACACCATCAAGAAGGAGCGCGATATTGCGCGCGCTTTCGAGCTGGGTATTCGCCTTTATGCAGTCGATTGCGTTGAAGAAGTCGAGAAGGTAGCCCGCGCTGCTCCCGGCAGCCGCGTGTTCTGCCGTGTGCTGACGGACGGTGAAGGTGCTGAATGGCCGCTGTCGCGCAAGTTCGGTTGCGTGCCTGCCATGGCCATCGACGTTCTGCGCCGCGCAAAGTCGCTCGGTCTGGATTCCTACGGTGTATCGTTCCATGTCGGCTCGCAGCAGACGGACCTTACCGCATGGGATCGCGCGCTCGGCGATGCGGCATCGGTGTTCCGCACCCTTGCTGACGAAGGCATTGTGCTGCGCATGGTCAATATGGGCGGCGGGTTCCCGACCCGTTACCTCAAGGACGTGCCGACCGCACAGGCCTACGGCATGGCGATCTTCGACGCGCTGTCCAAGCATTTCGGCAACCGTATCCCGGAAACCATTATCGAACCGGGCCGCGGCATGGTCGGCAATGCAGGCGTGATCAAGACCGAAGTGGTTCTGGTCTCGCGCAAGGCGGACAATGACAATGTGCGCTGGGTCTATCTCGACATCGGCAAATTCGGCGGTCTCGCCGAAACCATGGACGAGGCGATCCGCTACCAGATCGTGACCCCGCATGACGGCAGCGAAACCGAACCATGCGTGCTGGCTGGCCCGACCTGCGACAGTGCGGACGTGCTTTATGAAAAGACGCCGTACCCGCTGCCGGTTTCGCTGACCATCGGTGATGAAATCCTCATCGAAGGCACGGGCGCATACACCACCACCTATTCGGCGGTGGCGTTCAACGGCTTCGAACCGCTCCGATCCTACGTCATCTGATCATTCAGACTTGGTATGATCCCGAAAAGCGGGAACCGGTTTTCGGATTAGATCATACCTTTGAAAGTCCCGAATGATCCTCTCAATCCGCCCAGTGCTGCAAGGCGCTGGGTGGGGTGTGCTGCTGCCGCTTTGCGGGGATAGATGTCATGAACGTAACTCTGGAAATTCAGGAAAATATCGCAACTGTTGTTGCTCCGGCTTTCACAATAGCGGGCGAAACGCTGGAGCACGTGCTTGCTCGTGAAGCGCTGCTGGATCGCGCGATGGGTGAAGGCCGTCGTCGGAAATCATCGGAGAAGCTGCGTCGCGGTCGCCTGCCTGCAGAAGGTCTGGCGTTTTCAGCGGTTGGTGATGACGGCCTGCTTGCGGGTACTGTGCGGCTGTGGAACGTCCATGCCGGTCTCGATGCTTTCGGCTTTCCGGTGTCTGCCTTGCTGCTTGGTCCGCTCGCCGTCGATCCGCGCTATGCCGGTTGCGGTATCGGTTCAGCCTTGATGCGTCGTGCAATAAATGAAGCTGGTCGCCGAGGCCATGGTGCAATCCTGCTCGTCGGTGATCCGGAATATTACAAGCGCTTCGGCTTTACCGCTGAAAAGACCGGCGAACTTGCCATGCCCGGCCCTTATGAGAAGCGGCGCTTTCTGGCGCTGGAGCTGAAGCCCGGCCATCTTGACGGGACACATGGCATTCTGCGTGCCAGCGGACGCAAGGTGCCACGCGTCGAAACCTCTTTGCGGCAGTCCGCGTGAATTAAGATAAACGCAGCAGCCGTCCGAAGTTGCGGACGGCTGTAATCGCAAGCCCCGCGAGGAAGCCTGCAATCAGCCCGGCAATGACGAACAGCTTGCGCGATGTGCCTGCCGGATCAAGCGGCGGGCGGGCTTCCGACAAAACCCTGACATTGGCCGTATTCAGACCTTCCTGTTCGTTCGTTTCGCGCGAGCGCAGGAGGAAGGCTTCGTAGACCGAACGCCGCGCCGTGGCTTCGCGCTCAAGCTCACGTAATTTCACCAGATCGCCGCTATTGTTCGCCTGCTGCGATTTGAGTTGCGCCAGACGGGCGGTCAGGTCTTTTTCCTGCTGTACAGACCGGGCGACCTCGACTTGCAGCGAGGAGCGGATGCGCCGCAACTCGGCATCGATATCGTTTAAAACCGTGCCGGCCTGCGATTGTGCCTGAATGAGTGCCGGATGGCGCGGCCCAAGCTGGGTGGACAGGCCGCTTGCCGTCTGGCGGGCCTGTGCATATTGGGCGCGCAGCGCCGTCAGCGTGTTGGAGCGCAGATCTTCCGGCAACACCCCGGACACCACGCTGTCGGAAGTGGCACTGCTGAGCACCTGCACGCGGGCCTGAAGCCGCATCGTTTCGGCGCGCTGGTTGGTCAGCTGGTCGTTGAGCCGCGTCAGGTCGTTATCGCTGATCAGCTTACCGTCGACATTGACGAGATCATGCGAGGCACGGAAATCAGCCGCTGCGCGCTCCGCCTGTTCGACATTGGCGCGCATATCGGCAAGGCGGTTCGACAGTTCGTCCGAAGTGCGCCGTGCGGCATCGGATTGCAGCGATGCAAGCTCGCTCTGGAAAACGGAACTGATGGTGTTCGCAAGCGATGCTGATTTCTGCGGGTCTCGCGTTTTCACCGAGATTGAATAGATGAAGGTCTTGGCGTCGCGACCGATGGCGATGCTCTTGTGCAGATTGTAGAGGACGCGGGTTTGCAGCGTCTGGCTGTCGCTGGCCTTTTTGGGCGACAACATCTCACGGATCTGTGCAAACAGCCCGGCAATGCCGGTCGGGACCAGAGTGCCGTTGAATTCGGGGTCTTTTGTCAGGTCTGTCTTGTCGATGACCTTCAGCAGCACGCTGCTGGAATCGATGATACGTGCCTGACTTTCCGCAACGGCAAGCGACGCATCGGTCGGGAGCTGACCCGGCGTCAGTTCGTCTCCAACTGTCTTGATATTGCGCGGATCGACCAGAATGTCGGTCGAAGCGACATACATCTGCGGCAGGGACAATGCATAGAGCGCTGCAACCACACCACCCAGCAACGTGCTGACAAGCAGGAGCCTGCGCGATCCTCGCAGCACGTCGATAGCCATGCGCGGATCGATCAGCGGTTTCCACTCGGCATCCGGGACAGGTCTGTCAGCGACAGAACGCTCGCGCTCTACCAACTCGCGGACCGGCTCAGGAGGCGGAGCGGGAGTTTCGGCTATGATTTTGCGGCGTTCGCGTTCCTGAACCTTGCGTTCCAGCTCCGCTTCGATCAGCGCGACGCGCTTTTGAAGCTCGGTGACATCGGCATCATCCAGTTCTTCTTCGAGAACGGATTTTGCAGGTTCTGGCGTTTCCTGCGTGGCATGATCGTGCTGGCGAAAGAATGCAGCGCGTTCATCCGGTGTCGCTGGCGGTGTCCATGGTGGTGCGGTTTCGCTGTCAAGACGATTAGCCGGGCGAGCGCTGGAGCTACCAGTCGGGCGAACGTCGGAGAATGCGAGAAGAGGTTTCTCAACTCCCGCCTTTCTGCGCTCCTCGTGATCGCTCATCGCCGAAATCGTCCGTATCTGTAAGCCGTCTCTACCGTTTTCGGTATCAACTGCTGCTTTGAAATTCACAAGCCAAGGCTCAAGCATGCCAAACCGGAATCCGGTCGGCCCGCACCTGATGGTCGAATGTAATTTTTTATAGAAAACAAAACGTTAAAATAATGTCGAGGCGAAGTGCCAATTCCTTGAATCTGCAACTTTAGCTTTTGCTTGTTTACTCTTTGAGCTTGCAAAGAAGAGTTTAAGTCTTTTTAGCTAAACCCCGATTATGCTTCCGTTCCAACGAACAGGCACATGCACCAGACTATGATAGGCGAGGGTCCCTGTTGATAGCGAAAGCGCTCCGGAAACTGTCAGGCAATAACGCCGGAATGGTGCGTGATTACCTGTCCCTGTTTTCCGGCTCCGCTGGCAGGCTGGTCGTCTCACTCGTCTATTTCATCGCGCTTGCAAACACACTGCCGACCGGTGACTTCGGTATATTTGCCACCGCATCGGGCACAGGCGTGGTTCTGTCACGTCTCGTTTCTCTGGGCTTCAGTTCGCCGCTTTACCGCATATCGACGGTGAAGCCGCGCCTGCTCGGTATCTATACGGCTGGTTTTCTGGTTGCCCTTCTGGTTTCCCTGCCGCTGTTCGCGCTGGCGTCCTGGCTGGTCTATTTCGTCTTTTTCAGCCGCGACATTTCCTTTCTGCCTTTTGCGGTTGTGGTGTTTGCCGAGGCTTTGCTCTGGCGCTCGACGGAAATCATCATTATCGTCAATAACGGCCTGCGCCGGTTCGGCATATCGGCAGGACTGGTGATTTTCGGGACGGCCACGCGCGCCGTGGCGGCCGTCCTGTTCATGTGGCTGGCGAGTGTTCATGACATCGCCCATTGGGCGTGGTGGTATGCGGCGGCCAATGGCGTTGCGCTGTTGACGGCGCTGAAATTCTTTCCGTCTATCCGTCTTCGTTTCAAACCGGCGCTTTATATGCGGCGGCTTTCTGATGCGATTGCGGTCATGGGGGCCGAACTGCTGTTCTATATTCAGGCCGAGCTCGACAAGCTGCTGGTGCTGACCGTCGGTGGGCCAGCGACGGCAGGTCTTTATGCGATCATCATGCGGCTTGTCGATCTGACGGCTCTGCCGGTGCGCTCCTTCAACATGATGCTGGTGCAAAAGCTCATGCGCACGCCGGACATGTTGTCCTCGTTGCGCATCCGCGCCGGGCTGGAACTTGCAGTCTTTGCCGTTTCGGTGGCTGGCCTCGGCGCGATGGTTGTGTTCCTGCAAGTCTTCCCGAACGCACTCGGTTCAAGCGTTGCGCCGATTGTCGGGCTGCTGCCGCTGGTGCTGCTCGTGCCGGGGTTCCGCAATCTCATCGAGTATCAGACGGAAATTCTTTATGCGCGCGGCCAGTCCGGTCTCAGGACGCTGAGCATGGTGCTGATGACTGCCGCCAAGGCATTCTTCGTCTGGCTTCTGCTCGTGAATTATGCCGATAATCACGACTGGATTCTCGGCCTCAATATCGTGTTTGCCGGGCTATATCTTCTGTCGCTGGTTTTCACCTATACGAGCATTCGTTTGCCGGCAAAGCGGGTTTAAGCATTGCCGGCAAAAGTCGGGACTGGCTTTGCGTTCGGAAATGCTGAAAAACAGATAGGGCGGTCTCAATGATCGGGGTATCTAAGCTCCGATAATGCGCCGAATGTCGTCGACCGAAAGACCAAGGAAAGACTGCATGCCGATGGCGACCTGATGCGGCTCCATTTCGGCAATGAAAGTTCGGAATTCCTCTTCGCTCGGTGGCGGTGCGAACCATTGCATCCGGCACAGATCATGGGTGTCGCTGTAGTGGCCGGACCCATGCAGCACGTCATCGACGTAGCGACCATAGATGAAGCACTCGGAAAAACGGCGTATGTTGCCGAGGGCTGCTACCCAATGCTGTCCGGTATGCGCTTCGATCCTCTCGCACATCGAGATCACGCTGTCGCGGCGCCATGAGACGAGCTGACCGATATAGTCGTTCAGCCCGCTTTTCCCGTTCTTGATACCAAGCAGCTTTGCCGCATTGGCAGCCCAGACCGGATGTTCCGGCCATTCCGGATTGGCAAGCGCATTGGGACGCACGAAAAGCCGAAGCTTTTCGCCATGCCAAAGCGTGCCGCAATCGAAGGGACGCAGAAAGGCCGTATCGGAATCCGTATAGAGAAATCCGTCTTCCTCCACGGCACCGGCAAGTGCGATGCGGCGTAGCTGTTGCACATGCCAGCCACGCAGCGGCTTGGTCCGGAGCGAGAGCCAGACCCGCCTGCGCCACAGATAGGTCGGGTCCCAGAAGGCATGCAGCCATGAGGGCAGCAGATCGCGTTCATCGATGATGACGCGGTGCGCGCTTTCGAGCTTGCGGAACAGGGCAACGTCCTTGCTGTCGACAAGGATATAGTGCTTCGTGAAACCGCTGACATATTTGTCTATGGTTTCGCAAAGCAGCTTGCAGCGCTCGAAGTCCTGATCCCAACTGGCTGTGACGATTGCGGTTTTCACCGGGGTTCTCCCTTCATCCAGCCTTTGGCAACGCGCCACAGGAATACGGGATTGCCGATGAGATAGCGTTTTGCAAGCCGTCGCGGCTCCTGCAACAGCCGGTGCACCCATTCCATCTGGATCTTGCGGACCCATTGCGGAGCGCGCTGCACGCGACCCGTATGCAGATCGAACAGCGCGCCGACAGCACTCGCCACCGTGCAATGTTCCGCGGTGATATGCTTGTCGATGAAGAGTTCCTGACGTGGCACACCCATGGCGACGAGCAATATATCGGGATGAAAATCCTTGAGCTGGCCGAGAATGCCGTCGAGATCGGCGGGCTTGAAGAAGCCGTCGGAAATGACGCGATAGTCGTGGTGCGGAATCTGTTGCATGAAAAGCTGCGCGGCGTCGGCTGCAACGCCCGGACCGCCGCCCAAAAGGGCGATTTTAAGCGGACGCTTCATGTGTTGCAGCAGGCCCGGAATGAAGTCCGTTCCGTTGAGATTGGCAGGAAACTTGCTGCCATAGGCGACCTTGCTGGCAATATCGACCCCCACGCCGTCTGGCAGGATCAGGAAATCCTCCAGCGCAGCGCGATAGGCAGGGTCAGTATCCGCAATGTTGGAATTGTTGGCGTTGAGCCAGCCCTGTTTCATGAACCGGCCTTCATTGATGCGGTTCTCGAAAAAGGTGAAGGCGCTGTTCCAGTCGAAACAGGCGACTTTCACGCCAAGAATATTGCGGTAAGTGACATTTTCGGTATGCATCATGCCTGGTCCGTATTTCTCTTTTCGCCACGAAGTGCTTGCAGACCTCTGGCAACTGCGCGGTCCATGCCTTCGATTTGTGACCCTGTGAAGGCTTTGCCGTTCAGTCTCTGGCGATCCCCCGATCTTATCTTTTCAATGTGTTCGACGATTGCCGCAGCGAATGCCTGCGGGGTGTCGGCAATGGTGCAATTGTCCGGAATATTGCCGATACCACGTACGGAATGTGACGTGGCGACGCTTGGCATGCCCAGTTCGAATGTCTCGATGGTCTTGAGCTGCACCCCGGTTCCGGCGCGGCTGATAAGTGGCACGAGCGCGCCGCTTTCCACAAATTCGGTCGCGTCCGGCACCTTGCCGACGAAATTAATGCCGGACCCAACGCCAGACCATGTCGCAATCAGATCGGCAGGCGTGTTGCCAGCAATCGCGATGGAAATATCGTCGGGAAGATGCGGCTTTACCTCGCGCAGGAACCATTCGAGCCCGATGCGGTTCGGGTGCCAAGTCCATGTGCCGATCAGGGCGAGGTCGTATTTGACAGGGCGCAGCTGAGCGGCTTGCATTCCGCCCGGCGTAACAAGCGGCATTGTCGCAAACCTGTCAGGGCCGAGGCCGAGCGCCGGGCCGTCATCCTCGGCAAAAGTAAAGACGAAACGGGCGTTCCCGATAAGACGACTTTCCAGTCCTTTGAGAATACGGGCTTCGCGGCCAAACAGAAATTTCTGGATGAAGCTTCCGGCATCGGCGGCATTTTCTTCTGCCGAGCGATATTCCACATTATGCGCCACGAAAAGCGAAGGCTTGTCCTTGAAGATGTCTTCAAACGCACCGGGCAGGGTCACGCCGTTCAGCACATAGGCATCGAACGGGCCGATCTTTGCGATGGCTGCGCGCAATGTTTCAGCCGGTATTACCCGCAGCTTCGCCGAGGAAACCGTCAGCCCTGTCAGAAAGGATTTCAGCACCCAGCCGATTTTGCGCTTGATGCCGGCACCTTCGGTTCGCACCTCGACTTCACCCAGAACGACAGTATCCGCAGCATCGGCTTTCACGCCCGGCCATGTGAAGCCAAGAACGGTCACCTTTGCGCCGGAACGACGCAAGCCATCGACCACAGCGGCATTTGCCACTTCATAGCCGGTCGTCGGTACTCCGTGTGGAACAATCGATGTTACGAAAACAAGGTGAGGGGACGGCAATTCAACTCCTGAACAATCATTCTGGCGCAAGCAGCATGAAAAATTGATGGGCTGCGTTTACTCTTTTTCTAATGCATTATTCATCTTAAAACCCTTAACATTTCGGGCTGGCATGCTCTATGATAGTTCTGGCCAGTGTTTATAACCCTGCGGTGAACTTTTCTTTAAATGTTTTTCAATAGTGGCGGATAAACAAATATAGAAGTTCGAAATATCCGGTAGCGTTTATGTCTGATTTACCTAGTCATATAGAAGTAATTTCTAAAACACCGGGGCTTCGTTTCGATGAAGTCGAGGTTGTCGTTACATTGCCGACGTTCCGCCGCCCGGAACACGTCATCCGCACGCTGGATACGCTTAACGCTCAGGTCACGAACCGCCGCTTTGCGGTCGTCGTGATCGAGAACGAGGCTGAGGATCGGGAAGGCGCCAAGGTTGCGGCACCGCAGTTCGAGGCCGGAAAATATACTGGCATGCTGATCGTCGAATCCCATCGCGGCAACTGCAACGCATATAATGCGGGCTGGCTGACGGCGATGACCTACTTCCCGAACTTCAAATATGTCATCGTCATCGATGACGATGAGCTGGCTGATCCGGCCTGGATCGAGAACATGGTAGCCACTGCGGAGCGCTATAACGCCAGCCTCGTTGGCGGCCCGCAATATCCGATCTTCGAGAAGCCGGGCGCGGAAAAATGGGCGAGACACCCCGTCTTCCTGCCGCATTACAACAAGACCGGTCCGGTTCCGATCATCTATTCATCCGGCAATCTGTTGATTGCGCGTCCGGTGCTGGAAGCCATCGGCTATCCGTTCATGGACCTGAAGTTCAACTTCACCGGCGGCGGCGATTCAGATTTTATCAATCGCTCGCGGGCCAAGGGCTTCAATATCGCCTGGTGCAATGAAGGTATTGTCCGTGAGACCATTCCGGCGCGGCGGCTGGAGAACGACTGGATCAGGGCGCGTGGCTTGCGCAACGGCGTTCTGTCTACGCTGATCGAACAGCGCCAGCGCAAGAACGAGCCTTTTGGCCAGGTGCGCGTCTTCTTGAAGAGCCTTGCACTTCTCGGCTATTCTCCGATCAAGGCCGTGCGGCGCGGTTTCGCAGCGCGCTTCGTGCCGGTCGGGACCTATTTCATCCATATCGGGCTGGGCCGTGTCATGGCCCATTTTGGATATCTGAATGAGCAGTACCGCAACCCGGACAAAAACTGACACTCGTTCCGACGTTGCGGCGCAAACCGATATGCGGGCGACGATCCGCATGATTGCGCTCGTTGTCGCCACAATAACATTCTGCATCCTGCTGATTTCGTTCCGTCCGTTCAATCCGCTGAGTGCGGCGGCGAACGGTGATACATCGGGTGGTGGCGACGTCATCAACCAGCTTGGCTTCGGCTGTCTCGGCGCGGTGGCGCTTCTGTCGCTTGCAATGTTCGCCGACCCGAAAAAAGTGGTCAAGATCGTCAGCCCCGGCTGGCTGCTGATGTTCGCCTTCCTGCTCGCCTCTGTTTTCGCAAGCCCCGATCCGTCAACCGCCATACGCGGTGTGCTTTTGACGATGATCGGCATTCTGACCGTTATTGCTGTTTTGAGCCTGCCGCAGGATGGCGACGCCTATTCGTCGATGCTGGTCGCGGTGGCTTCGGTCGTGATTGTCATTTCCTATGCGGGCGTCGTCCTCCTGCCAAATCTCGGGACACACGGTGCCGACGCTCTGGAGCCGCAAAACGCCTATCTCTGGCGCGGTGTCTTCACGCACAAGAATATCGCCGGCCCGGTCATGGCCGCTTTTGCCTTTGCCGGTGTCTATCTGTGGCGGCGCGGCTGGCGCGTGAGCGGCTTTCTGATTGCGGTCTCGGCATTGATCTTTGTTTCGCAAACCGGATCGAAGACCACTGCGGCACTGGTGCCTCTCGCCATGCTGCTCGTGATCGTTCCCGGCATTTTCGGTCTCCGTTTTCTTGCACCGGTGGCAGTCTTCACGATCCAGTTTTTGTTTGCGCTGTTCACCTTCGGTACGGTTCTTTTCGAGCCGATGCATCAGTTCGTTCTGCAGATCGATGTCGATCCCACCTTTACCGGACGCACCTCCATCTGGGCTTTTGCTGTTGAGGCGCTTTCGCATCGTCCGTGGACCGGCTTCGGCTATGAAAGCTTCTGGGGCACGCCGATCGTGAAAGAGGCGGCCAATCCCTACTATCTCGATTGGGATGTGCGCGGCATCGTGCATGGGCACAATGGCTATCTCGATATTGCGGTATCGATGGGGGTTCCGGCGCTGATCTGCGCGATCTTGGTCATCATCGTCATGCCGCTGGTCAATTATGTGCGGTGCCGTTCGGTGCGCGAAAATCTGCTGCTTGCCGATTTCTTCCTGATGATCGTGTTCTTCGGAACGTTGAATGCCATGCTGGAAAGTTTTTTCTTCCGCCGAATGGACCCGGTCTGGCTTACGCTCGTCTTTGCGATTTTCGGCCTCAGACTGACTGCGAAAATTATCATTCCCAAACGATCGAGCGGTTCCAGTTAAAAGAGAATCTTAGAACCGCTCTATCCCTTTGTTTATACGCATTATCCTACGCAAAGCCGCTTCGCACTTTTGCTGGAAATGCTTTTAGCCGGAGCCACTTCATGAATATCGCAATCGTCGGGACCGGGTTTGTTGCCGACTATTACATGACCACGCTGCGTAATTATCCCGAGCTGACGCTGCGCGGGGTCTATGATCGGTCACCTGAACGATTGAAAGCGTTCTGCGCGCACTATTCAGTTAGCGCCTATGACAGTTTCGAGGCTGTGCTGGCCGATCCGGAAGTGCAGATCGTCGTCAATCTGACCACGCCCGAAAGCCATTTTGAAATCTCGCATGCAGCGCTTTCCGCCGGAAAGCATGTCTATTCCGAAAAACCGCTGGCCATGAATTTTGAGGATGCGGAAGCGCTGGTCGCCTTTGCGCGGCAATCCGGCCTCACGCTGGCGGCAGCCCCGGCAAATGGCCTCAGTGAGGCCTATCGTCTGGTGGCAAGCGTGATCAACGGCATCGGCATGCCGCGGCTGGTTTATGCCGAAATGGAAGACGGCCCGGTGTTTCGTGGCAAATGGTCGACCTGGCGTTCGCAGTCTGGTGCGCCATGGCCGGGCCTGCACGAGTTCGAGATCGGATGCACGCTGGAACATGCAGGCTATGCACTGTCATGGCTGGTGTCGCTGTTCGGTCCGGTCGAGAGCGTTTCGGCATTTTCCGCCATAACCTTTCCCAACAAGGGGCCGGGGACCGAACATCTTCACATGGCGCCCGATTTTTCGGTCGGCTGTCTTGTTTTCAAATCGGGGCTGGTGGCGCGCCTCACATCCGGGCTTGCGATGCCGAAGGACCGCAGCCTGACAATCGTTGCCGACAAAGGCTCGATTGTGGTGGATGACCTTTGGGATAATCGCTCGGCTGTTCGTCTTGAGCGCACAGAAGAAAAACGCCGTTTTCTGGCGCGCCTGTTCGGTATTCTGGAAATGCGCATCGGCAAGTTCCTGTCATGGAAACCTGTCGTCGGCACGAAGCTGTCCTATCCGAAGGCCGACAAGCGGTCGCTGCCGATGTACCCTTCGCAGATCGATTTCGTGCGCGGCATTGCCGATCAGGCTCGCGCTATCCAGACCGGTGACAAGGCGTTCTTTTCCGGTGATGTGGCACTGCATATCACTGAAATCGCTCTCGCGTTGAATAATGCTGGCGAAAATGGACAGCCTTACACGATGAGAAGCAGCTTCTAACCTTTAGAGCGTGATGTTTTTAAGTTGAATCGTTATCCCGCTCTAAACTTTTGTTTGAGCATGATTTTATCCGAAAACTGGTTCCCACTTTTCGGAATCATGCTCTAGCCAGCACCTTGCGAACGATATCAGCTACGGCGGCACTCTGGTTGAGCGGCATGGTCGCATTGGAAATCTGGCCGCTTCGCACCGCATCGCGGACCGCTTCGGCCTGAAACTGCAGCCCGTTGCCGGAAAAGGCATAAGTCTCGATTGTGCGGCCCGGCAGGGGCAGGCGGTTCATAACTTTGCCGACAAAGCCTTTTCCGCCATTCGGCCCGAGCGATGACCGCGCGGCAAAGGCTGAAAACAGGGTCAGCCTCTGGGCTTTCAGAAACGGCGCGTGGATCAGGATCGTGCCCTTGGTTCCCTCAATCAGCATGCGATTGTCGCCGTCGCGGTCGAAGCCGCAGGAGAGGCTGGCTGTGGCACCCTGCCAGCCAAGCTGGAACTCGGTCCGCATGTCCACGCCGCTTTTGGCGCGCTGCCAGCGACCATCGACATGATCCGGCAGACCGAGAAAATACAATGCAAGCGAAACCGGATACACACCCAGATCGAATGCTGCGCCGCCGCCAAGGTCCGGGCTGAAGAAGCGGCTTTGCGGGTCGTAGGCGCGGATATAGGAAAGATCGGCTTCGATGCGCGTCACGGTGCCGATGCGACCACTATCGATATGCTGTTTGGCAGTGCGGATCGCTGGCAGAAAACGGCTCCACATGGCTTCCATGGCGAAGACGTTTTTTGCCTTTGCCGCAGCTTCGATCTGACGCGCGCCAGCGGCATCCAGCGAGAGCGGCTTTTCGATCAGGCAGGGCTTGCCGGCTGCGATTGCCTGCATGGCCTGCAGCACATGCATGGCGCTCGGCGTCGCAATATAGACGGCATCGATATCCGCGTCGGAAAGAAATTCACCGGAATCGCCAAACGCCTTGTCGGCGCCGATACGTCGCCGGAATGTTTCGGCGGTCTCTGACGTCCGCGAGCAGACTGCGGTAACGCGCATTCCAGTACTTGCCTGAATATCGGCAGCAAAGGCGGTGGCTATCGTGCCTGTGCCCCAAATGCCCCAGCGGAAATCCGTCTTTGCCTGCTTGTCGCGATTCACGTGCTTGCCCCACAGCTTCATACAGGTGCTATATAACCCATGTAATGCGGCTAACGAAGTTTGTTTATCCTGTCAGGGGAGGTGGACGTGATGCGTGGATTTGTCGTGGCTGTGGCGCGGGATGGCGAGCATCGTTTTTCAAAGCAGGTCGTGCCGGAAATCCGCATTGTCACAGGGCTTGGTGTCGAAGGCGACGCGCATCAAGGCGTGACGGTGAAGCACCGTTCGCGCGTGCGGGCCGACCCGACGCAACCCAATCTGCGGCAGGTGCATCTTATTCATGCCGAGCTTTTCGACGAGCTCGCGGAAAAGGGTTTTGATATCGCACCCGCTGATCTTGGCGAGAACGTCACCACGCGCGGCGTCGATCTTCTGGGGCTGCCGCAGGGCGCTTTGATCCGCATTGGCGACGAGGTCGTTCTGGAAACAACGGGCCTGCGCAACCCTTGCTCACAGATAGAGAATTTCCAGACCGGGCTTCTCGACGCTGTGCTGGATCGCACGCCCGATGGCGAGCTTGTTCGCAAGTCCGGCATCATGACCGTCGTTCTTGCAGGCGGTATGGTGAAGGCGGATGACGCGATAATTGTCGAATTGCCGCCGCTGCCGCATCGCAAGCTGGAACGGGTCTGAAAAGCGTAAAATACCGGCTTTTGACGTGAGCTAACCGATTTAACGCAGCGCTTGCACGGGCAAAACCGGTGATTTTCGTCATGGGAGGTCTATCAACTTTGCGTCATATGCCCTAGATCATCCCACAATAGGATACAGATTGACATGCGCTGCTGCCGAAATCCGGCTTGCAGCCTATTCTTATCGGTTCGGCTTGTCGGCGTTCGATGTTCTGCATGTGTCTAGACGACGGCCGGTCGGTTGCATTTCTGAAGGGCACAAAATGGAAAAAGCAGATATCGGAATGGTCGGCCTTGGCGTCATGGGCTCCAACCTGGCGCTGAACATAGCCGAGAAAGGCTACACGGTAGCCGTCTATGACCGTGATGAGCCTGTGCTCAAAGCCTTTATCGAAAAGGCTGGCCCGCTGCGCGACAAGATCATCCCTTGCCCCACTTTCGAGGATCTGGCTGCCAATATCCGCAAGCCGCGCCCCATCATCTTCCTCATCAAGGCAGGCGCTCCCGTCGATACCGAGACCACCCGTCTCAAGGCTTATCTTGAGAAGGGAGATATCATGATCGACGCCGGTAATTCCGATTACCGCGATACGGTGCGCCGTCTGAAGGCGCTTGGCCCCAACGACCCAACCTTTGTTGGCATGGGCGTTTCCGGCGGTGCGGAAGGTGCACGCCATGGCCCGTCGATGATGGTCGGTGGCACCGAGGAAGCCTATGAGCGCATCGCGCCGATCCTGCTTGCCGCTGCCGCCAAGTACAAGGACGAGCCTTGCTGTGCACTGGTCGGCCCGGATGGCGCCGGTCATTTCGTCAAGACGATCCACAATGGCATCGAATATGCCGATATGCAGATGATCGCCGAAATCTACGGCATCCTGCGCGACGGCCTCGGACTTTCGGCTCCGGCCATCGGCGATGTGTTCGAGAAGTGGAACGAAGGCCCGCTCAACTCCTATCTGATCGAAATCACCGCCAAGGTGCTGAAGGCGACCGACCCGGAAACCGGCAAGGCAATGGTCGATGTGATACTCGACGAAGCTGGTCAGAAGGGCACGGGCCGCTGGGCAGCCATTGAAGCCCAGATGCTTGGCGTTCCGGCAACAGCAATCGAAGCCGCAGTTGCTGCCCGTTCGCTTTCCTCGCTGAAGGCCACGCGTGAGCTTGCCGCGAAAGCCTATAAGCCGGGTTCGCGCAGCCTCGACATTTCCGATCAGGCAAAATTCCTTGCCGATCTGGAGCAGGGGCTGCTTGCTGGCAAGATTGCTGCCTATGCCCAGGGCTTCGCGGTGATGGAAGCCGCCTCGCAGGAGCATGGCTGGAACATTCCGCTTGCCGAAACGGCGCGCATCTGGCGCGCGGGCTGCATCATTCGTTCGCAGCTTCTGGACGATATCGCTCATGCTTTTGAAGACAGCGAAAGCCGCAACCTGCTTTTGGCCCCCGCTTTTGTCGAACGCATGAGCAAGGCTTCCAAGGGCCTTCGCCAGATCGTCGCCAAGGCGGCGCTCGCTGGCCTGCCTCTGCCAGCGCTCGGCTCAGCGCTCAGCTATTTTGACAGCTTTACGCAGGCGCTCGGCACAGCCAATCTCATTCAGGGCCAGCGCGATTTCTTCGGTTCGCACGGCTTCAAGCGTATCGACAAGGATGGCGATTTCCACGGCCCCTGGGGCTGATCTTTCGGTCCCTGCCCCGCCTGCAAATGGCGCCTTTCTGCAATCCGGTTCACGCACTTATATACGCTGCGCTCCGGTTCTCGAAAGCCACCATTTTCGGCGCGTCATGAACCGAAATCTCATCAGCCCGTCGCGCAGGTGACAAACAAAAAAGCCGCCCATCGGGCGGCTTTTTTGTTTTAGAGCGCGTTTCGATCTGATTGGATCAGATCGGCGCTCTAATCATTTGTTTTTACGCGCATCTTTTCCGAAAACCGTTTCACACTTTTCGGGATGCGCTCTAATCTGCCAGCACGAGCAGATCATGCGAGGCGAAATGCACTGTCACCTTGTCGCCGCGCTGCGGCGGAGGCTGGGTCGGGTCGTTGAACGTGTCGAATGACAGGCGGTTCTTGCCAAGCGCCACACGCGTGCGGATGACAGAGCCGAGAAAGTGCACGTCCTCGATGGTCGCGTCCAGCGAGGTATCGTGGCTCTTGCGAGCTTCGAGGCTGACAGCTTCCGGGCGCAAGGCCAGCGTCAACGGCTTGCCCTTCGGATGATGGTCAAGCTTTTCCTGCACGGTGATCGTGCGGCCGTCGAGATCGATGCTGTTCTTGCCGGGTTCGCTGACCGAGGCTTCCAGCATGTTGAGCGTGCCGACGAAGGATGCCACGAAGCGCGAGGCAGGACGGTTATAGATGTCGAAGGGCGAGCCGATCTGGTCGGCGCGGCCTTCATGCATGACCACGATGCGGTCGGAAATCGACAGCGCTTCCTCCTGATCGTGGGTGACGAAGACGGTGGTAATGCCAAGCTTCTGCTGGATGGCGCGGATTTCTTCGCGCAAGGATATGCGGATTTTCGCATCCAGCGCCGATAGCGGCTCGTCGAGCAGAAGAACCTGCGGCTTGGTGGCAAGCGCGCGGGCCAGTGCCACGCGCTGCTGCTGACCGCCGGACATCTGATAGGGATAACGATCCGCCAGATGGTCGAGGCGGATGAGGCCGAGCATCTCCTTTACGGTGGCGTCGATTTCCGCTTTCGGCTTTCCGGCAACGCGCAGGCCGAATGACACGTTCTGCGCCACCGTCATATTGGGAAACAGCGCATAGGCCTGAAACACCATGCCGATATTGCGCTGGTTCGGCTTCAGATCGACGACATCCTTGCCATTGATTTCGATGGCGCCACTGTCTGGCATCTCGAAACCGGCGATCATGCGCAGAACGGTTGTCTTTCCGCAGCCCGATGGGCCGAGAAAGGAGACGAATTCGCCCTTTTCCACGGCGAGGTTGAAATCGTGGACGACGGTATTGGCGCCGAAGCTCTTTTTCAGGTTTTTGATATTGAGAAAAGCCATGAATGTTACCCGGCGGTTGTCTTGAATTTATTGAGGCGCGAGACGAGCTGCAGCATGATGATGCTGAACCACGTGATGCCGAACGAAATGATTGCCAGCGCTGACGGTTCGTAGGCGCGGTTTGCGCCGACCAACTGCAGGTAAGGACCAAAGGCCGGACGGTTCAGAAGCGAGGCCAGCGTGAATTCGCCGATGACGATGGCGAATGTGATGAAGGCACCGCTCATCACGCCGGAAATCACGTTCGGGAAGATCACCTTGAACATGATACGGCCCCAGCCCGCGCCGAGACTTTGCGCGGCTTCCGTCAGCGTATTGACGTCGATGGTGCGCATCGCCGTATCAACAGCACGGTACATATAGGGCAGCGACAGCGTCATATAGCCGAACATCAAAAGCACGTCTGTTGCCCGCGTCGACGCCGTGAATGGCAGCCACGATGACGAATTATAGATGCGCAGGTAACCGAACACGATGACGATGGCCGGAATGACCAGTGGCAACAGCGTGATGAATTCCATCACCGGGCGCAATTGCGGCAGGCGCAGGCGCACCCAATAGGCGGTGGGCACCACCAGCAGCACACCGAAAACGATGGTCAGCAGGCCAAGCAGGATCGAATAGCCGAAGGTGGCCTGGAAATTCGGATCGGAGAACACGACCCGATAGGCATCGAAGGAATATTCGCCGCGCCGCATGCGCAGCGAGAATTCGAACGTGCCGATCAGCGGGACGAGGAAGTAGATCGCGCCAATCAGGAAGGCGATCCAGGCACCGATCTTCTGGAGGTTTATGCCTTTCTTTTTCATCGTTGCCACCTCTCGGCGCGAATGCGCAGCCAGATATAGATGAGGTTGGAAACACCCGTAATGACAATCATGCCAAGTGCCAGCGCGTAGCCGAGGTTCTGGTTATGCAGAACGTCGCCGCGGATCTGGGCATAGAGCAGGATCGGCACGATATTGAGCGAGGAGCCCGTCAATGCGTAGGCCGTTGCAATCGCCCCGAAGGCATTGGCGAACAGCAGAAGCGTCGTGCCGAGCAGGCTCGGCCACAGGATCGGGAAGGCCACCATGCGCCAATATTGCGCGGTGGTCGCACCCAGAATGGATGAGGCTTCCCGCCATTCCTTTTTCAGGCCGTCGAGCGCTGGCGTCAGGATCAGCACCATCAGCGGTATCTGGAAGAACAGATAGGTCAGCGTCAGGCCGAAGAAGGAGAGCAGGTTGAAACCTGTCGAATAAAGATTGAAACCGAACCACTCCCTGAGCAGGATCGTGACAAAGCCGGTCCGTCCGAGAGTCGCCAGAAAGGCGAAAGCAAGCGGTACGCCCGCGAAGTTCGACGCCACGCCGGAAAAGGTCAATACCGTCGGACGCAGCCAGGATGGCAGGTTGCCGAGAACGACCGCCCAGGCCAGAAAGAAGCCGATAATCGCGCCGCCTATGGCCGATGCGAGGCTGACCTTGATCGATATCCAGTAGGCGCTTATGATTTGCGGCTGGAACAGGTCGTGGATGTTCTGGAGCGTGAAGTTTCCGGCCGGGTCCTGAAATGCACCGATGATGAGATACATCGTCGGCCAGATCAGAAACAAAATGGCGAAGATGAAAAACGGTGTCACGCCAAGCCATGACAACGGAAGCTGGCGCTTGCGCGCTCCGCTGGTGGGGGCTGTTGTTTCGACTACTGAACTCATGCGCTCTTTCTTCAGAGGGATGCCTGCCAGAACGGAATCATGGAACTTGCACTTGAGCGATTGCCGTTGAAGGAACCGCAAGAGCCTGTGCCGCCGATTTGTCCTGACGCATTTGCCGGTAATGAAGATCTCTTCTCACCGGGATGCGAAGCCGCTTCGATATTGCGCCGGGCTTGAAAACCGACGCGATATCCGTTCGATGTGGCAGATGCGCTTACTGAACGTTTGCGCCTACGACACTGTCCCATTCCTTGGTGATCGTGGTCTGTGCGGCCTCGATCTGTTCCAGGGTCGGGAAGATAGCCTTTTCATAGGCTTCTGCCGGTGGCAGCTTGTCGAGCAGTTCCTGCGGGATCTTGCCAGCCTTCGCCATTGCATTGAAGCGGATCGGGTGGCAGTAGCCCTTCAGATAGCCGAGCTGGCCTTCATCCGAATAGATATGTTCCATCCACAGCTTCGCAGCATTGGGATGCGGTGCGTAGGCGCTGATTGCCTGAACATAGACACCAGCGATAACGCCGGACTTCGGAATGATGGTTTCGACTTCCGGATTGCCCTTGAGCGTGTCGCGGTCGGCGAGCGCGTTGTAGTCCCAGCGGATGACAATCGGGGTCGAGCCCTGTGCCAGCGAGGCGGCCTTGCCGATGACCGGAACGAAATTGCCGTTGGCATTCAGTTCCTTGTAGAATTCAAGGCCCTTCTTGCCGGCAGCTTCACCCGGCTCTGCGCCGCGGGCGATACCGGCGGCATGAACGCCGAGGATGGCCTGTGCGGAAACGCGTGGGTCACCTGCAAGCGCAACGGAGTTTGCGTAGTCGCTCTTGAGGAGGTCTTCCCAGTCCTGAGGGGCGTCCTTGACGATGTCCTTGTTCACTTCGAATGCGAGAACACCGTAATAATCGCCGTACCAGTAGCCTTCGGCATCCTTGGCGCTGTCCGGAATTTCGTCCCAGGTCGCGACCTTGTAAGGCTGGATGAGGCCATCTTTCTTGGCCGAAGCGCCGAACGCAAAGCCGACGTCGATGACGTCAGGAGCCTGTGGGCCCTTGTTGTCCTTGTTGGCCTTGATGGCTTCGACTTCATCGCCCGAACCGGCGTCCGGGTTCAGTTCGTTGACCTTGAGACCATACTTGTCCTTGAAGCTCTGGATGATTTCGCCATAGCCGCACCAGTCATGCGGGAGTGCGATGGTGGTCAGTTCGCCTTCTGCCTTGGCTGCGGCGATCAGTTCGGCTGACGGTTCGGCAGCGGCGATGGAAACCCCGGCAACGGCGATTGCCGTCGAAAGCGACAGCAGACGCGCTGTGTAAGCAAGCATTGTTTGACTCCCCTGTTTTAAGGTCCGGCGAACGCCCCCGGTCGATTCCGGTGCTCGCGCATTCCCGATACCCGCCCTGTATGACGGTTGGATGACGGTTTGCGGCTTGTCACAAACCGTCAGCGATGGAAAGTGAAACACGTTTTCAGAGACTTAGCAATTCATCCCTTTGCGGGAACAGCATTTTTATGACAGGAAATGTGACAGCAAATTCGTCGTTGTCATAATTCTGCAAGAGGCTTTTCCTCGCGCGACAACGGTTTGTCTCAGCGCGGCATCGCATCCGGATCTCGGCGGCAAGCGAAAATTTCTGAAAGATGATCGAACCCGGACGGGTTTCATATGAAATCGGGCAGTGGAGGGCTAATGCCCTCCGCCGCCACCGGCAACCTGCTTCGGCTTGCGCAGCATGATGGCGCAGACGGCAAGCGAACAGAACATCATCGTCAGGATAAAGAACACGTCGATGAAGGACAGGAGGGTCGCCTGCTGGCGCACCATGCCGGAAAGTTTGGCGATGGCAACGGTCGCGCCGTCCATGCCTGCCGCATTGTATTTGGCGGTCAGGTTGGCAATCATCCTCTCCGCTTCGGCATTGCCCCAGCGAACATGTTCGGCCAGCCGCTCATAATGCATGTCGCCGCGCCGGGTCAGGATCGTGTTGATGACGGCGAGGCCGACGGCGCCGCCCAGATTGCGCGTCAGGTTGAAGAGACCGGACGCGTTTTTCAGCAGGGAAGGCGGAAGCGTGCCGAGGGCCAGATTGTTGATCGGCACCATGCACAGCATCAGCGAGCAGCCGCGCAGGATCTGCGGCAGCAGCAATTCGTAGAAATCCCAGTCGGCGGTGAGTCCGGTCACCATCCACGTGCCGGCGGCGAAGCCGAGAAAGCCGATCATCATCATCAGGCGCGGGTCCATCCTGTTGGACAGGAAGCCCGCAACCGGCGCGGTGAAGAACATGGCGAGGCCGCTGACGAACAGCGCTTCGCCGATCATGAGGGCATCATAGCCACGGACGCTGCTCAGATAGAGCGGATAGAGATAGGTGAGGCCATAGAGCCCGACGCCCATCACGAAGGAGAACAGCGAGCCGAATGCGAAATTGACGTTTTTGAAGGCACGCAGATCCACGATGGGCTGTTCCGCCGTGAATGCCCGATAGAAGAAGAGGATGCCGCCGACCGTCATGACGATCGAAAGGACCAAGATCGCTTCGTCCTGCAGCCAGTCGTTGCGCGGGCCCTCTTCCAGCACATATTCCATGGAGCCAAGGAAGGCGGCCATGCCGATAAGGCCCCACCAGTCGAACTTGTTCAAAAGCGAGCTGTCGCCTTCGTCGAAGTCGATCAGGTTCCATGCGGCGATGGTGACGAGAATGCCGGGGCCGACATTGACCAGAAACAGCCAGTGCCAGGAAAAGGCGTGGCTCAGATAACCGCCGATGGTCGGGCCGATGGTGGGCGCAAGCGTCGCCACCAGGCCGATCATCGGCGAGACGATCGAGCGCTTGGAGGGCGGGAAGATCGTGAAGGCAGCCGCGAAGACGCTCGGGATCATGCCGCCGCCGATGAAGCCCTGAATGGCGCGGTAGACGATCATCTGCTCGATATTGGTCGCCGTCGCGCAGAGCATGCTGGCGAGGGTAAAGCCCGCAGCCGAAAAGGTGAAGAGCACGCGCGTCGACAACAGGCGTCCAAGGAAGCCCGACAGCGGAATCATGATGACTTCCGCGATCAGATAGGACGTCTGGACCCATGAGATTTCATCGGAACTGGCGCTGAGGCCCGCCTGGATTTCCGCGAGCGACGCGGAGACGATCTGGATGTCCAGGATTGCCATGAACATGCCGAACACCATGGCCAGAAAGCCGATGGCCTTCTTCGGGTCTATGCGGTCATCTGCCGGGGCTATCGGCCCCATTGTCGTGTCTGCGGCCATGACGGCGCACTCCGGAATGGAAGAGAAAGGCGGCGTGAAACCTGTTCGCCGCCGCCATCTGTTATTTCATGTCACCCACAGCGTCCGGTCAGTCGGCCTTTTGCCCGGGGGCCGTGCGCGTGTCGATATCGACCACGACGCTGAGGCCCGCGCGGATCTTGCCGGATTCCAGCGCTTCCTTCGGGATCATGATGCGCACGGGCACGCGCTGCACGATCTTGGTGAAGTTGCCGGTCGCGTTTTCCGGCGGCAGCAGCGAGAATACAGCACCCGACGCCGGAGCGACGGACGCAACCTTGCCATCGAACTTCGTGCCGTCGATTGCGTCCACATAGATATGCGCCGTCTCGCCGGTCTTGATGCTTGCGAGCTGCGTTTCCTTGAAATTCGCATCGATATAAAGCTCATGGACCGGAACGAGCGCCGCGATCTTCTGGCCCGGCGAAACGAGATCGCCCTTCTTGCCGGAAAGATTGCCGATCACTCCGTCGAACGGCGCGCGCAGCGTGGTGAAGGAAAGGTCGCGTGCGGCTTTGTCGCGGGCAAGTTCTAGCGATTTCACCGTGCTTTCCGCTTCGCTATATTGGGCATTGAGCACTTCGATATTGGCCTTGGCGGAGGCGATCTGTGCTTCGCTGCCGGCCAGCTTGGCGCGCGCCTGGTCCAGCGACGACTGGGCGGTGTCGAGTTCGGCCTGTGCGACGAAACGCGTCTGGTGCAGTTTCTGCACGCGCGCCATCGCGTTCTGCGCATTGATCAGCACAGCCGTTGCCGCCTGCTTGTCGGCATCGGCCTGCTGAAGCATCGCCTGTGCTGCATCGGTCTGCGCCTTGATGCGGACGAGCGTCTGTTTTTGTGTCGCGAGTTTGGCCTCGGCTTCGTCGAGCGCGATCTGGTAGTCGCCTGCGTCGAGCTGGAAAATCACGTCGCCAGCCTTGACCTGCTGGTTGGCTGTCACCGGGATATTTTCAATATAGCCAGTCACTTTCGGGGCAATGGACGCGATGTCGCCCTGCACATAGGCGTCATCGGTGGACACCATGAAACGCCCCACGGTCCACCAGTCATAGGCATACCAAAGCCCGCCGGCAACGGCGGCTACGATGATGCCGGGAAGGATCACGCGTTTGCCCAATCCCTTCTTTTCGCCCTTTTTTGCGGGAGCGCCTTTTGGAGCGGCCTCCTGCGCGTCAGGTGCGGGGTGCGGCTGGGCTCTCTCGCTCACCGTGGCGTCGTCCGTCGCGGGCTGGGCTGCCGATGCGAAGTTCTTGGCATTTGGGAACGGATGAATATCGGCCTTATCAACGGACTTGGGGGCTGACATAGGGGAAACTCTCTGCACATCCTGGGGATTGAACCGCCCGGTTCGATGTTGACATAGATCAATAAGATGCGCATATCAAGAGCATATCGAACCGTTTGGTTCGAAAAATGTTAAGAGTCATTGAAATGAAACCGGACCGCAATAAAAGAGGAGCAATGAAAGAGAAGATGGATGATCGCAACCGGCACGATGAAAGTGCTATCGGCTGGCCTGGCGGCGATCAGTCTTCCGGGGATCAAGCCACCATTTGCGGTCCCGATACGGAATGCGGTCGCACGCGGCTCGGTGCCGGACAGGATCCGGCGAAGCGCCGCCAGATACTGGAGGGCGCGCAGAGTGTTTTCCTGCGCATGGGCTTCGATGCTGCCAGCATGAACGACATCACGCGCGAAGCGGGTGTCTCGAAGGGCACCATTTACGTTTATTTCAATAGCAAGGAAGATCTCTTCGTCGCCTTGTGCGAGCATTATCGCCACACAATGTTCAGCGAACTGATCGATACGCTCGACAACGGCTTCGACAGCCGTCAGGAACTGATAGACTTCGGCGTGGCGCTGGTAACGCTCATCACCTCGTCAACCGCTATTCGCGCCCAACGGATCGTGCTGGGCGTCAGCGAGCGCAAGCCGGAACTTGCCGCACGATTCTACGAACGCGGCCCGAAGCGCAGCCTCGTGGTGATGGCCGAATATCTCAACCGCATGATCCGGAACGGCAAGCTCAAGCCCTTCGACGCCGACCGGATGGCTTATCAGCTTTCCGATCTCTTTCTTTCGGGCCTCTATCGACCCCGCCTTTTCGGTGCGATCGCGGAGCCGCCGGCGGTGGAAACGATTCGCAGTAATGTGGAATTGGCAGTCGACTTCTTCTATCGTGCCTATGGCAATGAGCAGGAAGTGTGCTGAAATAGAACAACAGGATCCGGCAACTATGCCGAGATCAACAAAACTTTACCCAAAGACTAA
>Ga0182737_1001380_pt1 | contig 24278 bp, 19 predicted proteins | sample eDN5th30CBELigOP_FD_128878 | JGI IMG/M metagenome (GOLD analysis project Ga0182737, IMG submission 128878) | Enriched Organic Plus compost microbial communities from Emeryville, California, USA - eDNA 5th pass 30_C BE-Lig OP (version 2) (version 2) ...
GACGAGGACGCCGAGCCCGAGCCGATGCGCCGCCGCGGCGAGCCGCGCGAGCGCCTCAGGGCCCCCTCGGTCCGGGTCCACGCTCGTCGGATCGACGACGTCGTAGCCGTGCGTCGAACCGGGCGTCGCGGCGAGGATCGGCGAGAGGTAGAGCCAGTCGGCGCCGAGCGCGTGGACGTACGCGGCGACGTCGGCGGCGGCGTCGAGCGGGAAGTCCCGCGAGATCTGCAGCCGGTAGGTCGAGATCGGCACGCGGTTCACAGGGGCTCCGGGTGCGGGGGTGCGAGCGTCGCGCTGACGGCCGCGTCGCCGGCCTCCGGCTCGACGTGCTCGCGGAGGACGAGGAGCGAATGCGGGACGAGGCGCAACCGGTCGCCCGCGCGGACCGGGTCGCGGTCGACGTCCCTCCCGCTCGTGTCGACGAGGACGTCCCACGCTCGGTCGCCGAGCCCCTCGGGGATGACGACCTCGAGGTCGGCGTCGTCGGCGGAGAAGTACATGAGGAAGCTGCGATCGACGAGCCGCTCGCCGCGCACGCCGCGCTCCCGGATGCCCTCGCCGTTCAAGAACATCCCGATCGCCCGGCCGAACCCCGACTCCCAGTCCTCCGGCACCATGGGCTCGCCGGAGGGCCGCAACCACTCGAGGTCGGGCACCGGGTCGCCACTGTCGCGACGGACCGGACGTCCGTCGAAGAACCGACTCCGGCGGAACGTCGGGTGGTTGCGCCGGAGGCGGACGATCGCCGCGGTGAACTCGACGAGAGCGCGGTCGGCGGCCTCCCAGTCCACCCAGGACAGTTCGGAGTCCTGGGCGTAGACGTTGTTGTTGCCGAGCTGGGTGCGGCCGAGCTCGTCGCCGTGCAGCAGCATCGGCACGCCCTGGGAGAGCAGGAGCGTCGCGAGGAAGTTCCGCTGCTGCCGCGCGCGCAGCGCGAGCACATCGGGGTCGTCGGTCTCGCCCTCGACCCCGCAGTTCCACGAGCGGTTGTGGTTCTCCCCGTCCTTGCCGCCCTCGCCGTTCGCCTCGTTGTGCTTCTCGTTGTAGGAGACGAGGTCGCGGAGCGTGAATCCGTCGTGCGCGGTGACGAAATTGATCGACGCGACGGGCCGGCGCCCGGTGTGCTCGTACAGGTCGGCGGAGCCGGTGATCCGGGATGCGAACTCGCCGAGCGTCGCGGGCTCCCCGCGCCAGAAGTCGCGAACCGTGTCGCGGTACTTGCCGTTCCACTCCGACCACTGCGGCGGGAAGTTGCCGACCTGGTAGCCGCCGGGCCCGACGTCCCACGGCTCGGCGATGAGCTTGACCTGCGAGACGACGGGGTCCTGCTGGACGAGCTCGAAGAACGTCGCGAGCCGGTCGACCTCGAAGAACTCCCGCGCGAGCGTCGCGGCGAGGTCGAAGCGGAAGCCGTCGACGTGCATCTCGAGGACCCAGTACCGTAGCGAGTCCATGATGAGCTGCAGCGTGTGCGGCGACCCGACGTTGAGCGAGTTCCCGGTGCCGGTCGTGTCCATGTAGTACCGGGGGTCGTCCTCGACGAGCCGGTAGTAGGAGCGGTTGTCGATGCCGCGCATCGAGAGCGTCGGCCCGAGGTGGTTGCCCTCCGCCGTGTGGTTGTAGACGACGTCGAGGATCACCTCGATGCCGGCCTCGTGGAGCGCCCGCACCATGCCCTTGAACTCCTGCACCTGCTGCCCGGGCCCCGGGCTCGCGGCGTATTCGGAATGCGGGGCGAAGAAGCCGATCGTGTTGTAGCCCCAGTAGTTCCGGAGGCCCTTCTCGAGGAGCGTCGCGTCGTGGACGAACTGGTGGACCGGCATGAGCTCGACCGCCGTCACGCCGAGGTGCTGCAGGTGGGCGATGACGGCGGGGTGCGCGAGCCCGCTGTACGTGCCCCGGAGCGGCTCCGGGACCTCGGGGTGCCGCATCTAGAGGCCCTTGACGTGCGCCTCGTAGATGACGGTGTCCTTGTACGGGATCGCGGGCGGGTGATCGCCCGTCCAGTCGAAGAACGGGTTGACGACGACGCCGTGGATCGTGTCGGCGGCCGAATCGTCGTCGTTGCGCCCGTCGGGGTCGCCGAGCGGGTACGCGAAGAGCGACTGGCCCCATCGGATCTCACCGGTCGTCGCCTTCGCGTACGGGTCGAGGAGGAGCTTGGACGGGTTGCATCGCAGCCCCGAATCGGGGTCCCAGGGGCCGTGGACGCGGTAGCCGTACCGCTGGCCCGGCTGGATGCCGGGCAGGTAGGCGTGCCAGACGAACGCGTCGACCTCGGTGAGCTCGACCCGCGTCTCGCCGCCGCGCCCGTCGAGGAGGCACAGCTCGACGCGCTCCGCGACCTCGCTGAAGAGCGCGAAGTTCGTCCCGCTGCCGTCGAACGTCGCCCCGAGCGGGTACGGCGAACCCGGCCAGGACTGCACCGAACCGGCGCTCGCGGGGATCGTCATGCCTCTGAACCCTAGACAGCTTCCCTCGTGAGGCGGAGGGCTTGACATACAGTTGAGGGGCCGGGGATGGGCGCCCCGAGCAGGACACGAATCGCGCCCGCGCCGCTCATGCCTCAGCCCCCGCTCCGTCGTTCCGGCGTCCTGACCGAATGGGACGACGAACGCGGCTACGGCTTCATCGTGCCGCTCGGGGGCGGCCGCAAGGTCTTCGCGCACGTCTCGGAGTACCCGAGGTCGGCGCCGCGGCCCGCGGACGGCGACGAGCTGTCCTTCGAACTGGGTCCCGGGGCCAACGGGCGCACGCAAGCGGTCGCGATCGAGGTCCTCCGCTCCGCGCGGCAGGACCGCATCGCCGCCGGCGACGCCGTCGAGCGCGGGGCGGCGGTCGAGCGCCGCCGCGGGCGCATCGAACTCCTCGTCCTCCTGCCCGCCGCCGTGTTCGTCGTCCTCTACGTCCTCGCGATCACGGTGTGGGACGCGCCGCTGTGGCTCGCGGTCCTCTATCCCGCGATGAGCGCCGCGACGTTCGCGCTCTACCTCCTCGACAAGCGCGCCGCGGTCGATCGGGGGTGGCGCGTCCGCGAGGCGACGCTTCAGGCGGCCGCGCTCCTCGGCGGCTGGCCGGGCGCGGTCGTCGCCCAGCAGGTGCTGCGGCACAAGAACCGCAAGGCCGCATTCCAGTCCGTGTTCTGGATCCTCGTGACGCTCAATCTCGGCGCATTCGTCTTCGTGCTCTGGTGGCCGGAACTCTTCTCCGCGCTCGGGTGGCGCTGAACCTTCAACTATCTAGCGAGACTTTACGTCTTGCGTCGCATTCACCGCGGAGTAATGTCTTCTTCACCGAAACGGCGAACCACCGGAAATCGAGAAGCGAAAGCGGACCGAAAGACGGAGTTTCCCGCGAGTCGGGGGTGCAGTTCCGAGAGGGAATTCGGGGGCGGATTCGATTCCGCTGTTCGATTCGCGATCGGGCGAAGCCGGCGCTCGAGCGAGTTCGGGGATGAGAGTCCTCGGCAGTCGAGGGCGGCGGCGACGCGCCTCCGGCCCGGAAGGGGTCTCGGCCCCTTCCGGTGAGTCGGGAGGGGCTTCGGCTCCTTTCGGCGAGTGGATCGTCGGGTCGGTCGGGCTTCGGCTCGACTGATCCGACGTATTCCGCGAATGCGGCGAGCGCCGCGGCGGAATTCGGGAGACCGGTCGAACGAATTCATCGTCAGCGGTACCGGTTCGGACATTGAAAGGCCCCGGGATTTCTAGACCCGGGGCCTTTCGTCATTCCCACGACAATTCGGGCCGTGCCGTCGCGCATTTCCGATGTCCAATGCGCGTTCCGCGTTCCGCGCTCAGTGCTCTGCGCTCAGTGCTCGTGGCCTCGCGGCTCAGTGCTCGTGCTCGCCCGAGAACTTGAAGCCGAGCCGGCCGTGCGCGAACCCGCCGCCCGCGCGGATCGCGGTCGCGACCCACGCCGCCTCGGCGAGCTCGCCCGTCGTCGCGCCCGCCTCGGTCGCGGCCTTAGCGTGCGAGTCGATGCAGTACACGCACTGCGTCGTGATGCCGACAGCGAGCGCGATGAGCTCGCGGTACTTCAGCGGGATCTCGCGACCCTCGCGAGCGAAGACCGCGGCGTCGAAGGCGTTGAACGCCTCGAGGATGTCCGGCGTGTGGTTCTTGTAGTCCCGGGTGTGCTTCCGGTCCTCCGTGAAGTCGAAGACGTCGCTCATGCCGCCGAGCCTACGACGCCCGCGACCCCGCCGAGCCGCGGTCGTTCGATGCGACACGCCGGTGCGCGGCATCGAGAGTCCGCGAATCAACGAAGGGGAAGCCGCATGAACGTCGACGCCGGATCCTCGGCGTAGCCCTCGAACGCCCCGCACTCGACGAAGCCGCGCGAGGCGTAGAGCGACCGCGCGGGCACGAAGAAGTCCTGCGACCCGGTCTCGAGCCACAGGACCGGCCAGCCGCGGCCCACGGCCTCGGCGATCGCGTGCTCGAGGAGCGCGCGCCCGACGCCGCGCCCGCGCGCGGCGTGCGACGTGCGCATCGACTTGAGCTCGCCGCCGACCGTGAGCCGCTTGAGCGCGACCGTGCCGAGCAGCACGCCGTCGGCGTCGCGCGCGGTCCAGAACGTGATCGCCGGATCGACGAGCGCCGACACGTCGAGCGCGTGCACGCTGCACGCCGGCGAGCTCGCGTACATGTCGGTCAAGTGCTCCGCGATGAGCGCGCGCACGTCCTCGCGCTCCGGGCTGTCGACGGCGATCTCGATCTCCACGCAGCGAGTATCCCGGAGAATGGAGGAATGTCCGCCGAGCGCCCGCAGGTCCGCCCCGTCACCGAGGGGTGGACGCAGCAGGTCACACCGGAGGGCAAGCCGCTCCTGCAGTTCGCGTCGCCGCGGCGCGTCCAGCCGCCGACGCACCTCGCCGACCTCACCCCCGAGGAGCGCAAGGCGAAGGTGCTCGCGCTCGGCCTGCCCGCGTTCCGGGCGAGGCAGCTGTCGACGCACTTCTTCGCGCATTCGACGAGCGATCCGGCGGCGATGACGGACCTGCCGGCCGCCGGCCGCGACGACCTCGTCGCCGAGCTCCTGCCGCCGCTCCTCACCGAGGTCCGCCGCCTGCAGACGGACGACGGCGACACGATCAAGTTCCTGTGGCGGCTGTTCGACGGCGCGCTCGTCGAGTCCGTCCTCATGCGCTACCCCGGGCGGATCACGCTGTGCGTGTCGTCACAGGCCGGATGCGGGATGAACTGCCCGTTCTGCGCGACCGGCCAGGCCGGACTCACCCGCAACATGTCGGCGGCGGAGATCGTCTCGCAAGTCGTCGCCGCGAACGCGGTGCTCTCGCGAGGCGAGCTCGGGGCGCCGGAGCACGCGGGCGAGCGCGTCAACAACATCGTCTTCATGGGCATGGGCGAGCCGCTCGCGAACTACAACCGGCTCATGCGGGCGATCCGCGTCATGCTCGCGCCCCAGCCCGACGGGCTCGGGATGTCCGCGCGCGGCATCACGGTCTCCTCGGTCGGGCTCGTGCCGGCGATCCGCAAGCTCGCCGACGAGCGCATTCCGCTCACCTTCGCGCTCTCGCTCCACGCGCCCGACGACGAGCTCCGCGACGAGCTCATCCCCATCAACGACCGGTGGAAGGTCGACGAGGCGCTCGACGCGGCGCGGTACTACTTCGAGCGCACGGGTCGCCGCGTCTCGATCGAGTACGCGCTCATCAAGGACATGAACGACCACGCGTGGCGCGCGGACCTCCTCGCCGAGAAGCTCGCCGCGCGCGGCCGCGGCTGGGTGCATGTCAATCCGATCCCGCTCAACCCGACGCCCGGTTCGATCTGGACCGCGAGCGAGCCCGACGTGACGCGCGAATTCGTCCGCCGGCTCGACGCCGCCGGCATCCCCACGACGCTCCGTGACACGCGCGGCAAGGAGATCGACGGCGCGTGCGGGCAGCTCGCGGCCGCGACACCCGAGCCTGTGAGCTAGTCCGGTAGGTCGAGCGCGGGCGTCATGCCGGCGAGCTCGTCGCCGATCCCGATGTCGACGACCTCGATGCGGCCCGCGAGGTCGGGACCGCGACCGCGGAGCAGCCCGGCCTTCGCGGCGCCGAACGTGACCGTCAGGTCGGCGGGGAGCACGACGCCCCCGGGGGTCTCGCCCGAGTCGGGGTGGAGTCCGCTCGTGAGGTCGACCGCGACGACGAACGGTCGCGGCGCTCGCTCGAGGCGCCGGACGACGCGCTCGACGACGGACCGCGCGGGCGCTCGCAGCGCCGGGTCTCCCGCGCTACCCGTGCCGAGGACGCCGTCGACGACGACGTCGGCGTGCTCGAGCGCGTCGGCGAATGCGGGGGAGTCGGGGCGGACCACCCGGCCGCCCGCGCGAGCGGCGGCATCCGCTCCCGCCTCGTGCATTCGCGAGCCGAGCGGCGCGATCGCGACCGCCGCGCCGGCGAGCGCGAGCTCGGAGCCGGCGAAGAGCGCGTCGCCGCCGTTGTCCCCCGAGCCGACGAGCAGGAGGATCCGCGCCGAGTGGATCCCGATCCCCCGATCGTCGAGCTCGCGCCGGATCGCCCGCGCGAGCGCGTGCGCCGCTCGCGCCATGAGCGGCTCGCCCGCGGCGAGGTGCGGGGCCTCGGCCGCGCGCACCTGCGCCGCGGTGTAGGCGCGCATCACCGGTCCTCCCGTCCCGCGAGGCGATCGGCGAGCAGCCGCACCGTGGCCTCGCGCGACGGGACCCGATCGATCGGGTCGCCCTCCCGCGCGCCGCCCGCCGGGGAGACCATGACCTCGTCGACGCCGTGCTTCCCCGCGAGCGCGCGAATGCGCTCCGCCGCCGCGTCCGGATCGTCGACGATCCAGCGCGCGAGCACGCCGTCGACGGCGCTGTCGAGCGCCGGATCCGGCTCCGCGGCGAGCGCCTCGTCGACCGTCTCGACGGCGCGCATCGGCCGGCCGAGGCGGATCCGCGCGAACGACCGGGCTTGCGGGAGCGCGAGCGCGCGAGCCGTCGCGCGGTCCTCCGCGACGGCCGCGTTGAGCGTGAGAATCGTCGTCGGCTCGGGATGCGCCTCGCTCGGCCGGAACGTCGAGCGGTAGATTTCGAGCGCGCGCTCGAGTCCGTCGCCCGCGAAGTGGTTCGCGAACACGTACGGGAGGCCGAGCTCGGCCGCGAGCCGAGCCGAGTAGTCGCTCGAGCCGAGCAGCCACACGGCTGGGACGCTCCCCGCCGCGGGCGTCGCGGCGATTGGGTACTCCCTCCCGCTCGTCAGGCGCAGCGTCGCGCCGCCCGGCCGCACGAGGGCGAGGATGTCCGTGACGTGATCCGGGAACCGGTCGACGTCGGCGGTCGGGCCGCTCGACCGGAGCACCTGGGTGATCACGGGGTCGCTCCCCGGCGCGCGCCCGAGACCGAGGTCGACGCGCCCCGGCGCGAGCGCCTCGAGCGCCGCGAACTGCTCCGCGACGACGAGCGGGGCGTGGTTCGGGAGCATGACGCCGCCCGAGCCGATCCGCATTCGCTCGGTCACCGCGGCCGCGGCCGCGGCGAGCACGGGCGGCGTCGTCGACGCGACGGCCGGCATGTTGTGGTGCTCCGCGAACCAGTAGCGCCGGACGCCGACGCGCTCGGCGAGCCGGACGAGCGCGAGCGAGGCGGCGACCGCGTCCGCCGAGGACTGCCCGCTGCGGACGGGGACGAGATCGAGGACCGAGAGCGCGAGACCCGTCATGCCGGGGTCAGCGCGTGAGCGGTCCCGCGCATTCCGCCGACGATCGGCGGAATAGGACCGTCGCCCCGAGCGCTGTCTATGCGCATGGATGAAATCAGGTTCGGGCTCGACACCTTCGGCGACGTCACGCGCGACCTCTCGGGGGAGTGGATCTCGCAAGGGCAGACGATCCGCAACGTCGTCGCGGAGGGCCGGCTCGCCGACGAGGTCGGCGTCGACGCCTTCGGCCTCGGCGAGCACCACCGGCACGAGTTCGCCGTCTCCGCGCCCGAGGTCGTCCTCGCCGGCATCGCGACCGTCACGCAGCGCATCACGCTCGGGTCCGCCGTGACGGTCCTCAGCTCCGATGACCCGGTCCGCGTCTGGCAGCGCTTCTCCGAACTCGACGCGCTCTCGAACGGCCGGGCGGAGGTCATCCTCGGCCGCGGCTCCTTCACCGAGTCGTTCCCGCTCTTCGGCTACTCCCTCGCCGACTACGAGGAGCTCTTCGAGCAGAAGATCGACCTCTTCCACGCGCTCCTCGACGAGGGTCCCGTCACGTGGTCCGGGACGATGCGGCCGTCCCTCGACGGCCAGCACGTCTACCCGAAGACCGAGCGCGGCCGGATCACGACCTGGGTCGGCGTCGGCGGCTCGCCGCAATCCGTCGTGCGCGCCGCCCGATACGGGCTGCCGCTCACGCTCGCCATCATCGGCGGCGCGCCCGAGCGCTTCCAGCCGTTCGTCGGCCTGTACCGGCAGGCGCTCGAGCAGCTCGAGCGCGAGCCGCTCCCCGTCGCGGTCCACTCGCCGGGCTTCGTCGCCGAGACCGACGAGGAGGCCTTCGAGCGCTTCGTCCCGTTCTTCATGGAGCAGCGCGCGAAGATCGGCGCCGAGCGAGGGTGGCCGCCGCCGCGCGCCGACGAGGTGCGGAGCGAGATCGCCCACGGGGCGCTGCACCTCGGCTCGCCCGAGACCGTCGCGCGGAAGATCGCGAAGACGGTCCGAGACCTCGGCATCCAGCGCTTCGACCTCAAGTACTCCGGCTCCATGCCGCACGAGTACTCGATGGACGCGATCGAGCTCTACGGCACGAAGGTCATTCCGATGGTGAGGGATCTCCTGGCGTCCTGACGGGCGTCGCCGCGGCCGCGTTCGCGGCGGCGATCCGGCGCGCCCGGCGGCGCCGCGCCGCGCGGACGATGAGCCACACGACGAGCACGACGATCCCGATCGGGATGAGCCACGGGATGATCGCGCCGAGCGCGATGAGCAGGCCGCCGAGGAATGCGACGAGCGCCTCCCAGCCCGCCTGGAGTCCGTCGAGGAAGCTCCCCGGCTCGGGCTCCGGCTGCGTCGGTTCCGTCAGGAAGTCGATCGTGACGGTCGACATCGACACCTGGTCCTCGTACCAGCGCTGCTCGGCCTCCATGCTCTCGAGCTGGGCCTGGCGGTCGGCGATCGCCGTCTCGAGCTGAATGAGCGCCTCGGTCGAGTCCGCCTCGGCGAGGAGCGCCGTGAGGCGTTCGATCGAGGCGCGCATGCTCGTGATGCGGGCCTCGAGGTCTCGCACCGCCATCGTGACGTCGGACGAGCTCAACGAGACCGTCTGCGGCTCGCCGAGCGCCTTGATGTCCTCGAGGGTGCGCGAGAGCGCATCGGACGGGATGCGGAGCGTGACGGTCGCGCTCCCGCCGTCGTACTCGGTCGGGGCGCGCTCGCTCCGCGCGTCGACTCGGCCGCCCGTGCGTTCCGCGATCGCGATGGCCTCGGACGCGGCGTCGGCCGGCGACTCGACGACGATCGTCGCCCAGCCGGTCACGATGACCGAGCGGTCGGCGTCCGTCGCCGCGCTGTCGAAGCCGCTCGACTCGCGCGCGTCGCCGCCGAAGTCGGACGCCGAGCCCGGAATGGGCTCGGCGGGCACCGCGCCGCCGCTCGTCGGCGCGGGTGCGCAGGCGGCGAGCGGAAGCGCGGCGAGCGCGACGGCGGCGAGTGCCGCGCCGAGTCGGCGATTCGGGCGGGTGCGCCGTCGCGATTCCCTCATGGCGTCACGGTATCGACGGCGCGAGGCGCGCGCGACGCGTTCCCAGGCCGTTCATAGCGACCGTGGCCGAATCGTTGCATCGCGAGCGCGGCCGGCGCGCGCAGGCGCGAGCCATAGCCTGTCGACATGTCCGTGATCGAGCCGTTGCGCCGCCTGCTCGGCTTGCACCGACCCCCGCTGCTGCACGTCGCGGCGGATTTGGGGCAGGGGCCCGCGGTCGTCATGCTCCATGGCATCGCCTCGAACGCCGAGACCTTCGCCGAGGTGTGGCCCGAGCTCCACGGGCGGCGCCGGATCGCGCTCGACCTCCTCGGCTTCGGGGAGTCGCCACTCGGGGAGCGGTACACGATCGAGGAGCACGTCGCCGCGATCCACCGGACGATCCGATCGCTCCGGCTCCCGGGCCCGTTCACGCTCGTCGGGCATTCGCTCGGCGCGCTCCTGTCGGCGAGGTACGCCGCCGTGCACCCGAGGGCCGTCGAGCGCCTCGTGCTCGTCGCCCCGCCGGTCTACCTGATGCCCGCGGAGATCGGGGACCCGGGGGAGCGGAAGCGGATCGACGTGTACTTGCGCGCCTACGAGTTCCTGCGCTCCCATCCGGAGTTCGCCGTCCGCGCCTCGGCGCACGTCGCGCGGCTCTTGCGCCTCGGCACGACCCTTCAGATCACGGAGCGCAATTGGGACGCGTTCAGCCGGACGCTCCGGAACTGCATCGAGTCCCAGACGACGGTCGCGGACATCGCCGCCGTGCGCGCGCCGATCGACGTCGTGTACGGGACGCTCGACCAGTTCTTCGCACCCGGCGCGTTCCAGATCATCGAGCGCATGAAGCACGTCCGTGTGCGCCGGGTCCTCGGGCACGACCACATCGTCCGGGGCCGGCTCGCGGCCGAGACGGTCGAGGCGATCCTCGCCGCGCCGTCGCGCACTCCCCATCGTTGAGCCGCGGCCTTTCGAGGCGACACGCCGGGCGGCGGCATCGAGAGTCCGCGAGTCGACGCGGCTCAGGACGGCTGCGTCGGGACCGGTTCGGTGTCGGCGATCGGCGAGGCGTCGCGACCGCGGAGGTCCGGCTGGTGGCGATGGAAGATCGCGGCGACCGCGGTCCCGAGGACGCCGAACGCCGTCGCGGCGAGGAACCCGCCGATCGCGTCCATCCCGTCGATCATGAATCCGGCGACCGCCGACCCGATCGCCGCGCCGATGAGCTGCCCCGTGCCGACCCAGCCGTACGCCTCCGCGGTCTCCGAGAACTTCACGGTCGCCGAGACGCTCGCGAACATGACGGCGAGCGCGGGCGCGATCCCGAGCCCCGACACGAGGAGCGCGATCGAGAGCCACCAGAAGTCGAGGATCGCCATTGCCGCCGCGGTGCCGATGAGGACGACGAGCATGCGCCGCGCGAGGGACCACGGCGAGATGCCGACGTTGCCGAGGAGCAGGCCGCCGATGAGCGAGCCGATCGACCAGATCGCGAGGACGATCCCGGATTCGGCGCCGCCCTCGCCGAACGTCGCGACGACGCCGGCCTCGACGGCCGCGAACGAGGCGACGAGGAGGAACCCGGTGACGGTCGCGAGGACGACGGTCGGGCGGGTCAGGACGGCCCCGAGCCGGCGACGCGACGGCGGAATGCGCACGCGGCCGACCTCGGGGCTCGCGACGAACCACACGCCGCCGCCGACGAGGCATGCGACGCACAGGAGGAGCGCCGCGACGGGGGACACCTGCGTCGCGAGGAACGTCGCGATGACGGGCCCCGAGACCCAGATGAGCTCTTGCGCGCTCGCGTCGAGCGAGAACAGCGGCGTGAGCTGACGCGAGTTGACGAGTTTCGGGTAGATCGTCCGCACCGCCGGCTGGATCGGCGGGTACGCGAGCCCGCTCACGAGCGCGATCGCCATCATCGCGGGGAGCGGGAGCGGCACGATCGCGAGGACGGTGAGCGCGACTGCGCACACCGCGATCGTCAGCGAGATGACGCGACGCATGCCCCACGCGCCCATCCACCGGCTCGTGAGCGGCCCGGAGACCGCCTGGCCGATGCTCGTCGCGGCGAGGACGAGGCCCGCGGAGGCGTAGGTCCCGAAGCGCTGCTCGGTGTGGATGAGGAGCGACAACGACAGCATGCCCCCGGGCATGCGCGCGGTGAGCTGGGCAGCGATGAGCCGTGCGACGCCGGGGGTCCTGAGGATCTCGAGGTACCCGGACATGAGCATTCCAGCCTAGTCTCGCGGGGCGTTCCGACGCATCGCGCTCGGCCCCCGAACGCGCGCCACGCCGCCGTTTGCGGACCCTGTCAGATTGTCATACAGTGCCAGGAGCCAGCCGAGATTTCGAAGGGGAGATCGAGAGTGCACACGTTCCCGCGACCGCGTGAAGAGCGCCTGTACGTCGACCGCGAGCCGGTCGCCCGGACGTGCGAGGAATGCGGCGGGAGCGACGTCCGCGCCTACCGCGTGCTCTCCGAGGGCGGCTGGTGGAACGTCGTGAAGTGCCAGGAGTGCCTGCACTCGCTCGAGCGCACGCCGGCGCCCGCACTCGGCTCCTACGTCCCGCTCGGCACGACGGTCTGAGACGGGGGGCAACGGAATGTTCGGAGTCGATGTCGGCGGCACGTTCACGGACGTCGTCGCGATCCGCGACGGCAAGGTCGAGGTCACGAAGGTCCCGAGCAGCCGGATCGACCCGGCCGGCTCGGTCGTCGAAGGCGCCCGCCGCCTCGGCGTCGCCGACAGCGCCGTCTTCAACCACGCGAGCACGATGGGCCTCAACGCCGTCCTCGAGCGCCGCCTCCCGAAGGTCGCGTTCCTCACGACGGAGGGATTCCGCGACGTCCTCGACCGGGGCACGGTCCACCGGCCGCTCGACGCGCAGACCGACCCGGCGTGGCGGCGCACGTTCGGCGACGCCGCGAGGCCGCTCGTCCCGCGCTACCTGCGGCGCGGCGTCCGCGAACGCAAGACGGCCGACGGCGGCACGCTCATCCCGCTCGACGAGGCGCAGGCCCGCCACGAGCTCGAGATCCTCAAGCGCTGCGACGTCGAGGGCGTCGCGATCTGCCTCATCAACGCCTACGTCGACGCCGAGCACGAGATCCGGCTCCGCGAGCTCGTCCGCGAGGTCCTCGGCGCGGACGTGCCGGTGTCGATCTCCTCGGAGACGAGCCCGCTCGCCAAGGAGTACGAGCGCGCCTCCACGACCGTCATCGACGTCATCATGAAGCTGCTGTTCAGCGACTACGCCGCGCAGCTCGACCGCGACCTCGGCGGCCTCGGCTTCGGCGGGCAGCTCAACTTCGCCGATTGCGCCGCGAACCTCCTGCCCTGGGAGGAGGCGCTCGAGCGGCCGTTCCGCATCCTCTTCGCGGGCCCCGCCGCCGGGACGCTCTCGAGCGTCCACCTCGGGCAGGCGATCGGGCGGACGAACATCCTGTGCGCCGACGTCGGCGGGACGTCGACCGACGTCTCGATCATCGTCGACGGCAAGCCGTTCGTGCAGAACACGTTCGAGATCGAGCACGACCTCATCATCAACGCGCTCTCGACCGAGGTCTCGAGCGTCGGCGCCGGCGGCGGCTCGCTCGTGACGGTCTCGACGTCCGGCGGCATCCTCGTCGGGCCGGGGAGCGCGGGCGCCGAGCCCGGTCCGGCGTGCTACGGACGCGGCGGCACGCAGCCGACCGTCACCGACGCCGTCCTGCTCATGGGCATCCTCGACCCGAAGGGCTTCGCGGGCGGTGAGTTCGAGCTCGACGCCGACGCCGCCCGACGCGCATTCGAATCGCTCGACACGCCCGTCCCGTTCGACGAGCGCGTCCGCACGACGTACCGCCTCGCCGTCGCGCACATGGCGGAGGAGATCCTCAACGTCGCCGTCCGCCACGGCGTCGACATCCGCGAGTTCAGCCTCATGGCGTACGGCGCCGCGGGCGGCATGCTCCTGCCCTCCGCGCTCGACCTCCTGCCGCTCAAGGAGGTCATCATCCCGCCGCACCCCGGACTCTTCTCCGCGCTCGGCCTGCTGTCCTCCGACCAGGTGTACTACGAGTCCGAGAGCGCCTACGTCGTCTTCGGCCCCGACAGCGCCGAGCACATCAACGCGGTGTACGACCGGATGGAGGCGCGCCTCCGCGAGCACCTCGGCCCGATCGCCGACGGACTACCGGTCCGCCGCAGCTTCGACGGCCGGCTCGTCGGACAGGGCTGGGAGACGCCCTTCGTCCAGATCCCGGACGGTCCCATCACGAGCGAGTCGATCCAGGCGGTCATCGGCGCGTTCCACGACGCGTACGAGGCCCGCAACGGCAACCGCTTCGACATGATCCCCGTCGAGGGCGTCACGTACCGCGTCGAGATCGTCGTGCCCGCCGAGAAGGTCGACTACGCGCCGAGCGACGAGGTCGAGCCCTTCCCGGCCGCGCCGGGCGGGACGCTCGCGCTCGAGTTCGTCGGCCCCGAGCCGATCCAGGCCGAGTGGTTCGACCGAGCGAGCCTCACGACGGGCGCGACCGTCACGGGCCCCGCCGTCATCCGCGAGGAGCTCAGCACGACCTACGTCGCACCCGGACAGCGCGCGGTCATCGGCCGCGTCGGCGAGATCATCATCAGCACGCACTCGGAGGAGGTCGCCCGATGACCATCACCGATCAGGCCCGCGTCGAGCGCAAGCTCCTGCGCGACCTCGACGAGACGGCGTTCCGCGAGCGCTACCAATGCGACCGCTACACGGCGACGGTCCTCGGCAACCGCTTCGACTACCTCGTCGAGCACATGAGCGCCCGCCTCCTCGAGGGCGCGTTCTCGCCTGTGCTCCGCGACTTCTACGACCTCGCGTGCACGATCTCCGGTCCAGAGGAGCTCGGCTTCCCCGTCCCGGCGGCGAGCAACGGCATCGTCCTCATGGCCGGTACGACGATCGACGCGGTCCCGAACATGGTCCGCGAGTACGGGATCGAGCGACTGCGCCCCGGCGACGTCCTCATCGCGAACGACCCCTACCGCACAGGCAACCACAACAACGACCTCGTCTTCACGCGACCGGTCTTCCTCGACGGCCGGATCATCTCGTTCGTCACGCTCAACGCGCACCAGCTCGACATGGGCGGCACGGTCCCGGGCGGGTTCAGCGCCACGAAGCAGAACGTCTACGAGAACGGCCTCGTGCTCTCGCCGCGGCTGCTCGTGCGCGAAGGCGAGAACGTCCCGGAGTCCTGGAGCGTCATCTTCGACAACGTCCGCATGGCCGAAGTGCTCCTGCCCGACATGCAGACCGTGTGCTCGAGCCTCGAACTCGGCGAGCGCCTCGTCTTCGAGTCGATCGAGCGCTACGGTCTCGACGCATTCCTCGGCGCCATGCGCTACACGTGCGACGTCGCCGCCGAGCGCATGGCGCTCGGCCTCGCCGAGCTCCCCGACGGCGAATGGGAGGCCGAGCACGGCGTCGACTGCGACGGCATCGACGACACCGAGTCGTACCCGGTCCACGTCACGATCCGCAAGCGCGGCGACCGCATCGAGGTCGACCTCTCCGGCACCCACAGGCAGGCGCGCACCTCGATCAACGCGACCGTGTGGGAGGTCAAGACGGCGCTCGGCGTCGCCCTCAAGTACAACTTCGACCCGCGCGGTCGATTCAACTCCGGGCTCTTCCGGAACATCGACATCGTCATCCCCGAGGGCACGGTCGTGTCGGCGCTGCCGCCGGACGGGGCGGTGTTCCTCTACTTCGAGCAGAGCCAGGTCATCCTCGCGACCGTCCTCATGGCGCTCGAGCAGGCGATGGGGGAGCGCGCGATCGCGGGCGACCGTGCGGGCACGAACCTCCACACCGCGTTCGGCGTCCTCGGCGACGGCACGCCGTGGGTCTCGGCGATGCAGTGCGGCGGGGAGATCGGGCCGTTCGGGGCGAACCGCCACGGCGACGCCGACACCCAGTGCATGTCGTACCTCGCGAACGGCGTCGCACCGAGCGTCGAGCAGGTCGAGAAGAACAGCCCCGTCGTCATGCTCCGCCACGAGCCGGTCCCCGACACGGCGGGCCCCGGCTTCCACCGAGGCGGCAACGCGATGCTCCGCGACACGCTGTGGCTCACCGACGCGTTCCACTCGATCATCGAGCTGCGGCACAAGGGCGTCACGGGCTTCGGCGTCAACGGCGGCGGGCACGGCGTCAACGGCGGCGTGTGGATCTACCCGCCGAAGGAGGACGGCACGCCCGTCATGCCGGCGACCGGCCGGGCGTCGTTCGCCGGCGCGACGGCGTGGGCCGGCGTCATCGACCCGGAGTCGAATGCGCCCTCGCCGGCGGGCGAGTACCACTACCCGTTCGACTCCGCGAAGGTGAGCACGGCGCAGTCGGTCCTCCGGTACATCTGCAACGGCGCGGGCGGCTGGGGCGACCCGCTCGACCGCGACCCCGAGCGGGTCCGGATCGACGTTCGTGACGAATATGTGACGATCGAGGGCGCCGCACGGCTCTACGGTGTAGTCGTCACGGGGGATCCGCACGAGGACCCCGAGGGCGTCGCCGTCGACGAGGACGCGACGCGCGCGTTGCGCGAGCGCATGCGGGCCGAACGCACCACGAACTGATCGTTCGGAAACCTGTTTATCAAGAACCCTGTCAATGTAATATGGGGCGATCGTCGGCCGTTTTGTCTGACGATTCGACAATGAAGTCACCAGAAAGCGAGCAATCACTATGCAACGACGCATCAGGGGCGCCATCGGCGCTGGGGCGGTCCTCGCCTCCCTCGCCCTCGTCGTCGCGGGCTGCACGAGCGGTGGAACGACGGACCCGTCCGCCGCTCCCGCCGACGGCGGCGTTCCGCTGACGTACATGGACACGGCCACCGGCGAATGCGCCGCCGGCCCCGCGGAGGGTGTGGACTTCGAGACGGCCAAGGAGTACGTCGAGCAGTTCATGCGCCCGTCCGAGGGCATCACGCCGAACATCCTCGGCTGGGACCCGTTGCCCGAGCCCATCGACCCGAACATCACGATCGGCTACGCGAACAACATGTCGCCCGTCGGTGACGGGCTCTGGCGTCCGTTCATCGAGCAGGCCGTCGCGACCGCCGGCGTGAACTTCGTCAACTACCCCGCCGGTCCCGACCCGGCATCCGCCGCGACGGGCTTCGACTCGATCATCGCCAACCCGCCGGACATCCTCATCGTCGGCGCGATCGACCCGCAGCTCGTCTCCGCCCAGGCGCAGACGCTCGTCGACGCGGGCGTGACGATCGTGTGGGGTGCCGACCCGAAGGCGATCGACTACGGCTTCAACGACACGCTCGGCGGCCTCGGCGGCTCGATCGTCAACGGCAAGCTCCTCGCCGCGTCCGCCGTGTACTTCACGTGCGGCACCGCGTCGGAGTTCGCCTGGTACAACATCCCCGAGTTCGAGTTCTCGACGATCAACCACCAGGCGGCCGTCGAGTTCCTCGCGGAGCTCCACCCGAACGCGAACCTCCGCTCGGTCGACATCTCGATCTTCGCGACCGACAACCCGAACGGGATCGTGCAGGACCTCCAGGGCCACCCGGAGACGCAGTTCTTCATCACCCCGGCGGACCAGGACCAGGTCGGTCTCGCGGCGGCCGCGGCCACGGCGGGCATCACCAACGCCTACGGCATCGGCCAGTCGTCGCTGCCGCAGAACATCCAGCAGATCCAGGAAGGGACGCAGGTCGGCGGGTACACGCTCGACTTCCAGCAGTTCAACTTCCAGCTCGTCGACGAGGGCCTGCGGAAGTACCAGGGCGTGTTCGAGGGCTACCCGGACGACTGGGAGCTCATCAACTCGAACATCTCGAGCATCATCACGAAGATGAACGTCGACTCGCTCGAGATCGGGCCGGATTCGAACTACTACTCCTACCCGAACACGGTCGAGGACTACGCCGAGATGTGGGGCAAGTAGATCCACTGATCGACTGATCGACTGATGCGAGAGGTGCCGCTCGTCGGGCGACCGGCGGGCGGCGCCTCCTCGCATGAAGGCAGCATCGAAGGAGATTCGCCGCACATGTCACCAAGCCTCGGAGGAGCGCCGCTCCTCACGATCACGGGGATGGTCAAGGAGTTCCCCGGACTCCGCGCCCTCGATGACGTCTCGCTCGACGTCCACAGCGGCGAGATCGTCGCCGTCGTCGGTCACAACGGCTCCGGCAAGTCGACGCTCGTGAAGATCCTCGCGGGCGTCTACACGAAGGACGCCGGGGAGGTCGAGTTCCCCGCATCGACCGCGGACGAGCCGACCGAGCTCCACATCATCCACCAGGACCTCGGCCTCTCGATGCAGCTCACCGCGATCGAGAACCTCGGCATCCAGAAGCGCCAAGGCGTCGCCGGCTGGGCGCCCTTCAACAAGAAGCAGGAGATCGCGCACGCCCGCGAGCTCATCTCCCGATTCGGCGAGCCATTCGACGTGACCGTGCCCGTCGGCCGGCTCGCGCCCGCGCAGCGCTCGATCATCGCTATCGCGCGTGCGCTCGACGGGTGGAAGCACCCGCGGAACATCCTCATCCTCGACGAGCCGACCGAAGCGCTCCACGCGAGCGAGGTCCGCGTCCTCTTCGACGCCGTCAAGAAGCTCGCCGCGCAGGGCGCCGGCATCATCTTCATCTCGCACCGCCTCGACGAGGTCCTCGATCTGTCCGACCGCGTCGTCGTCCTTCGCGACGGCCGCAAGGTCGCCGACGAGTCGCGCGAGCGCATCGACCACGACCGGCTCGTCGCGCACGTGACCGGCGTCGCCGCGGGCGAAGCCGAGACCGGGCGCGTCGGTCGGCCGCACGGTGACGTCGTCCTCGAGGTCGAGAACCTGAGCGGCGCGGGCATCGAGGACGTCGACCTCACGCTCCACGCGGGCGAAGTCGTCGGCATCGCCGGTGTCCTCGGATCGGGGCGCGAAGCGCTCCCCGCGCTCATGTTCGGCTCCGTCCCCTCGCACGCCGATCGCTTCGAACTCGGCGGCGAGCCGTACGAGGACCGCTCGCCCGCCGAGAGCATCCGGCGCGGCATGGGATTCGTCCCCGGAGACCGGGCCAAGTTCGGCTCCATCCGACTCATGACCGCGCGGGAGAACGTCACGCTCCCCGAGCTCAAGTCGCTCACGAATGGGGCGGGCGCCGTGAGCACGAAGCGCGAACGCGCGCACGTCATGGAGCTCATCGCGAAGTACGACGTCAAGCCGCCGCGCCCCGAGCAGGTCTTCGCGCAGTTCAGCGGCGGCAACCAGCAGAAGGTCGTCTTCGCGAAGTGGCTGCGGAACAACCCCCGCGTCCTCCTCCTCGAGGAGCCGACGCAAGGCGTCGACATCGGCGCGAAGCAGGCGCTGTACGGCGCGATCGACGCCGCGGCGGCGGCGGGTGCCGGCGTCGTCGTGTGCTCCTCCGAGGCGAAGGAGCTCGTGCGCTTGTGCGACCGCGTGCTCGTCCTGCGCAACGGCCGAGTCGCGGCGGAACTCTCAGGCGAGGACCTCACAGAGACGCGAGTCGTCCTCGAAGGCTACGGACTCGGAAACGAGGGAGAACAGTGAAGAAGACCGAGGGCATTCCCACCGTGACCGACTCTGGCAAGGCGGTGAGCAGCGGCTCGGAGTGGCGGCGGCTGCTGTCGTTCCAGAACATCAGCGCGATCTACATCTTCGTCGTCATCTTCGTCATCTTCTCGATCCTCGTGCCGGCGCTCACCGGCACGCAGTCGTTCCTCGCGCCCGGCACGTGGGCGAACCTGCTCGACACGCAGTCGCTCACCGTCCTCGCGGCGATCGCGGTGCTCATTCCGCTCACGGCGGGCGTGTTCAACCTCGCGGTCGGCGCGGAGATCTCGTTCGCGATGATGCTGTGCATCGTCCTGCAGCTGCCGTCGGCGCAGTACCAGAAGGACCTCGGGCTCGCGCTCGGCCTGCCCTGGCCGGTCGCCGCGATCATCACGGTCCTCGCCGGCGGGCTCATCGGCCTCGCGTCGGGGCTCGTCGTCACGCGGCTCAAGATCGACTCGTTCATCGCGACGCTCGGCATGAGCTCGATCCTCATCGCGCTCGCGTACCTCATCTCGGCGAACCGGCCGTTCTCGGTCCCCGCGGGGTTCGGCTCGCTCTCCGCGGCGAACATCCCGCTCGGGCCGTTCCGCCTCACGCTGCCGGTCATCGTCCTCATCGTCATCGCTGTCGTCGGCTGGTACGTCCTCGAGCGCACCCCGATCGGCCGACGGATGTACGCGGCCGGCTTCAACCCGGACGGCGCGCGCCTCTCCGGCGTCAACGTCTCGCGACTGCAGCTCGGCGCGCTCGTCGTCGGCGGGCTCATCGCGGGCGTCATCGGGGTCCTCGCCTCGTCGAAGTTCGGCGGCAGCCCGGGCTACGGCAACGGCATGCTCCTGCCGGCGCTCGCCGCCGTCTTCCTCGGGTCGACGCAGTTCAAGGGCGGCCGCTTCAACATCTGGGGCACCGTCCTCGCGCTGTACGTCCTCGCGGTCGGCATCCAGGGCTTCCTCCTCGTGCGGGTCCCCGACTGGATCACCGACTTCTTCTACGGCGTCGCCCTCATCGGCGCCGTGGCGATGTCGCGCTGGGAGCGCACGTCGAAGCGGCTCGGCGCCGTCAAACGAGCGACGACGCTCGGCTCCAAGAAGTAACCCGTCCCCCTTCCCGCGAGGGGACACTCTCGCGGGAAGGGGCGGGCTCCCCTGCCGCGAGAGTGTCCCCTCGCGGAACAGGGGGGGTCAGGCGAGGGCCTTGCGAATGCGCTGGAGGCTCACGGGCTCGGCGGTCGGCAGGTGCTGCGCGAAGCGCGAGAGCCGCAGCTCCTCGAGCAGCCACCGGACGCGGACGAGGCGCTCGGGCGTCTCGAGCGTGAGCGGGAGCGTGCCGCCCGCCTGCCGGTACAGCTCGATCGCCTGCTCGACCTCCGACTGCCACACGCGGTCGCGCGCCGCATTCGTCGGGAGCCGCTCGATGCGGTGCAGCAACCCGGCGAGATAGGTCGGGATGCGCGCGAGCCGCTCGAGCCCCGTCACGCGGACGAAGCCGGGGTGCACGAGTGCGTCGAGCTGCGTCCTCGCGTCGCCGAGGGGGCCGAGGAGCGAGAGCGACGTCGCGTCCCGGATCGCCCGGTCCGCATCGCGAGCCGCCGAGAGGATCCGGGCGACGAGCCCGACCGTCGCGAAGACCCCGTCGACCGGGGCCCCGGGACCGGAGACGCGGATGCAGTCCCGCAGGAGCGCGTCGGTGCTCGCGTACGGGCTCGCGGCGAGGGCGAGCTTCTCGGCGGGCGTGAGGTGCTCCTGCACATAGGCGGTGAGCGCCCGGACCGCGTCGGGTGCGAGCTCCGCCTCCTCGCGGGCGGGCGGCCGCTGGAACTCGGGCGCGGTCTCGACGACGGCCTCGACGGGCCGCGGCGCGGGCGCGCCGACGACGCGGACGTGCATGCGCAAGTGCGCGGGGAGCCGCTCGACGTCGAAGTCGTCGGCGGTGACCGGGGCGAACGTCGCCGCCTTGATCGCCGCCGCGAGGCGCTCCGCGAACGGCCCGTCGGGCTCGGTCGGGAGGTCGGGGAGGAGGCGCCTGGCCCACTCGGCTGCGGGGACGACCTCGCGCCGCAGGACTTTCGGGAGCGTCTTGATCATCGCGGCGATGAGCTCCTCGCGCATGCCGGGGACGAGCCAGTCGAACCCGGCGTCCGCCGGGAGCGGCAGGTCCTCGGCGGGGACGGTGACGGTCACGCCGTCGTCGTCCTCGCCCGGCCGGTGGCGGTACGTGAGCGGGTACTCGCGCCCGCCCACGCGCCAGACGGTCGGGAAGGCGGCGGGGTCGAGCGCCTCCTCCTCGATCGCGCTCGCGAAGTCGTCCTCGCGCATCGTCAGGAGCTCGGGCCGCGCCTCGCGCTCCCTGCGCCACCAGCGTTCGAATTCGCGCGTCGAGTCGACGCCGAGCGGAATGCGCTCCCGGTACCACGAGACGACCGCCTCGTCGTCGAGGAGCAGGTCGCGCCGGCGCGTGCGCTCCTCGAGCTCCTCGAGCCGCTCACGCAGCGCGGCGTTCTCCCGGTGGAACGCGGTCAGCGCCCGGCTCACGCGCGACACGTCCCAATCGCCCTCGACGAGCGCGCGCCGGATGAAGAGCTCGCGAGCGTGCTCGGGATCGATGCGGCCGTAGCGGATGCGGCGGCGCGGCACGATCGGCACGCCGTAGAGCGTCACGCGCTCGTCGGCGACGACCGCGCCGCGCTTGCGCTCCCAGCGCGGCTCGGCGTACGTGCGGACCGCGAGGTCGGTCGCGAACGGCTCGGCCCACGCTGGGTCGATCGCCGCATTCATCCTCGCGAACAGCCGGCTCGTCTCGACGAGCTCGGCGCTCATGATCGCGTCGGGCTGACGCTTCGCGAGCGCGCTCGAGGGGTGGATGACGAATCGGGCGCCTCGGCTGCCCGCGTAGTCGCGCTTGACGCGGTCGCGGATGCCGATGCGGCTGAGGAGTCCGGAGAGGATGGCCTTGTGGACAGCGTCCGCGTCGACGCCCGCCGGCCCCGGCTCCGCGCGCTCGGCGAGCGCGTCCTCCCGCTCGGGTCGCTGCGCGGGGGAAGCGAGACGAACGCCCCGCCTCGGCAGGTCCATCGCGATGCGCAGCTGCGTGACGACGTCCTGCCACTCCCGGACCCGGAGGTAGTGGAGGTATTCGGCCTTGAGCATGCGCCGGAAGGCGCTCCCGGAGAGCGCCGCCTGCCGCGCCTCGAGGTGCCGCCAAAGCCGCAGGAGTGTCATGAAGTCGCTCGAGCGGTCGACGAAGCGCGCGTGCGCCTGGTCGGCCGCGGCCGCGTGCTCCGCGGGCCGCTCGCGCGGGTCCTGGATCGACAGGGCCGCGACGATCGGGAGCACGTGCTCGACGACGCCGAGGTCCTCGGCCGCGAGGAGCATCCGGCCGAGCCTCGGGTCGAGCGGGAGGCGGGCGAGCCGCCGGCCGAGTCGCGTGATCGCGCCGTCCCGATCGATCGCGCCGAGCTCGCGGAGCAGCGCGAGCCCGTCGGCGATGCCGCGACGGTCCGGCGGCGTGAGGAACGGGAACGCCGCGGGATCGCCGAGGTCGAGCGCCGCCATCTGGAGGAGGACTGCGGCGAGGTCGGTGCGGAGGATCTCGGGCTCGGTGAACTCCGGCCGCCGTTCGAAGTCGGCCTCTGAGTAGAGGCGGATCGCGACGCCGGGCGCTTCGCGCCCGCTGCGGCCGGCGCGCTGCGCGGCGCTCGCCTGCGAGATCGGCTCGATCGGGAGGCGCTGGACCTTCGAGCGCGCGGACCAGCGCGAGATGCGCGCGGTGCCCGCGTCGACGACGTAGCGGATGCCGGGGACGGTGAGGCTCGTCTCGGCGACGTTCGTCGCGAGGACGACGCGGCGCCGGACGCCGGGTCGACGGCTCGTGTCGAACACGCGGTGCTGCTCGGCGGCGGAGAGCCGACCGTACAGGGGGAGCACTTCGGTCCCGGCCAGCCGGGCCCCGTCGATCGCCTCTTGCGCGTCCCGGATCTCGGCCTCCCCGGAGAGGAACACGAGGACGTCGCCGGGCGGCTCCGCCTCGAGCTCCCGGAGCGCGTCGAGGATTGCCGTGACGGTGTCCCGGTCCTCCTCGTCCCGGCCGCGCTCGCCGCGCCCGTCGTCGGGCGGGGGCCCGGCGTCGGGGACGAGGGGGCGGTACCGGATCTCGACGGGGTACGTCCGCCCGGAGACCTCGATGACGGGCGCCGGCTCGCCGTCGGCGCTCGCGAAGTGGCGCGCGAACGACTCGGGGTCGATCGTCGCGCTCGTGATGACGAGGCTGAGGTCCGGCCGTCGCGGGAGGATGCGCGCGAGGCATCCGAGGAGGAAGTCGACGTTGAGGCTGCGCTCGTGCGCCTCGTCGATGACGATCGCGTCGTAGCGCCGCAGGAGCGGGTCGTGGTGGATCTCGTTGAGGAGGATCCCGTCGGTCATGAGCTTGACGCGGGTGTCCTTGCCGATCCGATCCGTGAAGCGGACTCGGTACCCGACGGTCGCCCCGAGCTCCTCGCCGAGCTCGGCCGCGATCCGCTCGGCGACCGCTCGCGCGGCGATGCGTCGGGGCTGCGTGTGGGCGATCGAGCGCTTGCCGGCCTCGAGGAGCATCTTCGGGAGCTGCGTCGTCTTGCCGCTCCCGGTCGCGCCCGCGACGACGACGACCGGGTGGTCGCGGATCGCGGCGAGGATGTCGTCGCGCCGCCCGCTGACCGGGAGGTCGGGCGGGTAGTCGATCGTCGGCGCATTCATGAGCGTCCCATTCTCCCGCCGACCGTGCGCCCGCGCGCCGCGTGTGCGGGCCCGCGCCCGCACACTCGCCGCGCGGGCACACATTCAACGCCGCCCGCCGAGCCGAGCGTCCGTTCGCGAGTGATGGAATGGGGGGCTCGCGCGAGCGGTTGGAGGCGTACGTGAAGCAGATCGGGTTCCTGTCGTTCGGCCATTGGACGCCGTCGCCGCATTCGAAGGTCCGGACCGCGTCCGACAGCCTCCTCCAGTCGATCGAACTCGCGGTCGCCGCGGAGGAGCTCGGCGC
>Ga0182737_1001381_pt1 | contig 24242 bp, 23 predicted proteins | sample eDN5th30CBELigOP_FD_128878 | JGI IMG/M metagenome (GOLD analysis project Ga0182737, IMG submission 128878) | Enriched Organic Plus compost microbial communities from Emeryville, California, USA - eDNA 5th pass 30_C BE-Lig OP (version 2) (version 2) ...
GTAAAGCTCGTTGCGATTCTGGAAGATGAACCATCCCAGCCCGCCCTGGCCGCTGGACGCCCCGAACACCAGTTCGGCCGCGATCAGCGTGCGCCAGGCGAAGGCCCAGGCGATGCGCAGGCCCGACAGGATCGCGGGCAGCGCGGCAGGCACCAGGATGGCCAGCACGTAGCGCAGGCCGGTCAACCCGTAGTTGCGGCCCGCCATGCGCAGGGTTTCGGATACGCCGAGAAAGCCCGTGTACATGTTCACCGCCAGCGCCCACAGCACCGAATGCATCAGCACGAATACCAGGCTGCCCTGGCCCAGCCCGAACCACAGCATGGCCAGCGGCAGCAGCGCGATGGCGGGTAGCGGGTTCAGCATGGCGGTCAGGGTGGACAGCAGGTCGCGGCCGATGCGGGTGGACACCGCCAGGGTGGTCAGCACGAAGGCCAGCAGGATGCCGGCCACGTAGCCCTTCAGCAGCACCGCCATCGACAGCGCCGCGCGGCTGCCGAGTTCGCCGCTGGCCAGGGTTTCAACGAAGGCGCGCGCGGTCTGCAGCGCGCCGGGCAGCAGCAGATCGTTGTCGGCGTAGCGCGCCACGCCTTCCCACAGCGCCGCCAGCACCAGCAGGATCAGCGTCTTGCGCACCGCGGCATGCTGCAGTGCGCGTTCGTGCCACGACAGGCGCGAGGCGACCTCGATGCCCTGCGGCAGCGGTTCGGGCGCGCGCACGAATTCGGGGCGCACGGGAGGCTGCGCCGGGGACGGCAGGACGACGGACATGGAAACTCCTCAGGCAGCCGCCTGGCGCGCCGCGGGCGCGGCCTCGGCCGGGGTGTCGAACAGCAGGTCGTGGATGCGCCGCGCGGTGGACTGGAACGCGGCGGAACCGGCGCTGTGCAGGTCGAACGCATGCGCATTGAGCTCGGCGCGCACGCGGCCGGGATGCGGCGACAGCAGCAGGATGCGGCTGCCCAGCACCAGCGCCTCTTCAATGGAGTGGGTGACGAACAGCAGCGTGAACGGCGCGGCCTCCCACAGCCCAAGCAGCTCTTCCTGCATGCGGCGGCGCGTCAGTGCGTCCAGCGCGGCGAAGGGCTCGTCCATCAGCAGCACGCGCGGCTGCATCGCCAACGCACGGGCGATGGCCACGCGCTGCTTCATGCCGCCGGACAGCGTGTGCGGGTAGGCGTCGGCAAAGCCGGCCAGGCCGACCTTCTTCAGATAATGCAGCGCGCGTTCGTCGGCCTCGGCGCGGCCCAAGCCGCGTGCGGCGCGCAGCGGAAAGGCCACGTTCTGGCGCACCGTTTTCCAGGGCGGCAACTGGTCGAACTCCTGGAACACCACCACGCGGTCCGGACCGGGGCCACGGATGGGGCGGCCGTCGAGCAGGAACTCGCCTTCGCTGGGCTGCACGAAACCGGCCGCCGCCTTCAGCAGCGTCGACTTGCCGCAGCCCGACGGGCCCAGCAGGATGAAGCGGTCGTTGGGCAGCACATCGAAGCTGACCTGGTGCGTGGCGCGCACCAGGCGGTCGGGCGTCTTGTACTCGATGGTGACGTCCGAGGCGCGCAGCAGCGGCTGCGGCAGGGCGATCGGGTGCGGGGCCGCCACGATCAGCGCACCTGCGCCGCTGGCGCGTGCACGGCCCCCGCCACGGCGGGCGTGGGCGAGGCCAGCGCCAGCACGGCGATGAACAGGGCCAGGGCGCTGGCGGCGAGAATGCGCGAGAGGCGGTCGTCGCGCGCGGGATGGGCTGGACGCATGGCAGGCTCCGGGTCGGGCGCGGTCAGAAGGGCGCGTCGCCCTCGATGGTGGTGCGATAGAGCTTGCGCCGCATCTCGGGCGGGCAGCCGGCGGCCAGGTGGATCAGCGAGCGGTTGTCCCAGAACACCAGGTCGTGCGGGCGCCATTGGTGGCGGTAGATGTGCTCGGGACGCACCGCGTGCGCGTTCAGTTCGTCGAGCAGCTGGCGGCTTTCGTCCTCGGGCAGCCCCTCTATGCGGGTGGTGAAGCCTTCGCTGACGAACAGGGCCTTGCGGCCGGTCTCGGGATGCGTGCGCACCACTGGATGCACCACTTCCTGCACCTGAGCGATCTGCTCGGCGCTGAGGGTGGGGCGCCAGCCGGACTGCTGCTGCAGGCGGCTATAGCGCGCCAGGTACGAGTGCACGGCGCGTTTGCCCTCGATGGCCTTGCGCAGGTGCGCAGGCAACGTCTCGTAGGCCAGCTGCATGTCGGCGAACAGCGTGTCGCCGCCCTCGGCGGGCAGCTCCTGCGCGTGCAGCAGCGAGCCCAGTGCGGGCAGTTCCTTGTACGAAATGTCGGAATGCCATTCCTTGCCCGCGTCGCCCAGGCCGACCGGCTGGCCGTTCTCGACGATGTTGGAGATGATGAGGATCTCGGGATGGCCGGGCAGGTGGAACTGGTGCAGCACATGGATCATCAGCTTGCCGAAGCGGCGGCTGAAGTCGACGTGCTGCTGCGGCGTGATGCGCTGGTCGCGGAACACCACCACGTGATAGTCGAGGTGGGCGCGATGCACGCGCGCGAAGTCGGCGGCGTTAAGCTCCCGGCCCAGGTCGATGCCGACGATCTCGGCGCCGGTCGCGCCGGCCAACGGACGGATCTCGAACGCCTGGCTGGAAATCTCGCGCGTGGCGGCGGGACGTTCGAGGATGGCTTCTTGCAGGGACATGAAATCGCTCCAGGCGGGGGCCCGCGCACCGGCGCGGACGGCCGGCATCGGGCCGGCACAGAGCGATCCATTATGAAAATGTCGAGGTCGTACTCAAACGAATTAATCCGCCTTAGAACAGAGCTTTTCGTCATATGGCGGCCGCAAGGGTGCGCCGCCGCCATATGTTTATGACGGCGGCTTATGAGAGCGGGAGATCAGGCGCCCGGCGCGCGGGTTAGGCGCCGGGCTTCAGGAAGGTCTCGGCCAGACGCACCCAGTAGGTGGCGCCCACGGGCAGCAGCGCGTCGTTGAAGTCGTAGTTGGAGTTGTGCAGCTGGCACGGACCCATGCCGTGGTAGGTTTCCAGCCGGTGCTCGCCTTCGCCATTGCCCAGGAACAGATAGCAGCCGGGCACCTTCTCGAGGTAGAACGAAAAATCCTCGGCGCCCATGAACGCGGGGATGGTCTCGTCGACCTGCGCGTCGCCAAAGGTGTCGCGTGCCACCTGCGCGGCGAACGCGGTCTCGTTCGGCCAGTTCACCAGCGGCGGATAGGCACGCACGAAGTCCAGCTCGCCGGTGCCGCCGTACACCTGCGGCAACGTGGTGGCGATGCGGCGCATGTCGGCCTCGATCTTGTCCAGCGCCTCGGTGGTGTACGTGCGCACCGTGCCGCGCAGCACCACCTCGGAAGGAATGACGTTGTAGGCATCGCCCGCATGGATCTGCGTGATGGACAGCACGGCCGAGTCCAGCGGATCGCGGCTGCGCGAGATCACGGTCTGCAGCGCGTGCACCATGTCGGCCGCCACCACGATGGGGTCCACCGCGCGGTGCGGCTGCGCGGCATGCCCGCCCACGCCCTTGATCACGATGTCCCAGCGGTTGCTGGACGCCATCGCCGGGCCGGCCCGGAAGCCGAAAGTGTTGGCTGGCATGCCGGGCATGTTGTGGATGCCGAACACGGCGTCGCACGGGAACTTGTCGAACAGGCCGTCCTGCATCATGGCGCGCGCGCCAGCGTTACCGCCTTCCTCGGCGGGCTGGAAGATGAAGTTGATGGTGCCGTCGAAGTTGCGATGCTTGGCCAGGTACTGCGCGGCGCCCAGCAGCATGGTGGTGTGGCCGTCGTGGCCGCAGCCGTGCATGCGGCCGCTGATGGTGGACTTGTGCGCGAAGCGGTTGAGCTCGGGCATGGGCAGCGCGTCCATGTCGGCGCGCAGCCCCACGGACTTCTTCGACGTGCCGTTGCGCAGCACGCCCACCACGCCGGTCTTGCCCAGGCCGGTGTGCACTTCCAGGCCCTGCTCGCGCAGGAACTGCGCCACCAGGTTGGACGTGCGGGTCTCCTGGAAGGCCAGTTCGGGGTGGGCGTGGATGTCGCGGCGGATGGCCGTCAGGGAGTCGTGCGCGCGTTCGATTTCGTCGATGGTCTTCATGGCGGTTCCTGTAAGGCGAAGCTCCTGGACAGTTCCTACTATTATGGCGCGTCGTTCAGGTGGCAGGCGCTGATGTGGCCCGGCGCGATGCGGCGCAGCAGCGGCCGCTCGGTCTTGCAGCGCGGCATGGCGTGCGGGCAACGCGGATGGAAGGCGCAGCCCGAAGGCGGAGCCAGCGGCGAGGGCAGTTCGCCGCGGATCGGCTGGTACTGCCGGCGGCCCGTAGCCAGCGTGGGCAACTCTTTCAGCAGCGCCTGGGTGTACGGGTGGTTGGCGCGCGCGAAGACGTCTTGCGCCGAGGCCAGTTCGACGATGCGGCCGAGATACATGATGGCCACGCGGTCGGAGATGTGGCTGACCACGGCGAGGTTGTGGCTGATGAAGAGATACGTCAGGTTCAGGTCGGCGCGCAGGCGCTCGAACAGGTTCAGCACCTGGGCCTGGATCGACACGTCCAGCGCGGCCACCGCCTCGTCGCACACGATGACCGACGGCTTCAGCGCCAGGGCACGCGCAATGCCGATGCGCTGGCGCTGGCCGCCCGAGAACTGGTGGGGATAGCGCTGCGCGTACGAGGCATCCAGCCCAACCTGGCGCATGGTCTCGGCCACGTACTCGGTGCGCTGGCGGCGCGCCACCAGGCCGTGCGCCACCGGGGCCTCGCCGATGATGTCGGCCACGCGCATGCGCGGATTGAGCGAGGCATAGGGATCCTGGAAGATCATCTGCACGCCCAGCTCGTACTCGCGCCGCTGGGCCGGCGGCAGTCCGGCCACGTTGCGGCCGCGGTAGTGGATGGCGCCGTCGGTGGGCCGCATGATGCCGGCGGCCATGCGCCCCAGCGTCGACTTGCCGCAGCCCGATTCGCCAACGATGCCGATCACCTCGCCGGCCGCCACGTCTAGGTCCACCTCTGACACCGCGTGCACGGTCTGCGTCTTCAGGCCTGCACCGAACAGGTTGGCGATGCGGCCGGCCAGGTCCACGGGCTGCACGAAGCGCATCTGCACCTGGCGCAGCGACAGCAGCGCGGCGTCGCCGTTCGGCGGCTGGGAACGGGGCGTGTCCATTCAGGGTTCTCCGGCATGCCAGCAGCGCACCCAGTGCGCGGGCCGGTGTTCGACGGGTTCGGGCGCGACCGTACAGGCCTGCGTGGCGCGCGGGCAGCGGTTGCGGAAGGCGCAGCCCTGCGGCAGGTTCAGGAGCGACGGCGTCATGCCGGGAATCTGCGCCAGCGCATGGCCGCGCGTCTGCGGCGTGGGAATCGATGCGATGAGGCCATGCGTATAGGGATGCAGGGGCCGGCCGATGACATCCGCCGTGGCGCCCGTTTCTACCACGCGCCCGGCGTACATCACCGCCACGCGGTCGGCCAGCCCGGCCACCACAGCCAGGTCATGGGTGATCCAGATCAGCGCCGTGCCGGTGTCGCGGCACAGATTCTGCATCTCGTACAGGATCTGGCCCTGGATGGTGACGTCCAGCGCGGTGGTGGGCTCGTCGGCCACGATCAGCCGCGGCTTGTTCAGCAGCGCGATGGCGATGGCCACGCGCTGGCGCATGCCGCCCGACAGCTGGTGAGGGTAGGCGCGCAGCCGCTCTTCCGGGGCCGGGATGCCGACCATCGTCAGCGTCTGCAGCGCACGCCGGCGGGCTTCGGCGCGGCCGACCGGATGATGCGCCAGCACGGTCTCGATCATCTGCGTATCCACGCGCAGGACCGGATTGAGCGTCATCATCGGATCCTGGAAGATCATCGCGATGTCGGCGCCGCGCAGCGCGCGCCAGCGCTCGGGCGAGGCCTGGCGCAGATCCTCGCCGGCGAAGCGCACCTCGCCGTCGACGATGCGGCCCGGCTCATCGAGCAGGCCCATCAGCGAGAAGCCGGTGATGCTCTTGCCGGAGCCGGATTCGCCGACCAGGCCCAGGATCTCGCCGCGCGACAGGCGCAGGTCCACGCCGTCCACGGCCTTGACCACGCCGGCACGCGTGTGGAAGTACGTCTTCAGCCCGTGCACCTCGAGCACCGTGTCGGCGCCGGCGGCGGGTTCGCGTTCGATGACGGTGTCCATGCTAGGCGATGTTGCGGGGATTGAGCACATCGCGCAGGTGGTCGCCCACCAGGTTGATGGCGATGATGGCGACGGCCAGCGCGATGCCGGGGAAGAACGAAATCCAGTACTGCCCGGACAGCAGGTACTCGAAGCCATTGGCGATCAGCATGCCCAGCGACGGCTCGGTCACCGGCACGCCCACGCCCAGGAAGGACAGCGTGGCCTCCAGCGCGATGGCGTGCGCCAGGTCGATGGTGGCGATGACGATGAGCGGCGGCATGCAGTTGGGCAGCACGTGGCGCAGCATGATGCGGCCCGCCCCCAATGACAGGCAGCGCGCCGCCTCGATGTATTCCTTGCCGCGTTCGACCAGGGCCGCGCCGCGCGCCGCGCGCGCGAAATAGGCCCACTGCACCACCACCAGCGCGATGATGACCTTGTCGACGCCCTTGCCCAGGATGGCCAGCAGGATCAGCGCCACCAGGATGGCGGGAAACGACAGCTGGATGTCGACGATGCGCATCAGCAGCGCGTCGACGCGCCCCCCGAAGTAGGCCGCCACCAGGCCCACGGCCGCACCGATGGCGAAGGCCGCCACCACCGACAGGAAGCCCACCATCAGGCTGGTGCGCAGGCCGTACAGGATGGCCGACAGCACGTCGCGCGCCTGGCCGTCGGTGCCCAGCAGGTAGACGGCGCCGGCCATGCTTTCGCCGCCCGGGGGCAGCTTGGAGTCCATGATGTCCAGCGAGCCGATGTCGTAGGGATTCTGCGGTGCGATCCAGGGCGCCAGCAGCGCCGCGCCGATGATCAGCACCAGCAGCACCAGGCCGAGCACCGCCAGCTTGCTGGCGAAGAAGTCGCAAGCCAGGCGGCGCCAGGGCGATTCGACGCCGGCGGCGGGCGGCGCGACGGCCGTCACGTCGGTTTCGGTGCGGACGGCGCTCATTGGCGGGCCTCCAGGCGAACGCGGGGGTCGAGCACGGTGTACAGGATGTCGACCACCAGATTGAGCATCACCAGCAGGAACACGACCAGCATCAGGTAGGCCACCACCACCGGCCGGTCCAGGTTGATGATGGAATCGATCAGCAGCTTGCCCATGCCGGGCCACGAGAACACCGTTTCGGTGACCACGGCGAAGGCGATGACCTGGCCGTACTCCAGGCCGGCCACCGTCACCACCGGGATCAGGATGTTCTTCAGCAGGTGCACGCCCAGCACGCGCTTCTCGGACAGGCCCTTGGCGCGCGCGAACTTGATGTAGTCCATCGGCAGCGATTCGCGCGTGGCCGCGCGCGTGACGCGGATGATGAGCGAGCACTTGGCCAGGGCGATGGTCAGCGCCGGCAGCAGCAGGCTCGCCCACCCGTCCAGCGTCAGCACGCTGAGGCCGATAGGCCCCAGCTGCACGGTATCGCCGCGGCCACTGGCCGGCAGCCAGCCCAGCATCACGGCGAACACCATGATGAGCATCATGCCGACCCAGAAATTGGGCAGCGAGAAGCCCAGCACCGAGCCGGTCATGATGGCGCGCGAGCGCGGCGCCTTGGGCTTCAGGCCGGCCAGGATGCCCAGCGGCACCCCCACCAGCACCGACAGCAGCATGGCCACCGACGCCAGCTCCAGCGTGGCGGGCATGCGTTGCAGGATGAGCCGCATCGCCGGCTCGCCGGTGAGGAAGCTGTTGCCGAAATCGCCCTGCACCGCCTGGCCCATGAAGATGAGGTACTGCTGCCACAGCGGCAGGTCCAGCCCCAGGGATTGGCGGATGGCCTCGCGTTGCGCCTCGGTGGCCTCGGGGCTGGCCAGCATGGAGATCGGATCGCCCACGAGGTAGATGCCGGCGAACACCAGTGCCGACATCACCACCATGACGACGACCGTCTGCAGCAGGCGGCGGATGATCGTCGCTAGCACGTCAGGGTTTTCCTACAGCGGTAACTGCGCAAGGGGTTGGGCCCCTCAGGGCGCGGGAACGGCGTTCTGCGCCTGCGTGGTCTGGTCGGCGCGGCCCTCGTAGCGCAGGTCCGACTTCATCGCCCACACGGACAGCTCGAAGTGCACCGGCAGGATGCCGTAGTCGTCGATCACCAGGCCGCTGGCCTTCTGCAGCAGCTCGCTGCGCGCTTTGTCGTCCATCGTGGTGCCGGCCTGCGCCACCAGCTTGTCCATCTCGGGGTTGGAGTAGCGGCCCCGGTTGGTGGTGCCCACGCCGCGCTTGGGGTCGGGCGTGACCACCAGCGAGTTCAGCGGGTTGGACATCTCGCCGGTGGACGCGGCCCAGCCGGCCAGGTAGGCGCTGAACTGGTAGCTGTCGCGGCCCTTGAAGAACACGGGCGGCGCCAGCGCGTCGACGCTGGTCTTCACGCCGATGCGCGTCCACATCGAGGCAATGGCCTGCGCCACTTTGGCATCGTTGATGTAGCGGCCGGACGGCGAACCCAGCGTGATGGCGAAGCCGTCGGGATAGCCGGCCTCTTTCAGCAGCGCCTTGGCCTTCTCGACGTTGGCCTTCGGGATCGCCGTGCGTTCCTTCGAGGTGCCGAACATCGGGTAGGGCAGCAGGTTGGCGGCGGCCTGGGCGGCGCCGCCCATCACGCGCTGCACGATGGCCTCGCGGTCGATGGCCAGCGACAGCGCTTCGCGCACGCGCTTGTCCTTCAGCGGATTCTTGTCCAGGCCGGGGATGCCGGGGCTCTTGTCGGCATACTGGTCCAGGCCGATGTACACCACGCGCGCCGACGGCGTTTCCTCGACGAAGAGCTTCTTGTTCTGCTTCAGACGGGCCAGGTCGTCGGTCGGGGGATCCTCGATCATGTCGACGTCGCCGGCCAGCAGGGCGGCCACGCGCGAGGCGGCGTTGGTCATGGGACGGTAGACGATGCGGTCCCAGGCGGGCTTCTTGCCCCAGTAGTGGTCGTTGCGCGCGAGCACCAGCTCGGCGCCGCGCTTCCACGACACGAACTTGTAGGGCCCGGTGCCCACCAGGCCATCGCCGCTGTTGAGTTCCGTGGTGGTCTTGCCCTCGGGCGCGGCACCGGAAGCCGCCTTCTTCGACATGATGGGCATCTGCGCCAGGTTCACCAGCAGCAGCGGCGCCGGGCCCTTGGTGGTGATGCGCACCGTTTGCGGATCGACCGCCTCGGTCTTTTCGACCGCGCTGAGATACAGCGTGAAGGGCGAGGGACTGTTGGGCACCTTGGGCGCGCGCGCATAGGTGAAGACGATGTCTTCCGCCGTGACGGGCGAGCCGTCGGAGAACTTCACGCCCGGGCGCAGCTTGAACGTCCAGACGTTGCCGTCCACCGTCCAGGATTCGGCCAGCGCGGGCTGGGGATTGAGCTTGGCGTCGGTGTTGACCAGGCCGTCGAACATCGTGTTGGAGATCTGGATGTTCGGCGTCAGCGCATGGTATTGCGGGTCCATCGAGCTGGGCTCGGTCTTCAGGCCGACGATCAGGTCCCGGGCCTGCGCGGCCCCGGCCGCACCGAATGCCAACGCGACGGCCGCCGCGCCACAGGCCAGCGCCCGCGTGAACTGGAATGCCATGGTGTTCTCCCCTGTATGGATTCGGCCCGCAGGCCGGTTGGGTATGCCCTGGATAGGTTGACGGGTACCTTAACCAGCAAAACCTATGCCAGGCAACCCGTTATATTCCCTTATTGAGCACCCTTTTCCCTGAGTGAAACCCCTATGTCCGACGCCGTCCCCATCGCCGCCATCGCCACCGCGCCAGGCCGCGGAGGCATCGGCGTGGTGCGCGTCTCAGGCCCCGACCTGGTGCCTCTGGCGATGCGCCTGTTCGGCAGGGCGCTTACCCCGCGCCACGCCCATTACCTGCCCTTCACCGCGGACAACGGCGAGGTGCTCGACCAGGGCATCGCGCTGTATTTCCGCGCGCCGCACTCGTACACGGGCGAGGACGTGCTGGAACTGCAGGGCCACGGCGGTCCCGCCGTGCTGCGCCGCCTGCTGGCCCGCTGCCTGCAGGCCGGCCGCGACATGGGGCTGCGTCACGCCGAACCCGGCGAGTTCACGCGCCGTGCCTTCCTGAACGACCGCATGGACCTGGCGCAGGCCGAAGCCGTGGCCGACCTGATCGACGCCTCGTCCGAGGCCGCCGCGCGCGGCGCCATGGCCTCGCTGTCCGGCGATTTCTCGCGCCGCGTCAGCGAGCTGTCCGAACGCATCGTGCATCTGCGCATGCTGGTGGAGGCCACGCTGGACTTCCCGGAAGAAGAGATCGACTTCCTGGAGAAGTACCAGGCCCGCCCCACCCTGCAAGCGCTGACCGACGACCTGGCCACGTTGATCGCGCAGGCCCGTCAGGGCGTGATCCTGCGCGAAGGCCTGCACGTGGTGCTGGCCGGCCGGCCCAACGTCGGCAAGTCCAGCCTGCTGAACGCGCTGGCCGGCGACGAGGTCGCCATCGTCACGCCGATCGCCGGCACCACGCGCGACAAGGTGGTGCAGGAGATCCACATCGACGGCGTACCGCTGCACATCGTGGACACCGCGGGGCTGCGCGAGACCGAGGACACGGTGGAAAGCCTGGGCATCGCGCGCACGTGGAAGGAAATCGAACGCGCCGACGTGATCCTGCACCTTCAGGACGCGACGCAGCCCGAAGAGGCGCTGGAAGCATTGATCGCGGCGCGGCTGCCGGCGCGCACGCCGGTGCTGCGGGTCTATAACAAGATGGACCTGCCGGATGCATCGGCGGCAGCCACGGGCGAGGGCGCGCTGGCAATCTCGGCCAAGACCGGCGCGGGCCTGGAGGCGCTGCGCGCCGAGCTGCTGCGGCTGGCGGGCTGGAACCCGGGCGCGGAATCGCCGTGGCTGGCGCGCGAACGGCACGTGCTGGCGCTGCGCGACGCCGCCGAGCACTTGGCGCTGGCGGCGGGCCACGCGGAGCAGGATGATCGGGTGCTTGATCTGTTCGCCGAAGAGCTGCGGCTGGCGCACGAAAGCCTGACGTCAATCACGGGAAAGTTCACCAGCGATGATCTGCTGGGGGAGATTTTCGCGAGTTTCTGCATCGGCAAATGACGCAACGAATCGCAACGTACTGATACGGATGGAATGACCATTATAAAATTCATAACAATCATTCCAACCTCGCATGCGCGGCGCCTGCCCGCAGGCCGTGCCTTTCGCGCGTGACGTCCCGGCAGCATGCCGCGGCCTAGCCGCGGAGCGGTTTGCCATGGCGCCCGGTCATGCAGTACCTGCGGTCATCTGCCATGAACGTGCGTCACCTTCCTTTCTTCTCCAAGCGGGCGGCCGGCGCATGCCTGTTGTGGCTGGCGGCAACCGCGTGCGGTCCCGCGGTCGCGTCCTCGCAAAGCGGGCAATCTCCGCTGCAGTCCTTCAAGGACTACCTCACGAACGTGCGGGCGTGGCTGCAGAAGGACGGCCAGTCGCTGTTGGACGTCGACATCGTGGCCTTGAAAGACCGGAGCGGCAAACCACCCATCCGCACGCTGGACGGCAAGCTGCAACTGACAGCGGACGGCGAGGACACACTGCGCCTGGCCATGCCGGCGGTGTACCGCGCGATCCCGCTGGTCGTCTATCAGGGCGATGTCCGGAGCTTGCAAGCCTGGCGCGCCAGCCACAAGGGCGCCGATCTCGACGCATTGGCCATCCAGACCGCGAAGGACGCCGGCGTCTCCTGCCGCTGGGAATACCAGTCCTCCGGCAACATCCATCGCACCTGCCATATCAACCTGGACGACCTGATGGGCAACCTGATCGCCTGGCGCGCCGCGCCATGCGGCAAGGGCGACACGTCGTGCATCGAGTACGAAGGACGCAAATGGTCGACCGCGCCCGTCCCGGGCAAGATGGACCTGCAACAGCGCAAGGAACGTCTGTACCAGAGCCTGGACCTGCTGCTTGAAGAAACGCTGCGCTCGAAGATCGAGGTGGTGGACAGCAAGGGCAAGCGGCTGGATACCTACAAGATCCACATCTCACGGACTTCCGGCATGAACGGCGAGCCCCTGGTGCTGGAGCCGCGCCTCTATACGCGCAACGTCAAGGAGGACAATCTGGCGAGAGTGGCCGTGCTTCCCCTGGACCAGCTCGTAGGAGCTTCCATCGCGGTCGACGTGCAATCCCGGCTCAAGGCCGAAGCCGCACGCCAGCAGGCGCAAGCCGCGCAAAAGGCCAACGACCAGGCCGTCGGCGCGTTGCGCCAGCATCCCGATGCCTACGGCGCGCTGGCGCTGGATTCGAGCAAGGCACGCGCGGTGTGCACCAGCGGCAGCGTCCCGCAGGGCCAGTCCGAAGCCATGGCGGATGCGCCGCGCCTGGGGGTGCTGACGACTCAGGCCTACCGGCAATGGCGCCAGGCGGATGACGACCGGTTCTCGGATGTCTTCGACAGCCCGTCGTCCCTGTACACCGCGCTGCAACGCCAGGCATGTCAGGTGGCGGTGGGCACAGGCGCGGAGCTGGCGGCCGTGGCGGCCGCGCTGCAGCGCGACGGACTGGCCTTCACTGCCATGCCGGCCATCGTGACGGCCGACGAGGCCGAGGCTGGCTATGCGAAAGCGAAGGGCTACGCCAGCGCCGCCGACCTGCGGCTGGCCACGGGCATGGGTGGCCTGTCGCCGGCGCGCCTGGAGCGCTACCGCCAGGCAGGCATCGACAGCCAGGCCGCGTACGACGCGATCGAGCAGCGCCGGCGCGACAACAAGTATCTGTCCGCGCAGGGCGACCTGGTCGATTTCCTGGCCGACGAGAAGGCGGCCAAGGAAGCCAACATCACCGTAAACCAGGCCTACGATCGCCGCATCGCGCCCCTGGTCGCGCAGGAGAAGGCGCGGCGACAGGCGGAAGTGGCGGCGCAGCCCTATCGAATCACCCTCAGTTGCCGGTACGGCAGCCTGGTCACCTTCCTCGACGGGTGCCTGTCCGCGGGCGGCGTCTACTCCCCGCTTGGGGTGCGCAAGGGCTCGGTCGTTGAGCAGTACGACGGCGGCAGCCTGTATCGCCTGGGACGTGACACGCCGGGCGGCTTCGTCTTCGACGGTCCGCCCAGCATCGCCCTGCACGTGCGCAACATTTCCGACGAGGGCGTGCTGACGCTGGAAGTGGTGGACCGACGTACCGGCGAGACCATCCACAAGCAGAGCGCGCCGCCGTACGGCACGCTGACGTTCGCCCGTTGACCTTCGCGCGATAAGGCCGGTTCGCCGGTCTGCCCGATTCCCCTCCACCCTGGAACACACGATGCTCTCCAAACTCTTCAAAATGGGCGGCCTGGTCGTCGCCTTCATCATCGTCAGCAGCCTGTTCAGCCGCAAGCCGGCGCCGGCCGAAGCACCGCAGGCGCCGCAGCCGGTGACCCAGGCGGCCGCCGGCAAGCCCGCCGCAGCGCATGCGGTCCTGCAATGCAGTACGCAGATCCAGTTCGGCGAACGGACGCTGAACCAGCGCTGGACCCTGGGCCTGGAGTTGCCCGAGCGCATGACGCTGCTCGACATGAGCAGTCCGCGCAACACGACGATGGCCTACGCCCCGGTCACGGAAAAAGATGGCCTTCTGGAGGGCGAAAACGAAAAGGGCATGGTGCTGGGCTACATGCCGGCGACCCGGGAAATCACCCTGCATCGCCGGGGCGACACTCAACACGTGAGCCGGGGCCGTTGCGAGTAGCGGCGCAGATCGCAAGCGCCGCCGTCGGCATGCGGCACGCGCCGACCGCCCCGCCTACGGCTTCTTCGCCGCTTCCACCATGCATTCCGACAGCCGGTCGAAATGCGCCAGCGCCGCCTGGCTCAGCTCGACCTGCTTGCGCCGCGCATCGTCGGTGTCCGACAACATGATCCAGCCCTTCTCGCGCATGGATTTCAGCCGGGCGTGCAGCGTCGCCGGAGAACCCAGGCTATCGTGCGCCATGACGTCGCGCACCGACAGCCGCTGCTGATCCTGAGACGCCCGCGCCACCAGTTCCAGAATGCGCTCTTCCAGCGGGTCGAGCGGCGGCAGCGCGGGCAGGCCGCGCAGCGCCTCGGCAAGCCGCAGGAAGCGCAGGTATATTTCGGCGGGCCGCTTTTTTCCTTTCATGGCTGGCAAGGCGGCTTGCCCCTTGGGGCAAACCCGGGCGTTCTGGACATAGGCAGCATGATAAATCAGGGAAAGTGGGCAGTTCTTACCGCGGTATTGTTCATCGCCAGCCTGGCGATCAACGAATGGGTCTTCACCAACCTGGAATTCGTCCGCGGCGTCAACTGGATCTACCTGCCGGCCGGCGTGCGGCTGGTCTGCACGCTGCTGTTCGGCGCCGCGGGCGCCCTCGGGCTGCTGGCCGCCTCATGGATCGCCTGCTTCGTCTATTTCTTTCCCGATGACTTTGTCCGTGCGCTGGTGGGTGGCGTCATCGCCGCCCTGGCGCCCTACCTGGCATACCGCTGGGCACAGGCGGCGCTGGGCCTGCGCAGCAACCTGCGCAACCTGACCACGCGGCGGCTGGTCGTGTGCGCGGTGGTCTATGCGCTGATGAACGCATCCGCCCACCACCTGTGGTTCTATTTCCGCGGCGAGCATTCGGGCCTGCTGGACGGATTGGCGGTCATGTTCATCGGCGACCTGAGCGGCTCGTTGATCATGTTGTATGCGCTGAAGGCGCTGCTGGCGGCGCTGCACCGCCGGCAGCCGCCGGCCGGCATGCGCACGACGGGGTAACGCCACGCGCCGCGCATTGACGCTAAACGGCTTTGGCGGCAAAATTGTTATAAATTCTATAACGTTATAAAAGACGATGCAGCTAGTCATCGGCGTGATGCTGTCCCTGTTCGTCTGGTACCTGCTGGCGCGACTGCTGCGGGGCCTGAAGGCGGGCGCCGCCCTGTACATGGTCTACCTGCGCCTGCTCGACCGCGTGGTCTCCCACCCCTACTTCGCCATCCCGGCCCTCGTCTTCCTCGCGTTCCTGTTGTTCCTCGGCCTGGTCATTCCCGATACGTGGCTGGCGCGCACCATCCTGGGCGCGATCAACAACGACACGGTCAACGGCGCCGCCAAGGAATTCTTCCTTTTTGTCCTGCTGTTTCCCGCGAAGGTGGTCGGGTGGATGCTGGAAGACCTGGCCGCCCTGTTCTCGTTCCTTCTCCCATGAAGAGTCCCACACCATGACGATTCTGCTCGTTGCGGCCGCGATCGCCGCGTATCTGTTCTATCGGCACAAGTCCCGCCAGGCGGCCGCCCAGGAACTGGCGGACTACGCACAGGAAGTGGCCCGCGAAGAAGACCTGGCGAACGATTTCCTCTATACCTGCCCCAGCGCCTGCGTGCTGGTCGACCGCACGCGCAAATTCGCCTTGTTCGTCCAAAAAGAGGGCGACGACCTGGTATGGGAAAGCCTGCCGTTCGGAAAATTGCACGAATTCGGCCAGTACAGCGACAAGAACGAGCTGCTGCTGCGCCGCGAACACTTCGACGGCGTTTCGCAGTACAGGTTCACGGGCCGCGCCGGCGTGCTGTACGACCTGCATCGCCGCTTTAACTCCATCGGCATGGGGACATACCTGCGCGGCTAAGCACCGGCCCATGGCGCTGGCGATGCTGGCGCCATAGATGGCTATGCCCGTGTACCGCGCCCCTCAGGCCAGCGGCCCCCGCTGCGATTCCACCTGTGCGGTAGCCGCGGCGAACGCCTCCTTGAACGGGCGTCCCTGCTCGACCAGCGCCGCCGCCACGCCGTCGCGCTCGCGTATCCAGTCCGCCATCTTCGCCACCGTCTCGACGACCTCGCGCGGCACGCAGCCCACCCCGGTCTCGTCTCCCACCAGGATATCGCCGGGCCGCACCGTAACGCCGGCAATCGTGATGGGCACCTGCGTGGCCTCGATCCGCACGCGGGTCCGCCCGCTGACGGGCACCACGTGACGCACGTGCAGGGGAATGCCCGCGTCGCATAGTTCGTCGCCATCGCGCATGCCGCCATCGACCACCCAGCCACGCACACTGCGCAGTGCGCTGGCCCTCGCGGCGATGCCGCCGGCCAGGGACACGGCCGCCCCGCCCGCGTCGATGGCGACGACCGAGCCCGGCTCGGGCCGATCCACGTACGCCGGGATGTCGAAATCGGCGGGTGCGTAGGTACCCAGCGGCCCCACCACCGCCTTCACGGTGTAGGCCGGCCCGGCGTAGGCGCCGCCCGCCCCCCGCAACGGAATGCCGGCGACGATGCCGCCGACACCCAGCATGTCGAGCACCGCGCAGACCGTGCTGGCGCCTGCCGCCTGCAACACCCGGCAGGAATCGCAGGCGACGTCATGCATGGCTCAGCCCCTCGCGCACCGTGGCGGCCTGGGTGCGGGCAGCGCTCATCAGGAAGCCCATGTCGCTGCCGATCACGAAGAACCTCGCACCCAGTTGCGCATATTTGCGGATGAGCTCGGGCTGGTAGCAGCCGCCGCTGCCCAGTATCTTGCCGTGCCGCTCACACGCCTGCGCCACCTTGCGAAAGGCCTCCTCGATGGCCGGTGCGCCGACGTTGCCCGCATCGCCCAGCTCGGCCGACAGGTCCTGCGTGCCGATGTGCAGCACGTCGATGCCTGGCACGGCCGCGATTTCGTCGGCCCGCTCGATCGATTCGGGGGTTTCCAGCATGACCGCAATCAGCGTCTCGCGGTTGACGTCGCGCATCAACTGATCCGGTGCAGAACTTTGGAATTCGACGTGCGGCAGTCCGTAGGCCACCGAACGATGGCCCAGCGGCGGATAGCGGCAGATATCGACGATGCGGCGCGCCTCGTCCGCGTTCTCGACATGCGGGAACACCAGGCCCTGGGCGCCGCTGTCCAGCGCATACACGGCCGCCGTCCGGTCCAGGCCGGGCACGCGCACGATGGGCGCGACGCCGGTGCCCAGCGCGGCCTGGCAGATCTGCGAGACAGTGTCGAACGGAATCGGCGTGTGCTCCGTATCGATGAACAGGAAGTCGTAGCCGCACGTCTTCATCATGCGCGAGATGTCCACGGTGCGGGCCTGTCGCAACGCCACGCCCAGCACGGTCTGGTTGGCGCGCAATGCGGTCAGGACACGGTTTTCGATGATCATTTCCACTCCTAGGGTCTGGATGAATAAATCGGCTTCAGTCCTGCACGGCGACAGCCTGGTCTGCCAGAGCGCCTGCCCGCACGGCCGACAGGCGTGACTGCGCGCTGAGGAACTCGATGTCGGTGACCAGCTCGATCAGCGCAGGCTTTCCACAGCCGAGCGCGCGCGTCAGCGCGGCGTCGAATCCGGCGGTTTGCGCGACACGTTCGGCATGGAACCCGAACGACTGCCCCAGTTGGACGAAGTCCGGGTTGCCCAGGGTGGTGCCGTGGCAGCGGCCGGGATAGTGGCGCTCCTGGTGGGCGCGTATCGTGCCGTAGGCGCCGTTGGCGACGACGATCACGATGATGTGGGCACCGTAGCGCGCGGCCGTCTCCAGTTCCTGGACGTTCATCATGAAGCAGCCATCGCCGGCCAGGCAGACGACCTGCCGCTGCGGATGCACCAGCTTGGCGGCGATGGCGGCGGGCAGGCCGTAGCCCATCGCACCGTTCATGGGTCCCAGCTGGCTGCGAAAACCCTTGTACTGGAAATGCCGGTGCAGCCAGGTCGTATAGTTGCCCGCCCCGTTGGTCACGATCGCATCGGGCGCCAGCCGCGCGTTCAGGGTGGCCACGATGCGCCCCATGTCCAGCTCGGCCTCGCTGTCGGGCGGCCGCACGAACTGCTCGTACGCCTGCCTTGCCTCGGCCGCCCACGCCAGCCAGGCCGGCGCGGACGGAGCTGGCAGCTGCGCGGCTTGCGCAAAGAAGGCCTGTGGCGTGGCGGCGACCAGCACATCGGCGGCATAAACGCTGCCCAGTTCTTCCGGCACGGCATGCACATGCACCATGCGCTGGCGCGGACGCGGCACGTCCACCAGCTTGTAGCCGCCGGTCAGCGCCTCGGACAAGCGGCCACCGGCCAGCACGATGAGGTCGCTTTCCCGGACGCGGCGGGCGAGCGCCGGATTGGTCGACAGCCCCAGGTCGCCAACGTAGGCGGGATGGCGATTATCGATGTAGTCCTGGCAACGGAACTCCGCCACCACGGGCAGTTGGAAGCGCTCGGCGAACCGGGTCAGGTCGCGCCTCGCCGCCTCGGTCCAACCGCCTCCCCCGACCACCAGCAGCGGGCGCTGCGCCCGCTCCAGTTCGCGTGCCAGCCCCGCCATCGCATCCGGGTCGGGCGGACAAGGCAGTGGCTGCCAATGGCGGGCCGGCGCGATGCCGTCGGCGGACACGCGCTGCCCCAGCATGTCTTCCGGCAAGGCCAGCACCACTGGCCCCGGCCGGCCGCCGACGGCCGTCTGGAACGCGCGCGCGACGTATTCGGGAATGCGCCGCGCGTCGTCGATCTCGGCGACCCACTTGGCCATGCCGCCGAACATCTGGCGGTAGTCGACTTCCTGGAAGGCTTCGCGATCCCGGTGCGCCGCCGCCACCTGGCCGATGAACAGCACCAGCGGGGTACTGTCCTGGAATGCCGTATGCACCGCCGCGCTGGCGTGCGTGGCGCCGGGGCCGCGCGTGACGAAGCACACCCCCGGCGCGCCGGTCAGCTTGCCGTAGGCCTCGGCCATGTTGGCGGCCCCCGCCTCGTGCCGGCACACGATGAGACGGATTGCGTCGCGCTGGTCGTAGAGGGCGTCCAACACGTCCAGATAGCTTTCGCCAGGCACGCAGTACGCCATCGAGACGCCATTGTCCGCAAGCGCGCGTACCAGTAGTGTGCCACCGGAGATGTTCATGCTGCGTTTTTCCTTGTCTTGTGGGCCGCGCACGGCTTGTGCCGCAGCCGGGATTGCATCATTCCGCCCGGATCTTCAACCGCCGGATGATGTCTGCGTACTTCTGCTGTTCCGCCGCGATGAAGCGCCTGGCGCCCTCGGGGTTGTCGACCAGCGGCTCGGCGCCCGAGGTGGCGATCTGCCTGGCGAACGAAGCGTCCTGCACCACGGCGCGCAACTCCTTCACGAGCCGATCCACCACGGGCGCGGGCGTACCCGCGCGCACCGCGATGGCGTTCCACACTCCGACGTCATACCCAGGGAAGCCCGACTCGGCGATGGTCGGCACGTCCGGCAGCGCGGCCAGGCGGTGCGGGGTGGACACGGCGATGGCGCGGACCTTGCCCGACTGGACATAGGGCAGCGTGGTGGTGACGGGGTCGATCATGAAGCTCAACTGCCCACCGATCAGATCGGTGATCGACTGCGAACTTCCCCGGTACGGAATATGGTTGACCTGGATGCCCGCCCGCGAGGCGAAGATGGCACCGGCCATGTGCGGCGCGGACCCGACGCCCGAGGAGCCGTACGATAGCTTGCCCGGATTGGCCTTTGCGTACGCCACGAATTCGTCCACGGAATTCACCGGCAACGCCTTGCCGACGACGAACAACTGCGGCACGCTGCTAAGCAGGCCGATGATCTGGAAGTCCTTGTCGGTCGAATAGCGCAGGTCCGGGTAGACCGCTGGATTGATCGCGAGATTGCCGATAGTGGCCAGGAACAGCGTGTAGCCGTCGGGCGGCGCCTGCATCAGGGTGTCGATGGCCACGGCGCCATTGGCGCCCGTGCGGTTTTCCACCACCACGGTCTGCCCCAGGCTGCGGGACAGGCGTTCGGCCGCGGCGCGCGCGACGATGTCGGTAACCCCGCCCGCGGAGAACGGCACGACCAGCCGCAAAGGGCGATCCGGAAAAGACTGTGCGGGTGTAGGCGTGGATACAATGGCCAGGCACATGGCCATCGCAAGGCGTCCGAGAACGCGCAGGTTCATGGTGGTCTCCTCGTTATATGCGCCGGCTTGTGTGTGTAGTGGCGTCGAGCAGACTCTAGCGTGCGGGCGGCTGGCCCAATAGGCGGCCCGCGCATAACAGGCATTCAAAAATGAATGCGCGCGTCATCCACCGCCGGCTGGCAATCTGCGGATGTCCGGCGAGGCATGGGGAAGGAGGCTGCATTGGAAATCCGCGAGCTGGGCCATACCGACTTCACGGCGCTCTATCACTTTTTCCTGGTGGCGCAATACGGCAGCTTCTCGCGGGCGGCCGTGGCCACGTCGGTCAGCCAACCCACCTTGTCCAGGCAGGTACGCAGCCTGGAAGAGGAACTGAACGTGCGGTTGTTCGACCGCACCGGCCGGGGCGTGCAGCTGACGCTGGCGGGCCGGCGCCTGCTGGATTCGGTGCGGCCGGGATTCGAGCAACTCGACGCGGCGCGACGGTCGGCCGCCAGCCGGGGCGACGATGCCGAACTGCACATGGCGGCCATCGGCGTGCCGCCCTCGATCGGCAACATCCTGCTGCCACCTTTGCTGACGGCCACCCGCGAGCGCTTCCCCAACATGCGCCTGCGCATCGTCGAAGGCTTTCACCGGCCGCTGCTCGACATGCTGTTCCAGGGCCGCCTGGATTTCGCGCTGCTGTACGCCATGGTGCCCAGCGCCGGCATCCACCTGGACCGCATCCTGCAGGAACGGCTGTGCCTGGTCGGGCGTCCCGATATCCTGCACGGCATGCGGGAGGCGCCGCTGGAGGCGCTCGGCCGCTTCCCCCTGGCCTTGCCGACCCGCCCGCACGGGCTACGCGAATTGCTGGAAACGCGTGCCGAGCAGCACGGCATCCAGCTGCAGATCCGCTATGAGTTCGACACCTCGCTGGCACTGACCCGGCTTGCCCCGCTACTTGGGCATGCTGCCACGATCCTGCCTCATTCGGCCGTGCATGACGAAGTGGCGCGGCAGACGCTGGCCGCGGTTCCCATCTGCGATCCGCCCCTGACCCGCGACATCGTTTTCGCCTATCCCAACAACCGTACGGCCTCGCCGGGCCTGTGGACCCTGCTGCAGTTCGTGCGCCAGCAGTGCGAGACGCTGGTGCAAGGCGGCGTATGGCAGGGCGTCGTGCCGTGCGCGTAGGGAAGGATCCGACGCGGGACCAGCGCGCGATGCGCGCCGCTCGCAGCAGTCTCAGGCCACGCCCAGGTGCATGTACGCCATGATGGCCGTCAGCGTCGCCAGCGACAGCACGGTGGAGAACAGTATCGTTCGCGACGTCACGCCGGCCTCGCGGCGGTAGTACTCCGCCAGCATGTAAGGCCCGGTGCCCGTGGGCAGCGCGGCCAGCAGCACCGCGATCTGCACCATCGCGGCGGGCAGCGCGAACACGACGGCGGCCAGCCACCACGTTAGCCCGGGCTGCACCACCAATTTCACCAGCGTCAGGGCGAGCGACGTGCGCCGGCCGGGCGTGGTGGCCATTCGCGCAGCGGGAGCAGGCCCCTCCCTCGTATCGCCTTCGGCTGCGTCCGCGCGGACGCCCACGGTGGCGGCATCCGCCGCGGCGGACGGCCGCCGCGCCGCCAGGAACAAACCCAGGCTGACGAGCGCGCAAGGGCTGGCCGCGCCGCCCAGCAGCTTCAGGAACGTCTCCACGCCCGACGGCATGCCCACCCCCGACGCGGCCACCAGCGCCCCCGCCACCGGCGCCACGATGAGCGGATTGCGGGCCAGCGCCACCAGCACCTTGCCGCCCAGCTTGTGCGGCGCGCGGTCGGTCTGCAGCGCGGCCTCGATCAGCACGATGGCCAGGGCGAACAATACGCAGGCCACCAAAACGGTGGCGATCGTGGTGGGCATCAGGCTGTCCGGCCCGAACATCAGCAGCGCCAGCGGGAAGCCGATGTAGCCGGTGTTGGGATACGACGCCGCGATGGCGTCGACACTGGCGTCGGCTAGGTGGCGGCCGGCCGCCAGGCGCTGCGCCAGCACGACGAGGAACACGGCGGTGCACGCGATGGCGAAGGTCGCCACGAAGGCGGGCTGGTAGAGCTGCTGCCAGTGGGTGTGCGCCATGACGTCGAAGAGCAGCGCCGGCAGGGCCAGCCAGACGACGAAACGGTTCAGTTCGGATGCGGCGGTGGGCCCCAGCAGGCCGCGGCGGCGGCAGGCATAGCCGGCCAGGATCAAGGCGAAGATGGGCAGCAGGATGGCGAAGATGGACGACATGATGGACGGCGGTGACGACGGATTCAGCCGGTCGGGTCGACGGCGACGCTACGATACCGCCGTCACGCCATACAATCCAATGCCATCCGAGTCCACTTTTGATACCTTTTTTGCATCATGCTGGACATCAAGCCCCTACGGTATTTCGTGGCGCTGGCCCAGGCGCGGCACTTCGGCCGGGCGGCGGCCAGCCTGCAGCTGTCGCAGCCTCCGCTCAGCCGCCAGATCGCGGCGCTGGAAGCCTCGGTGGGAGTGCGGCTGGTGGAACGCGGCCCGCGCCGCGTAACGCTGACGGCCGCCGGTGAACGCTTCCTGGCCGACGCCCAGGCCATCCTGGCCGCGCTGGACCAGGCCGGCAAGAACGCGCGCGCCGCGGCGCGCGGCGAGGCGGGCGCGCTGACGATCGGCTTCACCATGTGCGCCGCCTACAGCGTGCTGCCCGGCTATGCGCGCGCCTACGCGGCCGCCTTCCCCGAGGTGGACCTGACGCTGAAGGAAATCGTCTCGAATGACCTGGCCGACAAGGTGCTCAACGGCCAGGTGGACGCGGCCATCATGTTCCCGGGGCCGCCGCGGCCCGGCCTGCACGTGCGCACGCTGTTCACCGAACCGCTCTGCGTGGCGATGTCGCGCACGCATCCGCGCGCCCGCGCGCGCCGGCTGAAGATCGCGCAGCTGCGCGGTGAGTCCTTCGTGATGGCGGCGGCCGAGGTCAGCCCCAGCCTGCATGCCGCCATCATCGAGCACTGCCGCGCCGGCGGCTTCGCGCCCGACGTGCGCTTCGAGGTGCAGCTGCAGCAGACGGTGCTGAGCCTGGTCGAGGACGGCGGCTCGATCGCGCTGGTGCCGCAGTCGATGCGGCGCGCACAGCTGCCCGGCCTGGTATTCCGTTCGCTGGAGAACGCACCGCAGATCTCGCAGGAACTGGCCTGGTCCGCGGGCAACGCCAATCCGTGCCTGCAGCGCTTCCTGGAGATCGCGCGCTAGCATCGCGGCACGGCGGCCGCGCGCAACAGCAAACCGCCCGGCGCTGGGCCGGGCGGTTTGCATTCGTCGATTAGGCGAAACGGATCACTTCGGCGTGAAGTCGATGTGCTTGTCGTACACGATCTTGCCGTTGTCGTTCTTCACGATGTTGTACCCGTGCAGGCCGTCGCCGTTCTTGTCGTAGTTGTACGTGCCTTCCACGCCCTTGTAGTCCTTGATCTCGTGGATGGCCTTGCGGATGTCATCGGGCTTGGTGCTGTTGGCGTTCTTGATGGCCAGCGCCAGCACCTGCACCGCGTCGTAGGCCCAGGCCGAGTACATGTCCGGATCCTGCTTGTAGGCCTCGTGGTAGCGCTTGGCATAGCCTTGGGCCTCGGTGCTGGAATCGATGGCGAAGTCGGCGATGGAGTACGAGCCGTACAGCGCGTCGCCCGCCAGCTTCATGGCGGTGTCGGTGGACACCGACGGCGAACCCACCCAGGCCAGCTTCAGGCCCAACTGACGCAGCTGCTTGGCAAACAGGCCCACGTCGGTGGAATTGGCGATGTAGGTGGAGACGATGTCGGCGCCCGACTGGCGGATGGCCAGCACGATGGGCGTGAGGTCCTGCGAGTTGCTGGTGAAGCCCTGCACCAGCACGGGCGTTACGCCGTGCGCCTTCAGGCTTTCGGTCAGCGCCTTCTGGCCGCCGTTGCCGAACGAGTCGGTGGAGTGGACGATGGCCCATTTCTTCAGGCCAAGGGTCTTCACGCCATACTCGGCGATCACCTTGGCCGAGTAGCCGTCGTTGGGACGGGCGCGGAACAGCCACGGGTTGCCGGAGTGCGTTAGGCCCACGTCCGTGCCGCCGAACACCATGGGGATGCCGGCCTTCTTCACCGTGGGCGCCACTGCCTGGATCTGCGTGCTGCGCACGGAGCCGATCAGGGCGGCCATGTCGCCGCCGCTGACCAGCTTGGAGACGGCCAGCACCGAGCCCGGGTTGGTACTCTGGTTGTCCTCGATCTGCAGCTCGATCTTGCGGCCCA
>Ga0182737_1001383_pt1 | contig 24219 bp, 21 predicted proteins | sample eDN5th30CBELigOP_FD_128878 | JGI IMG/M metagenome (GOLD analysis project Ga0182737, IMG submission 128878) | Enriched Organic Plus compost microbial communities from Emeryville, California, USA - eDNA 5th pass 30_C BE-Lig OP (version 2) (version 2) ...
GGCCGGTGGGGTCGAGTCCGCATCGGCTCTCACCGGGCGCAACCTTCGCCGCGAGGTCGAGGAGGGCGCCGTGTTCGGCGACCCGTCGAAGCTCACGGCCGGCGGCGAGGGCTGGGACGCGCTCGAGGCCTGTCGCAAGCTCCAGGAGAAGAGGCTCCGGGCCTGAGCCGGGCCAGACCCGGCCATCGCCGCCCGGCGCCTACGCGCCGAAGCCGGCGTGGATGTGGTTCGTGTGGTCGCTCAGGGCGAAGGCCGGACCGGGGCCGTCGATGTCCCACCCGTAGATCAGCTCGGTCGGCTTCACCCCGTCGGGGAGCGAGGCCAGCAGCTTGATCACCTCGGTGCAGGGGCTGGTCGCGGACTGGTCGGTGCAGGGCACCCCGTTGACCGCGGCGATGTCCATCGCCCGGCCCCCGTAATGGTTCGAGACGTTGCCGGAGGCGGTCATCATGCCGTGATCCGAGCGCAGCGCCGAGAGGAGGATCGAGTACTTCTGGGTGAGGATGGCCAGGAGGTTGACGACGCGGCTGTCGATCAGACCGTTCTGGATGTCCTGCTGGGCGGCGGGATTGAGGACCTGGAGGTTGTCCCAGTTGATCTCGGTCGAGTTGGTCGGCACCGGGTACGCGATGTTCCACTCGGTCTTCGAGGTGTCGCAATCGCCGGCGATGCGGCCCGCGTCCTCGATCGCCGCCTGCACGTACCAGGAGGCGTGGTTGTGGTCGAAGAGCCCGGCCTCGAGCGTCGGATTCGACCAGAGCATCCGGGCGAAGGTGGCGATCCCGTCCCACGGCTCGTCCCGCTCCACGTACCCGTCGCCGTCGCCGTCGACCCCGTACCGCTTCCACTCGCGGGCCGAGAGGCCCATCGGGCCCGACTTCTCGAGCTGCCTGGCGGTCATGCCCCGGCCGTAGTCGGACTCGAGGCGGGCCACCGCCGCGAGCACCCAGACGCCGCGCCGTCCCAGCTCGTAGCGGGAGGCGGCGTCCTCGAATCCGCGCATGTAGTAGTTCGGGATCTCGAGCACCCGGCGGTCGGACGCCTTGCAGACGTAGGTCTTGAGCTCCTCCTCGACCTGGGTCGTGTCGGCCAGCGCCCCGTAGCAGGCGGCCCTGTCGAGCACGTCCTGGACGTACCAGTCGGCGTGGTTGTAGGCCCAGATCGCGTCGTACCAGTCGCCGGGCGCCCCGGCGGCCTTGAGATAACGCGCGGCGGCATGGATCGCGTCCCTCGGGTTGTACGGGTCGGTCTTGCCGTCGCCATCGCCGTCGGTGGCGTACATCTCCCAGGTCGACGGCATGAACTGCATCCAGCCGATCGCCCCCGCGTAGGAGGTGACGTTGTTGAGGCGGCCGAAGTCGGTCTCGATCGAGTTGATCGCGGCGAGGATCTGCGGGCCGCGCTCGCCGAGCCCGTACTTCTTGGCGGCCTCGACGTAGATCGGGATGAGGTTCCGGGGCGGTCCGGCGCTGCCGTCGCAGGCGGCGACCGGCGTCGAATCTCCGGAAAGTCCGATGCTCGGGTCGGTGGTGATCCCGGTGGAGAGGGGGTTCGAGGCGTTCGGGACGACGTCGGACGGGGCCTCTTCCGCCGTGGGATCGGGGCTCTGGGGCTTCGGCGTCTTCTTGGCCCCGCCCTTGTTGCCGGTCTTCTTCTTGCCGGGCTTGGCGGTCTTCTTGCCGCCGTCCCCGTTGCCGTTGCCCGTGGTGCCGGTCGGCCCCGTCGGCCCGACCGGACCGGTGGGACCCGTGGTCGTGCTCCCCCCCTGGGGAGAGGTCGGGCTCGGCTCGTCGGTGATCGGCGTCGCGCTCTGCGCGTTCGCCGCGTGGCCGGTGGCGAGCATGGCGCCGACCGAGATCGTCGCCAGGGCTGTCCTGATCCTCCCCATCCCGGTTGTTACCCCCGGACCTCGCTGACCAGCCAGCCCTCGCCCTTCTCGCGGACGAGGGCGAGCCTCAGCTCGCTGGTGGCGCCGGTCCGCATCAGCGAGACGCTCACCTGCATGTTGTCGCCGTTCCGCTTGCCGCGGACGACGTTCACCACGGTGGCCTTGGGGATCTGGCCGCCCGACGGGAGCTTCGGCGGGTTCCGCTTCAGCTCCTTGGCCAGCTTCCCGGTCGCCGTGTCGGCGAACCGCTTGGCGGCGGCCTTGTCGCCGATCTCGTAGCTGACGAACGTGGACGCGAACTCGTGGGCGACCTTGAGGGGAGGGGACTTCGGGGCCGGGGCAGGACGCACGACAGTGCTGGGGAGCTGCTGGCCCTGTTTGTCGGCGCTGCCGGCCTGCTTGCCCCCGGCCTTCTGCTTGCCGGAGGTCGCGAAGTTGGGGACCACGCCCTGCAGCGTCGTGTCGGCGTCACCGGAGTTCGGGGTGGTGTCCTGGCCGGGCGTGGTCGTAACGGGCGTGGGAACCGGAGGAATCACCGTCTCGGGCACCGTCGCGTTGTCCGCGACGGTCGGCGGGACTTCCTCCTCGGACTGGTTGTAGAAGTAGACCGCGGCGGCCACGGCACCGGCCGTCACCGTGACCATCAGGGTGGCGCCGATGTAAGCGAGCGGGCTGCGGTACCGGAAGGCATTGGCGACCCGGCTGAAGGAATCCGCGACCGGCCACAGAACGTACTTCTCCAGGAACCAGCCGACCCTGCGGATCGGCCAGAGGAGGCCGCTCGGGGCCTTCTCGTAATCGTGCTGGATGTGGCTTTGGTCGTCTTGCATCGGTTCCCGCGACTCGCTTCCGCCCACTAGGGAGCGTCTCCCGTGCCCGTAGCGGACATAAGAGGGTAATACGGGAACCCCAAAGAGGAGCTAAAGGACCGGCCGGGCGGGTGCGATTCTGCAGCCCGCCGGACCGGTCCCGGCGCTACTTCTTGCTGAAGGTGAGCTCGCCCTCGGCGGCGTCGATCAGGACGGAGTCGCCCTCGGCGAATTCGCCTTCGAGGATCTTCAGCGCGAGCTTGTCGACCAGCTGCTTCTGGACCACCCGCTTCAGCGGGCGGGCGCCGTAGGTCGGGTCGTAGCCGAGGTTGCCGAGCAGCGTCCTCGCGTCGTCCGTCAACTCGATCTCGATGTCGCGCTCGGCAACGCGCTCGGTCAGGCCGTTGACCTGGATCTCCACGATCCGGCCGATGTCGTCCTTCGACAGGCGATGGAAGATGACCGTGTCGTCGATGCGGTTCAGGAACTCCGGCTTGAAGGTGGTCTCGAGAACCTCGGTCACCCGCTCCCGAATCCGTTCGTCGACGTTCTCGCCGGCGATCTCCTGGCTGCCCACGTTCGAGGTCATGATCAGGACCGTGTTGGTGAAGCTCACGGTCCGGCCCTGGCCGTCGGTCAGGCGTCCGTCGTCCATCAGCTGCAGCAGCGTGTTGAACACGTCCGGGTGCGCCTTCTCGATCTCGTCGAGCAGAACCACCGCGTAGGGGCGACGCCGGACCGCCTCGGTCAGCTGCCCGCCCTCCTCGTAGCCGACGTAGCCGGGCGGGGCCCCGATCAGCCGGGCCACGGTGTGCTTCTCCATGTACTCGGACATGTCGAGCCGGACGATCGCCTGCTCGGTGTCGAACATGAACTCGGCGAGCGACTTGGCCAGCTCGGTCTTGCCGACCCCGGTCGGCCCGAGGAAGAGGAACGAGCCGATCGGGCGGTTCGGGTCGGACAGGCCCGCCCTCGAGCGGCGCAGTGCGTTCGCCACGGCGGAGACGGCCTCGTCCTGGCCGATGACCCGGTCGTGGAGGCGTTCCTCCATGTGGACGAGCTTCTCGACCTCGCCCTCCATCAGGCGGGTGACGGGGATCCCGGTCCACTTCGCGACCACCTCGGCCACGTCCTGCTCGGTGACCTCCTCGGTCAGCATCGTGCCGCCCTCGGACTGCAGCTCGGTCAGCCGCCTCTCGGCTTCCTTCACCTTCTGCTCGAGTTCCGGGATCTCGGAGTAGCGGAGCCGCGCGGCCCGCTCGAGGTCGGCGTCGCGCTCGGCCCGTTCGGCCTCCCGGTTGGCCTCCTCGTGACGCGCCTTGGCCTCCTTGATCGACTCGATCAGGCTCTTCTCGGTCTGCCAGCGGGCCTTCATGGAGCTCGCCTTCTCGTTGAGTTCCGCGAGCTCTTCCTCGAGGGTCTCGAGGCGTCCGCGCGAGGCCTCGTCGGTCTCGGCCTTGAGCGCCTCCCGCTCGATCTCGAGCTGTTGGATCCGCCGTTCGACCTCGTCGATCTCGGTCGGCATCGAGTCGATCTCGATCTTCAGCCGGGAGGCCGACTCGTCGATCAGGTCGATCGCCTTGTCGGGCAGGAACCGGTCGGCGATGTACCGCTCGGAGAGGGTCGCCGCCGCGATGATCGCGGAGTCGGCGATCCGTACGCCGTGGTGGACCTCGTAGCGCTCCTTCAGGCCGCGGAGGATGGCGATCGTGTCGGGAACGTCGGGCTCGCCGACCATCACCGGCTGGAAGCGTCGCTCCAGGGCGGCGTCCTTCTCGATGTGCTGGCGGTACTCGTCGAGCGTGGTCGCTCCGACCGCGCGGAGCTCGCCGCGGGCCAGCATCGGCTTGAGCAGGTTGGCCGCGTCGACCGCGCCCTCGGCGGCTCCCGCACCGACGATGGTGTGGAGCTCGTCGAGGAAGAGCACGATCTGCCCCTCGGCGTCCTGGACCTCGGTCAGAACGGCCTTGAGGCGTTCCTCGAACTCGCCCCGATACTTGGAGCCGGCCAGAAGCGCCCCGATGTCGAGCGCGATCACGCGACGGTCGCGCAGGCTCTCCGGCACGTCGCCGGAGACGATGCGTTGGGCCAGGCCCTCGACGATCGCGGTCTTGCCGACGCCGGGCTCACCGATCAGCACCGGGTTGTTCTTGGTCCGGCGAGAGAGCACCTGGATCACGCGGCGGACCTCCTCGTCGCGGCCGATGACCGGGTCGAGCTTGCCGGAGGCGGCGTCGGCGGTGAGGTCGCGGCCGAACTTCTCCAGGGCCTGGACCTGGTCCTCCGGATTGGGGGAGGTGACCTTGTGCGGTCCGCGGACCTCGGCGATCGCCTTGGCCAGCGACTCGCGGTCCGGGAGCAGGTCGGCGAGCGGTGAGTTCGCGTCCGCGATCGCGAGCAGCATGTGCTCGGTCGAGAGGTACTCGTCGCCCATCTGGGCCATCCCGCCCTCGGACCGGCGCAGCACTTCCGAAAGCGCGGAAGACGGCCGCGGGTCGGCCGCGGCGCCCTCGCCCAGGGTGGGGAGGTCGGCCACGGCCTGGCGCGCCCGGCTCTTGATGGACGGAAGGTCGGCGCCGAGCTTGTTCAGCACGGCGGGCACGAGCCCGTCCTCCTGCTCGAGCAGGGAAACGAGGAGGTGCGCGGGGGTTATCTCGGGATTTCTGGAAGCGGCGGCCAGACGCTGCGCGGTCTGGATCGCTTCCTGGGACTTCACTGTGAATCTGTCTGGTTGCACGTCACAAATGGTACGCGCTTAAGGACAGAATGTCAAGAAATCTAAGTCACCCGTACTAAGGTTTATTTGATGCGGATTGATCGTTTGGTGGATGCGTCACCGACTCGGAGGCGGTAGGTGCCACGTCGGAGTTTCGCGACCCGGGGGACACGGAATCGATGGGTGGTCGTCTGGGCTTTGATGAGGCCGGTCCGCCAGATCACCCCGTTGCGGTTGAGGGTCCATCGCGTCCAGCGCGGGGTTGGTTGTTTGAACTTGATCTGGCACCGGACCGAGATGGTTCGTCCCCGCCGGTTTCGACCGGTCTTGCAGAATGAGCTCTTCACGGAGATCGGATTGCCTTCGGGACCGGTCGGGCCTGTCGGACCGGAGGGGCCGGTCGGACCCGTGGTACCTGTGTCCCCGGTCGGACCGGTGGCGCCAATCGCGTTGACCACGCCGATCGTCAAGTCGACGGTGGTCCAGCCGAGCTGATCGACGAGTTTGATCTTGTGTTCGGTGATTCCCGGCTAGGTCGCGGTTCCGCTGATCACTCCGGTCGTCGGGTCCAGGGTCAGTCCGTCCGGCAGGACGGGTGTCACAGTCACCGTTCTCGAGCCGGTCGCCTTGAAGGTTCGGGGTGAGAACGAAACCGGTTGACCGGCCGATGTCAGGAGGGTGTCCCGGTAAGCGATCTTCGGCAGGAACGTCGTTCGGATGACGTATGAAGATCCCGAATTGGTCCGGGAGTTGTTGTCGGCAACCGGTGTGCCGATGATCACGTCGTCGAGTCCGTCCCCGTTCATGTCCCCGGTCCCCGAGACCGACCAGCCGGACTGGTCGCCTGGAGCGGCTCCGTCGGCCCGAAATCCCTGGCTGTTGGTCAGTGAGGCCAGGTCGAGGTTCGCGTTCGACGCCTGGCCGTAGATCACGTACGAAGACCCCGAATTGATGCGGGAGTTGTTGCCGGCAACCGGTGCGCCGATGATCACGTCGTCGAGACCGTCCCCGTTCACGTCCCCGGCCCCCGAAACCGAGTACCCGGAAAGGTCGCCTGTGGCGGCTCCGTCGATCCGGAAACCTCGATTGGTGTTGAGCGAGGCCAGGTCAAGGTCGGCACCGCTCGGCTGTCCGTAGATCACGTATGAAGATCCCGAACTCGTCCGGAAGTTGTTGCCGGCGCTCCGTGCGCCGATGATGACGTCGTCCAGTCCGTCCCCGTTCACGTCCCCGGCCCCGGAAACGGAAACTCCGGCCTCATCCCCTGCGGCGGACCCGTCAACCCCACGTTTGCCGCGTCCAGTAGATCGAGGTTGTCGGCCGTGGCGGACGGGGCCGCGAACAACAATAGCCCGCAAACTACGAGCCAGACCCCGGGAAGCTCCCTGCTCTCGAACATGTCTCCCTCCCTTGATGTCTTGGGGAGACGACCTTATCCGCCGCGAGGTATGCGGTCAAACCGAGTCAGTCGTTGGGGCGCTGGACCGGGATGCGGGTCGGCGGGTCGGGCTCGTAGGCGCCGTAGGGGACGATCTCCGTGTGGAGGCGCTCCATCTCCTGGTCGAGCTTGGCTTCCAGCTCCCGGGTGCGGCGGCGCATCGCCTCCAGCTCGTTGCGCATGGCCTCGACCCTGGCCTCCATCTTGAGCACCGTCTCTACCCCCGCGAGGTTCAGCCCCTCCTCGTTGGTCATCTTCTGGATTCGCTTCAGGCGCTCCACGTCCCGCTGCGAGTAGAGACGGGTGTTCTTGGGCGATCGCTTGGGGGTGATCAGGCCCTTCGACTCGTAGATGCGCAACGTCTGCGGGTGCATGTCGGCGAGCTCCGCCGCGACCGAGATCATGAAGACGCCACGATCCTCGTCGACGTGCACCTCGACCCTGGTCTGCCGATCGGCCATTACGAGCGTCCCTTCGTCCGTGCCCGGCGCAGCAGCTCGGCCCGGGGATCCTCCCCGTTCATCGCCTCGGCCAGCTGGTCGACCGCGCGCCGCTGGTCGTCTGTCAGTTCCTTCGGGATGACCACATTCAAGCGGTAGCGGATGTCGCCACGGCTCTTGCCGCTCGATTTGGGCGGGCCCTCGCCGCGCAGGCGCTGGACCGCGCCGTTCTGCGTCCCGGCCTTGACCCGGATCCGCTTCGTGCCGGAAAGCGTCGGGACCTCGACCGTCCCGCCGCGCATCGCCTCCGTGACGCTGATCGGCACCTCGACCTCCAGGTTGCCGTCGTCGAGGCGCTTGAAGACCGGCGAGGGAGCCACCTGGATGGTCACGAACAGGTCTCCGGACGGGGCGCCGCGGGGACCGGCCTCGCCCTTGCCGGCGACGCGGATGCGGGTGCCGTCCTTGATCCCGGCCGGGATGTTGACCTTGTAGCGCTTGGTCTGATGGGTGAGACCCGAGCCCCCGCAGGTGTGGCAGGGGTTGGGGATGATCTGACCGGTGCCCTGGCACTGGGGACACGGCTGGCTGATCGAGAAGAAGCCCTGGCCCTGCGCCTCGACGCCGCGCCCCCCGCAGCGGGGGCAGGTCTCCGGGCTCGTGCCCGGTTCGGCGCCCGATCCCGAACAGGTCGGGCAGCGCTCGGACTTCGGGATCGTGACCGTGAGCTGGGTGCCCGACATCGCGTCGTCGAACGAGATCCGCGCGTCGGTCTCCAGGTCGCGGCCGCGCTCGGCCCCGGCGGCACCGCCACCGCCGCGGTTGAAGATCGTGGAGAAGATGTCCCCGAAACCACTGGGCGCGCCCTGGCCGAACGGATTGCCCTGCGCCCCGCCCTGGCCGAACGGGTTGCCGCTCTGCCCCCCGAAGCCTCCGAAGATGCCGCCACCGGCGTCGTACTGCTTGCGCTTCTCGGGATCGCCCAGCACGTCGTAGGCCGCCTGGACCTCCTTGAACTTGTCCTCGGCCGCCTTGTCGTCCGGGTTGCGGTCCGGGTGGTACTCGCGCACCAGCTTGCGGTGCGCCTTCTTTATCTCTTCCTGCGATGCCTTCTTCGAGACACCGAGGACCTCGTAAAGATCCTTCGCCATGCGGCGTTCACTTTCTCTTCGTCACTGGCTGACCACGACCCGGGCATGTCGGATCACGTTCTCCCCGGCGCGGTAGCCCTTCTGCATTTCCTCGATCACGATCCCAGCCTCGACCCCTTCCGCGGGCATCGCCTGCAGCGCCTCGTGAAGGTTCGGGTCGAAGCTCTCGCCCTTCGAGTCGAACGGCTCGACCCCCGCCCTGCGCAGCACCCGGTGAAGGTCCCGATAGCTGACGATGACGCCCTGCTCCGTGATCGGCGCCTCGCTCGAAAGCTCCCCCTCGAGGGCGCTCGCCCGGTCGATGCCGGCGGCGTCGAGCACCCGTTCGATGTTGTCGATCGCCTCGATCAGCCCTGCGGCGACCTCGAGCCTGCCCCTCTCGACCTGGGCCTGGCTCTCGGCCGCCATCCGCTTGCGGTAGTTGTCGAAGTCGGCCTTGGTCCGCTGGGCGACCTGGAGATACTCGTCCCGCTGGGAGCGAGCCTCCTCGACCAGCGCGTTCAGGTCCTGCTCGACGTTCGATCCCGCGGCCTCGTCCGCGCCGTCGGTCTCCTCACCCTCGCCGGTGGCTTGGGCGCCGGGCGAGTCCTCGGGCTTCGTGGCCGGGTCGGTCGTCGACGCCACCTCGGCGTCGACGACCTCCTCCACCTCGGGCTCGCCCGTGGTCTGTTCCGGCTCCTCGATCACTTCTTGTCGTCCTCTTCGACCACTTCGGCGTCGATCACCTCTTCCTCGTCGGAGGAGGGTCCCGCGTCGGCCGTCCCGTTGGCCTGCGCGGCCTGGGCCTCGGTCTGCGCGGCCTCGTAGACCTGCTCGGACACCTTGTGGAAGGCCGACTGGAGCTCGTCCGTCTTGGCCTTGATCTCGTCGACGTCCTCGCCCTCGAGCGATCCGCGCAGGGCCGCGATCTTGTCTTCGATCTCGGTCTTGGCGGCGCCGTCGATCTTGTCGCCGAGATCCGCGATCTGCTTCTCCGAGGTGTAGGCCGCATTCTCGCCGACGTTGCGGGCCTCGGCCAGCTCACGCTGCCTGCGGTCCTCCTCGGCGTGCGCCTCGGCGTCGGAGACCATGTTCTCGATCTCGTCGTCGGACAGGCCCGAGCCGGACTTGATCTCGATCTTCTGCTCCTTGCCGGTGCCGAGATCCTTGGCGGTCACGTTGATGATGCCGTTGGCGTCGATGTCGAAGGTGACCTCGATCTGCGGCATGCCGCGCGGGGCCGGCGGGATGCCGGTGAGCTGGAACTTGCCCAGGCTCTTGTTGTAGGCCGCCATCTCGCGCTCGCCCTGGAGCACGTGGATCTCGACCGACGGCTGGTTGTCCTCGGCGGTCGAGAACACCTCCGACTTGCGCGCCGGGATGGTGGTGTTGCGCTCGATCAGCTTGGTCATCACGCCGCCCTTGGTCTCGATTCCGAGGGTCAGCGGGGTGACGTCCAGCAGCAGCACGTCCTTGACGTCGCCAGCCAGGACTCCGGCCTGGATCGCGGCGCCGACGGCCACGGCCTCGTCCGGGTTGACGCCTTGGTGTGGCTCCTTGCCGGTCAGCTCGGTGACCTTCTCGCGCACCGCCGGCATGCGGGTCATGCCGCCGACCAGCACGACGTGGTCCACGGCCGCGTCGGCGTCGCTGAGGGCCTGCTTGACGGGCCCGACCACGCGGTCGAGCAGGTCGGCGGTCAGCTCGTTCAGCTTCGAGCGGGTCAGCTTGACGTCGAGGTGCTTGGGCTGGCCTTCGACGGCGGTGATGAAGGGGATGTTGATCTGGGTCTCCTGGGCGGAGGACAGCTCGATCTTCGCCTTCTCGGCCGCCTCGTAGAGGCGCTGCAGGGAGTTCTTGTCGGCCGCGAGGTCCACGCCCTGGTCCTTCTTGAACTCGGCGACCAGCCAGTCCACGATCGCCTTGTCGAAGTTGTCGCCGCCGAGGTGGTTGTCGCCGGCCGTCGACTTGACGTCGAAGACGCCGTCGCCGATCTCGAGCACCGAGACGTCGAACGTGCCTCCGCCCAGGTCGAAGACGAGGATGGTCTGGTCGGAGTCCTCCTTGTCGAGCCCGTAGGCCAGCGACGCCGCGGTCGGCTCGTTGATGATGCGCTTGACGTCGAGCCCGGCGATCTTGCCCGCGTCCTTGGTCGCCTGGCGCTGATCGTCGTTGAAGTAGGCCGGGACCGTGATCACGGCCGAGTCGACCGTCTCACCGAGCTTGGCCTCGGCGTCGGTCTTCAGCTTGCTGAGGATCATCGCGCTGATCTCGGGCGGCGAGTACTGCTTGCCGCGCACGTCCACCCGCACGTCTCCGTTCGGGCCGGAGACGACCTTGTACGGGATCATCGTCTCCTCTTCCTTGACCTCGGCCTCCTTGCGGCCCATGAAGCGCTTGATCGAGAAGATCGTGTTCTCCGGGTTCATCACGGCCTGGCGCTTGGCCACCGTGCCGACCAGGCGCTCGTCCTTGTCGTTGAAGGCGACCACCGACGGGGTGGTGCGCCCGCCCTCGGAGTTCTCGAGGACGGTCGGTTCGCCGCCCTCGAGGACCGCTACGCACGAGTTGGTCGTGCCGAGGTCGATTCCTATCGTCTTTCCCACTGTGTTTCTCCTGTTCGAATGCGTCGAAGGCCACGTGAGGGCGCGGCCCAATCGACTGGATAGCCAAAAATCTAAGTGAGATTGTGTCAGATTTCTTATGAAGCGTCAAATGAACGAGAAAGGCCCGGAAATCCGGGCCTTTCTCGGAGCTTCGTGGGCCCGGGCGGATCGCCCGGATCGTTCTCTAGGGCATCTTCAACTTCGACCACACGCCCTTGTGGTCCGAGTTCCAGTAGCCGCGAACGGGCTTGGAACCCGTCGCGCCGGACTTCAGGAGCTTGACCGTCTTCGGCCGGTTCGTCATCACGTGGTCGATCGTCTGATCGAAGTTCGTCGGGGCGGACGCGGTGATGATCCCGCTAGCCACCCCGAAGGTCATCCGCTTCGTGCCCCGGTCCCTCATGCCGCCCGCGAGCAGCGCATCGTAGGCGAGCGCGTCCTGGCTGGAGACCGTGTCGTCGTCCGAGTTGAGGTCGCCGACGAGCACCGCGGGCAGACGCCCGCTCCGCAGCGGCCCGCCCTTGGCGAGCAACTCCTTCGCCTGCGCCTCGCGGATGTCCGGCGCGCCGAAGGCCTCGAAATGCGTGTTCACGAAACGGAACCACTTCCCCTTGCGGACCTTGACGTCGGCCGAGAGCCAACCGCGCTGGACGTCCACCGGGATCCCGGAGATCACGGGCTTGTAGATCGTCGCGTAGTTCCCGGACCTCGGGTTCTTCGTCCTCACCGACTTGCCGACCTTGGCCAGGATGGCGTCGCGCATGGTCAGGCGCCCGTTGATCTCCCCGTTCGAGTTCACGCCCGGCAGGTTCCCGTCGCCGGCCACACCGTTGTAGTCGGCGGGCGCCTCGAAGTCGAACTCCTGCTGGACGCGGACGATCCGGTAGCGCTTCTTGCCTCGGTTGAGCTGCTTCATCAACTCCGACAGGTAATCGACGTGGACCGTCGAGGCCTTGAAGTCACCGGTGGTGGGGGCGAGCAGGTCGACCGGACCGGTGCGCCAGAGGGCGACCTCCTGGAGCCCGACCAGATCGGGCGCGACCGACCGGATCTCGGCCGCCAGACCCTTGGCGCGCACCTTGAAGTTGTTCGTGTCGACGTCCCGGAGGATCTGCCCGTTCTTGTTGATGAAGTCGTCGGTGCTGGTCGCGTTGATGGCGGGGGTGAGATCGGCGCCGAGGTAGACGTTCCGGGTCATCACCTTCACGGTGTTCGGCCTCTTCGCCTTCTTCCGCTTCGCGTCCGCGGAGCCGGCTTGAAGGGTCGTGAGGGCAAGGGCGGCGATCAACGCGAACGCGATCGCGAGGGTCGCGCGGGCTCGCCCGGTGGCCCTGGGGCGGGTCGGGTACGTGGCCATGAAAGTCCTCTCCTTTTACGTGTGGCGTGACGCGGGAAGCGTCGTCGGCGGTCCGGCGACCGCTCGCTGAGAGGATAAACCCGGCTCGAAGCCGGAAGGAGCGGATCAGCCCCCGGCGTTGTGCGCGACGAAGTCCGCGATCTCTTCCGCGACGGTGCCGGTCACGATGCCCGGGGGCATGCGGCCCGGGACGTCGGGGCTGTCGGCGCCGTTCTCGAGAGCGTTCATGACCGTGGTCTTGATGCTGTTGACCGCGGTTTCGTCCGTGGCCGGTCCGGCCGGGGCGAGCTTGGCGTCGAGGTCGGGGCCGAAGTCACCGTCGGTGCCCGCCGCGTAGAGCGTGTGGCAGTTGCCGCAGTTGGTCTGGAAGAGCTCCTTGCCCGGGGTGTCGTCCCCGGGTGCCCCCTGGTTGTTCGCGGGGTTGCCGTCCCTCTGGAAGGCCCAGAAGGGGATCACCACGGCGAGGAGGACCAGGACGAGACCGAATATGACGAAGGGCTTCTTGTTCATTCTGGAGCGGCGCGGATTTGGACTGTGCGCCGGACGGGGCGAAATACTACCTGCCGGACCCCGGTCCGCGTCCTAACGGCCCGACCCCGGCCCGCGCCCGTAGGGGCACATTCGCCTCAGCGCGCACTCGCCGCAGGCGGGCTGGGGCCTGCAGAGGGTGCGGCCGTGTCGGATCAGGTTCATGTGGAACTCGTAGGAGTCCTCGGGGTCGACCAGGGCAAGGACCTCGTCGTGGGCCTCCTCGAAGGTGGCGTTCGGGCGAAACAATCCGAGCCTCCCGCCGATCCTGTAGACGTGGACGTCGACCGGGATCTCGGGCCGGTTCCACGTGAAGACCTGGACGCAGGCGGCGGTCTTGCGACCGACCCCCGGCAGGCCCGTGAGGAACTCCATCGCCTCGACGCGGTCGGCGTGCTCGAGCCATCCGAGGTCCAGATCCTCGATCTGTCGAAGGACCGCCTGGATGCGGGGCGCCTTCTGGCGGCTCAACCCTCCCGGTCGGATCGCCTCCTCGACCTCCTCCACCGGCGCGTCGCGCACCGCCTCCCAGTCGTCGAACCGTGCCTTGAGCCCGGAGAAGGCCCGATCCCGGTTCGCGTCGCTCGTCGCCTGGGACAGGATCGTGCGGACCAGCTCGTCGATCGGCTGCCGGTGGGGGACGTTCACCGGGCGCCCGTACATCTCGCGCAGCCGGTCCCGGATGGCCCGAACCCGCGCGCGGGTCGGGCGCCTCCAATCCTTGCGGGCCACCTTCGGGCTCCAGGCGGATGCCACCGGCTACTGGGCTCCCCACCCGCGGCAGACACGCGCCGCGGCGTTCGCCGCCTCGGGGAGGACCTCGCCGACGCGGGCGAGATCCCACCCCCGGCGGGCGAGCCCGGCGGCGAGCCCGCCCATGAACGCGTCGCCGGCCCCGAGCGGGCTGACGGTCTCGCCGGGCTCCGGCCGGTGAGAAGCCTCGGCCGCGCCCGCGGTCAGGATCGCTCCCTCGCCGTCGGTGACCACCACGAGCTCCGGCCCGAGGTCGACCAGCGCCGCCGCGGCCTCGCCGGGATCGGCGTGCCCGGTGATCAGCTCGGCCTCGCCGCGGTTGAGCTTGACGACGGTTGCAACGGCGGCGAGTTCGCGGCAGTACGCGCGGGCCGGGTCCTCACCCGGCCAGCGGTTGGGGCGGAAGTTCGGGTCCAGGAGCAGGGGGAGCCCCGCGGCGCGGGTGAGATCGACGGCCCGGCGCGTCACCTCGCGTTCGGTCTCGCCGACCATCGTGTTCGAGCCGAGCACCACCGCCTGCGACCCGGCGACGGCACCCTCGAGGTGGGGCGAGGCGGCGGCCATCGTGGGGCCGATGTGCTCCCCGTAGACCTGGAAGGAGGGCTCGTTGTCGGGCCCGAACTCGACCAGGGCGACCGGCGTGTCGGCGCCGTCCAGGGTCGCCAGCCACTCCGTCGACACGCCCTCGCCCTCCAGGACCTTCCCGAGCCAGCGGCCCCAGCCGTCGCCCCCGACCCCGCCGATCAGGGCGCTCGCGCAGCCGGCGCGCGCGACGGCGACGGCGACGTTTGCCAGCGCCCCGCCGGGATGGGGGACGAAGGGCCCGGGTCCCTCGCCCGGGGCGAGGTTCCGTTCGCAGATCAGGTCGGTGATCGCCTCGCCGAGGCAGGCGATCGGGCGCTCGTCGGCGGATGCGGGTTGGGATTGCCGGGTCGCCACCATCGGTGAAATGCCGCAGCCTACTCGAGGCCGGGAATGTGAATTTGATTCACCCCATTAGACTGGCCGTTCGATGCCCGCGCTAGTCGTCCGTATCGGGGAGTGGCTCCCCCGGGGATGGTCGGATCTCTTCCGGCAACTTCTCCTCTACGTGCTGGCCGACACCTGTTACGAGGTGGCCAGAGGACTCGCCGACGGCCGGGCCAACGTCGCCTTCGCCAACGGAGAGCGTGTGATCGACGTCGAACGGACCCTCGGCCTCTTCTTCGAACCTAGCCTCCAGGACACGCTCCTCAACTTCAAGTGGCTCATCGACTTCGCCAACACCATCTACCTGAACAGCCAGTTCAGCGTGGCCCTGGCCTTCCTGATCTGGATGTACCTGTTCCGCAACGAGTACTACTACTTCTTCCGGAACATGCTCTTCGTCTCGATGGGCCTCGCCCTGGTCGGCTACATCGGGTTCCCGACGGCACCGCCGCGCATGTACCCCGAGTACGGGTTCATCGACACCGTGAACGCCCAGTCCAGCGTCAACCACGACTCCGCCCTCGCCAAGCTGTTCATCAACCCGTTCGCGGCGGTGCCGTCCATGCACTGCGCGGTCGCCCTGATGATCGGCGGCACCGGCTTCATGGTCTGCAAGAACAAGTTCGCCAGGGCGTTCTGGGCCGGATGGCCCCTGCTGGTCGCCTGGGTCACCGTCGTCACCGCCAACCATTACTGGCTCGACGCGGCGCTCGGCTGGATGGTCGCGGGACTCTCCTTCCTCATCGCGTCCCGGGTGCTGGCCGAGATCAAACCCGAAACCTGGGCCTGGAGCCGCGAAGCGGAACGGCAACGGGCCGAGGCCTGAGCGGGGCCTCGCGATGAAGACCCGGTCCTTCGGCAGTCCCGGTACCTGGGGATTCGTCGCGGCGCCGCTGGTGGTGGTCGTCCTGTTGGCGATCGTCTACCTGGTGATGGCGCCCCTCAGCGCCGACCACGCCGCCCAGACCTTCCGCACCGAGCTGTTCGAGCTTTCGGGGCCGACGGTCTGGAACAACTACTGGTTCGCCGGGCACTACCTGCCGACCTACTCGCTCCTGGCGCCGCCGATCGGAGCCTGGATCGGGTTCCGGGTGATGGGCACGCTGGCCGTCGTCGCGACGGTGCTGCTCTTCACGCTGATCGTCCGGAGGCAGTGGGGGGAGCGCGCCCAGGCCGGCGCCATCTGGTTCGCGTTCGCCGCGACGATCAGCCTCTTCTCCGGGCGGCTGACGTTCGCCCTGGGGGTCCTGCTCGCGATGGGAGCAGTGTTCTGCGCCCAGCGTGGGCTCCGTGCTCCCTCCCTGATCCTGGCCGGAACGGTCGGCCTGGCGAGCCCCGTGGCCGCGCTCTTCCTCGCCTGCGTGGGGTTCGCCCACTTTCTCTCCGAGAGGCCGGACCGGCGTGGATTGGAGCTGGCGGCGGTCTCCTTCCTGGTCGCCGGCACGGTCGCGCTCCTCTTTCCCGGCGGGGGCGACGAGCCCTACGTGTTCTCCAGCTTCCTGCCCGCCATCGGCCTGACGCTGGTCAGCGCCGCGATGGTGCCTCCCGGCCAGCGTCTGGTCCGCATCGGCATGCTGGTCTACGCGGCGTCCCTGGTCGCCTCCTTCGTGTTGAGCACCCCGATGGGCGGGAACGTGAACCGGCTCGGAACGCTCCTGCTGGGCCCGGTCCTGCTCTGCGCCCTGGCGGCGGAGCCGCTGACCAGGGACTTCAGCAAGCGGGCGGCGCTCGTCCTCCTGCTGCCGCTCATCGCCTACTGGCAGGTGAGCCCCGTGATCAGGGACCTCGAGCTGGTCCACGACGAGCCCGCCGTCACCCAGGCCTTCTACGAGCCCCTGACCGAGGCCCTCGCACCGCGGCTCGCCCGCGAGCCCGCCCGGGTCGAGGTCGTGCCGGTCGCGTCCCACTGGGAGGCGGCCCGGGCCGCCCCGGAATTTCCGCTCGCCCGCGGCTGGGAGCGTCAGACCGACCGCAACCTGAACCCGCTCTTCTACGCGGACCGGCTCAACCCGGACCACTATCACCGCTGGCTCGACCGCCTCGCCGTGGGATACGTCGCCCTGCCCGACACGGAGCTGGACTACGCGGGTGAGAACGAGGCCGCCCTAGTAAGGGCGGGGCTTCCCTATCTGAAGGAGATCCCGGTCGGCCCGGGCTGGCGTCTGTTCAAGGTGCTCGGCGCGGTGCCGATGGTCGACCGCCCGGCCCGCCTCACGGAACTCGACACCGACGGGTTCACCGTCGCCGCTCCGGCCGGGAGCTACCAGGTCCGGATCAGGTCGACCCCCTACTGGAAGGTCGAGACGGGTTTCGGCTGCGTGGAGCCGGGCCGCGGGGACTGGACCAGGGTGACGCTCGACCGCCCCGGAGCGCTACGCGTGGCCGCGGACTTCAGCCCCGGCGCCCGTTTCGGCTCGGAGCGCGACTGCCGCCCCGAGCGGTGAGCCTCTAAGCTCCCGGCATGGAGTCTTCGCCCGGGTCGCCCGACGGCGGCCGCAACGGCCTGCGAAATGGCCCTGCTCAGGAGTTCCGCGAGCAGGCCCGCAACAGGCTGATCCAGTCACGGCTCACCCCGAACGCGATCTCGATGGCTGGTTTGGTCGGCAACGTCATCGCCGCGGTGCTGATCACCCAGGAGCTGTTCGTCTGGGCCGGCGTCGCCTTCATCGTCGGCTCGATCATGGACACGCTCGACGGCCGCTACTCGCGGATGTCGGGCAAGGGCACCCTCTTCGGCGCCTTCCTCGACTCGACCCTCGACCGGATCGAGGAGGGCCTCGTGCTCACGGCGATCGCCTGGTACTTCGCCGAACATGGCGATTCGCTCGCGGCCGCCGCCTGCGTTTACGTCGTGCTCGGGTCCCTGATGGTCTCTTACACGCGTGCGCGCGCCGAGGCGCTGGGCGTGGAATGCAAGGTCGGGCTGGCCACCAGGCCCGTCCGCGTGGTGCTACTTTCGATCGGGATCGTCTTGGCGAAGGTCGAGATCTCGGGTGATCTCGATCTGCTCTCGCTCGCCATCTACGTGATGGCGGCGCTGACGACCCTGACCGTGATCCAGCGCGTTTGGCACGTACGCCGCGAACTGAAGACCGAAACAAATGTCGATTGAGGTGTAACCAGGCGGGCACCGGGGTGTCGTTCCGAGTCGCACCTGAAATCCAGGAGGAATCAAAGAACTTATGAGCAACAGCAACGGATCGAACGGAAACGGCGCGGATCGCCGTGACGACAAGGTCCGAGTAGCAATCGTCGGCGTGGGCAACTGCGCCAACTCCTTCATCCAGGGAGTCCAGTACTACAAGGACGCGGATCCGGCCGATCAGGTTCCGGGGCTGATGCACGTCGACCTCGGCGGCTACCACGTCAACGACATCGAGTTCGTGGCAGCCTTCGACATCGATCAGGAGAAGGTCGGCAAGGACCTCTCCGAGGCGATGTGGTCGGGTCAGAACGACACCATCAAGTTCGCCGACGTCCCCAACCTCGGGGTCACCGTCGAGCGCGGCATGACCCTCGACGGCCTTGGCAAGTACCTCAAGCAGGTCATCACGAAGGCCCCCGGCCCGACCGCGGACATCGTCCAGATCCTCAAGGACACCAAGACCGACGTCCTCGTCTGCTACCTGCCGGTCGGCTCCGAGGACGCAGTCAAGTGGTACGTCGAGCAGGCCATCGCCGCCGGCGTCGGCTTCGTCAACTGCCTGCCGGTGTTCATCGCCAGCGAGGACTACTGGGACAACCGCTTCAAGGAGGCGGGCCTCCCGATCATCGGCGACGACATCAAGTCCCAGGTCGGCGCGACGATCGTCCACCGCCAGCTCGCCCGCCTCTTCCACGAGCGCGGCGTGGAGATGCAGCACACCTCGCAGCTCAACGTCGGCGGCAACATGGACTTCTTCAACATGCTGGAGCGCGAGCGCCTCGACTCCAAGAAGATCTCCAAGACCAACGCGGTCACGTCGATCATGGGCCTCGAGCTCGAGGATCGCGACGTCCACGTCGGCCCCTCGGACTACGTGCCGTGGCTGACCGACCGCAAGTGGGCCCACATCCGGCTCGAGGGCAAGTCCTTCGGCGACGTGCCGCTCAACGTCGAGCTGAAGCTCGAGGTCTGGGACTCACCGAACTCGGCCGGCGTCGTGATCGACGCGGTGCGCCTGGTGAAGCTCGCCCTGAACAACGGCATCGCCGGACAGCTCGACGGTCCGTCCTCGTACCTCATGAAGTCGCCGCACAACCAGCGGCCGGACGCCGAGGCCCGTCAGCAGACGGAGGACTTCATCTCCAAGTACGCCCGCGGCGGGGCTCCGATCACCGGCGCCAAGCCCGTGGCGGAGCCGGCCGACGAGGACGCCAAGTCCGAAGCCTGATTGACCGCGGGTTCCGAACTCTCGATAGTTCAGTTCACCCCGTTCCCATGGTCGGAACGGGGCGGGATCAACGAGTACACGCGCCGGGTCAGCGAGGAGCTGGCCCGGCGCGGTCATTCCGTGCTGATCGCGGCCCCCTCCGGCGGCCGCGGCGGGGTCGCCGAGACCAGGTCGGCGCTCGCTGAGCTGGCCGACGACCCCGAGGCGCTGTTCGCCCCGGGCGAGGAGCCCCGCGTGCTCTCGATGGGGGGCGGGGTGAAGATCCCCCGGACGGGCAAGCGCCAGGCCCCCGTCTCGGTCGACATGGGGAACCGCGTCGAGGCCCTCCTCGGCTCGGGCCGGTTCGACATCGTCCACGTCCACGACCCGTTCGTGCCCGGCTTCTCCTCGACCGCCCTCAGGCACTCCTTCTCGCTCAACGTGGGCACCTTTCACGAGACCCACGAGCGCCCCTTCGCGACCCAGTTCGCCCGCCCTCTCCTCGAGATCTTCTTCGGCCGGCTCGACGCCCGGACCAGCTCGTCCAAGACCTCCGCGCGGCTGCTCAACCGGTACTTCCCGGGTTCCTACGAGCTGACCCATCCCGGCATCGACCCGGTGGCGCCCGCCCAGACCGGGGGCGGCCCGCTGCGCATCGCCTTCTCGGAGCGGGAGGAGCCGGGTGCGCTCCGGACCTTCCTCCGGGCGCTTCGCCGGCTTCCCGACGGGCTCGAGTGGTCGGCCACGATCTTCGCCGAGGAGCCGGGCGCCGTCCAGGTCCGCGTCGCGAAGGCGATCCAGGACCGGATCAAGGTGATCGGTCCCGGCCAGGCCACGCTCGCGGAGCTGCTCTCCCGCACCGACGTCTTCGTCGGAGCCTCCAACGGGCCGCGCCCCGACCCCGACGCGGTGCGTCAGGCGATCGCCTCCGGAGCCGTGCCGGTCACGACCACGATCGGACGATACGTCGAGCTAGTCGGGGACGGCCAGCGCGGCCTGCTCTGCCCGGCGGGAGACCCGGTGACCCTGGCCGGCCAGATCGAGCGACTGGGACGGGACCGCGACCTGATCGAGAAGTTCCGGGCCGCCGGGCGCGAGTTCGGGGTCGAGACCTGGCCCGAGGTCGCGGACGGGTTCGAGGAGATCTACCGGCGCCTGACCGCCCGCCGGCACGACCCGCGCGGGGACGAGGCCGTGGCCGAGAAGCTTCGGGACCGGCCTCTGATCGACATCGACCTGCACATGCACACGGACCACTCGAGCGATTGCGCGACCCCGGTGAAGGTGCTGATCGAGACCGCCCGCGACCGCGGGTTCGGGGCGATCGCGATAACCGACCACAACGAGGTCTCGGGCGCCCAGGAGGCGGCCCGCGTAGTCGACGGCATGGACGACTTCAAGATCATCGTGGCCGAGGAGGTCATGACGAGCGACGCCGGGGAGGTGATCGGGCTCTTCCTCACCGAGAAGATCCCGAAGGGGGTCACGATGCGCGAGGCGATCACCGAGATCAAGCGGCAGGGCGGACTCGTCTACGTGCCGCACCCGTTCGACCGCCTCCACTCCGTGCCCGACTACGAGAACCTGCTCGACATCGTCGAGGACATCGACCTGATGGAGGTCTTCAACCCCCGGGTCGCGATCTCGTCGTTCAACGAGGAGGCGGAGCGCTTCGCCCGCAAGTACAACATCATCCCCGCGGCGGGGTCCGACAGCCACGTCGCCCAGGGCCTCGGGGCGGTGCGCAACCGCCTCCACGACTTCCACGGTCCCGAGGAGTTCCTCGAGTCCATGCGCCAGGCGGAAATCACCCGCCGCCACAAGAACCTCGTCTACGTCCAGGCCCTCAAGTTCATCCAGACCACCGGCCGGCCCAAGGCCGCGAAGCGCGAGGTGGACGAGCCCCGGGCGGTCAAGGGCGGCCGGCGGAAGACCCGTGGGCCGAAACGTGCATCAGGCAAGAGCTGATGCACTCCGACGGCGATCGCCGGGGCCGGGCAGGAGCGTCGCGGGAGGCGTCAAAGAAAGCCCCAGCGATGCCAGCGACCGACAACGAGATCAAAGAGAAGTATCTGGAACGAGCGATTCGTGAGCTGAACCAGCTCAGCCGCGATCTGCAGGGCTGCGACGCGTGCCTGAACACCAGGGTGATGCCGGTGCTGGGATCGGGTCACCCGCAGGCCGACGTCATGCTCGTCAAGTTCGCTCCGACGACAGCCGAGGTCGAGGAGGGGGTCGCCTTCTACGGCCGCGCCGGCAACGCGCTGATGAAGAGCTTCAAGCGTCTCAACATCGACCCGACCGTGATCTACGGCACGGTCTGCGCCAAGTGCCCGGTCGAGGACCCAGCCCAGGCCGACCCCGAGTGCGTCGCCCGCCTGGCGGACGAGTTCAACATCGTCCAGCCGCGGATCGTGGTCGTCATGGGGGACCCCGCCCTCGAAACCATCAACGATCTCGCGCTGCCCCTCGCCCGAGCACTGGAGCCCCGGGAGGGAGAGATCCAGGCGTTCACCCCGGCCTGCGACGCCCTGTTCGTGCCCGACCTCGACGGCGCCCTGGACGAGGAGGGGGCCAAGCGCCGCTTCTGGAGGGCGTTCCGCACGCTCGGCCGCTGGTACGACGACCTCCCGCCGTACTAGCCGGGGTCAGTCCGCCCACCAGCCGGGGCGGGTGCCTCCGTCGCCCTCGTGCCGTTGCCCGAAGGCGAGGATCTCCATGCCGTCCCCGCCGGCCTCGAAGCAGCGGGTCACCTCCGGGCCGACCCGCAGGAAGTCCCCTTTGGCCAATTCCTCGACGGCGTCGTCGAGCTTGACCCGGCCGGAACCCTCGGAGACGAAGTAGACCTCCTCCGCCTTCTCGTGGTAGTGGCCGAACGGCTGGCGCTGCCCGGGCTTGATCCGGAAGTACGCGAACCCGGTCTGCCTGATGCCGATGTCCTCCCCGGCGAAGCGCGACTCCGTGACGTCGCCCATCCCGAACTGGGGCGCCTTGTCCTCGATCCGGTCGATCGAGGTGAGCGTGTAGCCGGGCTCGGGAATCGCCGAGCGGGGGTCGCCGAGCCGGGCCTCGATCCCGCCGCGGGGGATCAGCTCGATCAGTTCGATGTCCTCGATCAAGGGCCGGGTCCGGGCGATCAGCGCCTTGTTGGACTCGTGCTCCAGCGACGCCTTGATCGAGTCCTGATCGGCCCAGGCCTCGGTCACCCAGACCGTGTCCCGGTCGAACACCGACTGGTGCACCTCGTACTGGAGGCATCCCTCGAACTCTCGGTTGGCCTCCGCCGCCTCGAGCAGGAGGCCCGCCAATTCGTCCCCCTTGCCCTCCTTCGCGGTGGCCTTGGCGTATCGGGAAATCTTCTCGCGATCGGGCATGGTCCCACTCTACCCTCGCGCGTCGCCGCCGAAAACGCCGGCTTCTCGGCCGGTCCGGCGCGGCGGGGAGGCTAGGTGGTCACGCCGTACTCGCGGGCCATCTCGCCGTCGAGGGGGCAGTGCTCCCCGAGATACTCGTCCACCCGTCGGAAGGAGCCGGAGGTGGTGAGCGCCGTGGCGAGGCCGCTGCCGAGCGCGCCCAGGGGGTTGGTCAAGGCGTCTCCCATCGAGTCCTGTTGCTTCTTGAACGCGTCCCGAACGGCTTCGGTGTCGGACCGGATCTCGTCGGGCGCGTGGGCGGCCATGTCGTCCAGCAGCGTCGCGAGGTCCCCGGGCGCGGAGAAGAGAGTGATCATGCCCCCGAGCAGGTCGGTCTCCATGTTGTCGCTCGCCTGCTGATACTCGTCGTGGAGGGTCACGCCCTTCTCGTAGAAGGCCCGGCAGTACGCCTCGGGCGTGCGGGCCTCCGCCTCGTCGCCGCACGCGCTCACGCCGAGCGCGCCCGCGACCGCGGCGAGCACGACCACCCCGATGACCAGCCCGGATTTGAGACTGCGACCTTCAGCCATTCGACATCTCCCCCTTGGCGGCCGAGGCGCCGGAACTCGTATCCGGGCGCGGCGACCGCCTCGATTTTCGACGGAGACTAACCGGTACGCGTCACTCCGACCGAAGCCCGCGGCGAATCAGCGCGGCGAGCAGATAGCAGAGCGCGACGGCGAAGGCCGCGGCGATCAACGCGAACTGGATGAACTCCAGGTGGAAGAAGCCGGAGCCGTAGCCGTCCCGCAGGGCGACCTGCGCGTAGTGCTCGCCGTCCCGGGGCGCGAGGCGCTGCGCCATGCCGACGGCGGTTCCCGCGGCGTCGTAGGCCCAGCGCGCCGGGATCAGGGACGTGAGGGTGGCGACGAAGCCCGGCATCTCCTTGAGGGTCACCAGGGCCCCGCCGAAGATCAGCTGCGGCACGAGCAGGATGGGGATCAGGCCGGTCGCCTGGTCCTCGCTCTGCGCCCAGGCGGAGACGGACAGGCCCAGCATCACCGCGATCCAGGATGCCCCGATGAGGATCGCGAGCAGGGTGATCTCACCGCCGTGGGTCGGTTGGATGGTCAGCACGATCAGGAAGTAGACGAAGACCTGGGCGGTGACGACGCCGAGCAGGACGATCAGCTTCGAGGCGATGTAGGCGGGGATCGAGACTCCGATGGCGCACTCGCGTGCGATCACGGACCGCTCCTTGACGATCTCTCGCGCGGAGGCGATCGAGCCCATCCAGATCGAGATCGTGACCATCAGGAAGATCATCTGTGCCGCCTTCCCGGTCAGCGACTTCACGGTGCTGGGCGGGAACTGGAAGACGGACCCCTCGAAGATCGCCGCGGTCATCACGCCCAGGACGAGCGTCTGGACCGCGAGGCTGATCAGGTAACGGCGATCACGGCTCATCAGGGTCAGGTAGCGCCGCGCGAGGACGGCGGCCTGGTAGCCGAACCCCTGCTTGTTCTGCGGCCGGGAGCGGCGGGGCACCGGCGCCTCCACCGGGTCGGGCGGCGCCCCGAAGAACCCGTCCGCGACGGCCGGCGTGAAGCCCTCGGCCATGCGTGCGTAGACCTCGTCGAAGCTCTCCACCCCAAACGCATCGAGCAACTCGTCCGGCGAGCCCTCGAACCGCTTGACCCCGCCCCTGCCCATCACCACGACCCGGTCGCAGAGGCCGAGGCTGCCGGTCGCGTGGGTGACCAGGCTGACGGTCTTGCCGGTGTCCGCGATCTCCCGGAACAGCCGCATCATCATCTGTTCGAGGCCCGGGTCCAGGCCGGTGGTGGGCTCGTCGAGGAACAGGGCGCCGGGCCTGTGCA
>Ga0182737_1001385_pt1 | contig 24198 bp, 19 predicted proteins | sample eDN5th30CBELigOP_FD_128878 | JGI IMG/M metagenome (GOLD analysis project Ga0182737, IMG submission 128878) | Enriched Organic Plus compost microbial communities from Emeryville, California, USA - eDNA 5th pass 30_C BE-Lig OP (version 2) (version 2) ...
CGAGACCTCCCAGGGCATCATGGCGCTCCTCGAGCGCATCAACCTCGGCGGCACGACCGTCGTCATGGCGACGCACGCCGCCGACGTCGTCGACCGGATGCAGCGCCGGGTCATCGAGCTCATGACGGGGCGCATCGTGCGCGACGAACGAGGCGGGGGATACGTGACGCAGGCGATTCCGACGATCCGAGACGCCGAATGAGGCTCGGCCTCGTCCTCGGCGAGGCGTTCCAGGGCCTGCGCCGGAACGCCTCCATGGTCGTCTCCGTCGTGCTGGTGACGTTCATCTCGCTCACCTTCGTCGGCGTCGCGATCCTGCTGCAGGGGCAGATCGCGCAGATGAAGGCGTACTGGTACGACCGGGCGCAGGTCGCGGTCAACTTCTGCACGACGCTGGACCAGACCGGCAACTGCGTGCAGGCCGCCGCGACCGACGCCGAGGTGCAGGCGGTGCAGGCGAAGCTCGCCGAGGAGTCGATTGCGCGCTACGTCGAGCGCACCGAGTACGACGACCCCGCGACCGTGCTCGCGCAGACGCGGGAGATCTACGCGGACAACCCGATCGCGGGGTTCCTCACGGAGGACCTGGTCGGCGGCATCCTCCACATCACGCTCCACGACCCGTCGGACGCGGACGTCGTCGTCGAGGCGCTCTCGGGCTTCGCCGGGGTGGAGTCGGTCGACGACCAGCGCAAGTACCTCGAGCCGATCTTCGCGATGCTGAACGCGGCCTCCGCCGCCGCGATCGGCGTCGCGGCGCTCATGCTGGTCGCCGCGGTGCTGCTCATCGCGACGACGATCCGGCTCTCGGCGTTCTCCCGCCGCCGCGAGATCGGGATCATGCGACTCGTCGGCGCCTCGAACCGGCTCATCGAGACGCCGTTCGTGCTCGAGGGGGTGATCGCCGCGCTCATCGGCTCGGTGCTCGCGAGCGCGGCGCTCGCCGCCATCGTCGAGCTCTGGGTGAAGCGCGAGCTCGGCGGCGTCCTCGGCGGCGGCACGCTGCTCGTCGGCCTCGGCGACGCGCTCGCGGTCGCCCCGGTGCTGATCGGCATCGGCGTGGTGCTCGCGGCGCTCTCCGCCTCGGTCGCCATCAAGCGCTACCTCAAGGTCTAGCGCTCCGCTCTCCTGCCCTCCCGCCTCCCGCCCTCCTGCCCTCCCGCGTTCGCGCAACGGTGCACTTGCGAGCCGCCGGCATGGTTGCCGTCGCTGAGCAGTCGCAAGTGCACCGAGCAGACGCCCGGCGCCGCGCGGGCAAGTGTGCGCGCCGCGCTGTGGAGCGCGCGAGTTATCCACAGATTGCGAGAACCTCGTCCGCGGTGCCCCGAATTGGGCCAGGCTCGCGCTCCATGGGGAACGTCATCTCGATCCAGTCCGCCCGCGAGGCGCGAGCGCAGCACGGCTCGGCGCACGTGCTCGAGCGCGCCGCGCGCGACGGCGTCCTGACGCGGCTGCGCCGCGGCGCCTATGCGGACGCCGCCGAGGTCGCCGCCGTCGACGAGCGCTCGCTGCATCTCGCCCGGATCGAGGCGGCCCGGCTCGCCGCGAGATCGGAGCCGACGTTCTCGCACGAGTCGGCGGCCGCCCTCCACGGCATCCCGATCGTCGGCGACTGGCCCGACCGGGTGCACCTGACCGTCGCGCCGACGGGACCGCGGTCGACCGGGCCCGTGGTGCGCAGTCAGCGGCCGCTCACCGAGGCCGAGATCGTGACGCGCGAGGACGGGCTGCGGTGCACGGACCTCTGCCGCACGGCGATCGACCTGGCGGCGACGCGCTCGCCGCTCGCGGGGATCGTCGCGGTCTCGCACGTGCGGCGCGCCGGCGTCCCGCTCGACGAGCTCTCCGACGCGCTCGATCGCTGCGGCGCGGCGTCCGGCATCCGCCGGGCGCGGCTCGCGGTCGCCCGCTCGGTGGCCGAGGCGGAGTCCGTCCTCGAGGTGCTCGTCGTGGTGCGGTGCCGCGACCTCTGCTTCGAGCCGCCGGAGCTGCAGCGCGTCGTGCGGGCGGCCGACGGGCGCGACTACCGGGTCGACTTCGCCTGGCGGTCGGGCCGGATCCTCGGCGAGGCGGATGGCGCCGTCAAGTACTCCGACCCCGCCATGCTCGCCGGTCGCGACCCGCGGGCGGTGCTGCTCGCGGAGAAGCGACGAGAGGACGCGCTCCGCGCGGTGGCCGACGCCTTCGTCCGGCTGGACTGGTCGGACGCCTGGAGTGGTCGCGGGCTCGCCAGGCGGCTCGCCGGGGCCGGGGTCCCGCGCACCTCCGCCCGCTGCCTGGGCGCGCTCACGTTCTGAGCGCGGTTCGCCGCAACGGTGCACTTGCGACTGCTCAGCGACGGCAACCATGCCGGGGGTTCGCAAGTGCACCGAGCAAGCACACCGGGCAAGCACACCGAGCGTGCGGGGGCCGGTGGAAGGGGGCGGCGGTAGACTGGCGGGCCGCACGCGGGGGAGGCCCGCGGCGACGCCGGGAGAACGCGATGCCGAGGGAACGCGGTCGCAAGACGATCGCCACGAACCGCAAGGCCCGCCACGACTACCTCATCGAGGACGTGGTGGAGGCCGGCATCGTGCTGTCCGGGACCGAGGTGAAGTCGCTGCGCGCCGGGCGGGCGAACCTCACCGACGGCTACGCGTTCGTCGAGCACGGCGAGGCGTGGCTCGACGCCGTGCACATCCCCGAGTGGGAGCAGGGCTCGTGGACGAACCATTCGCCGCGGCGCAAGCGCAAGCTGCTGCTGCACAAGCAGGAGGTGCTGCGGCTCGGCTCGAAGGTGAAGGAGGGCGGCTACACGCTCGTGCCGCTCAGCCTCTACTTCAGCGACGGCCGCGCGAAGGTCGAGCTCGCGCTCGCGAAGGGCAAGAAGGACTACGACAAGCGCCAGGCGCTGCGCGAGCGCGACGACAAGCGCGAGGCGGAGCGCGCCATGCGCACCCGGAACCGCCTCGGCGAGTGACGCCGTTTTCAGGACTCCGCAGTCGCCGAGCCCGGATACGGCTCCGGACCCGTCAAATCTCCTGAAAACGGAGCGGGAGCGGGGGCTCGTCCTAGGCTGGCCTCGTGAAGATCGTCGTCCTGATCAAGGAAGTTCCGGACACCTATGAGCCGCGGCGACTCGACCTCGCGACCGGGCTGCTCGATCGCGCGGCGAGCGACCCGGTCGTCGACGAGATCGACGAGCGGGCGCTCGAGGTCGCGCTGCGGGTCAAGGACTCAACGAAGGACACCGAGATCGTCGCCATCGCGATGGGCCCCGCCGAGGCGCGGGACGGGCTGAAGAAGGCGCTCCAGATGGGCGCCGACCGCGGGGTGCACATCCTCGACGACGCGCTCGCCGGCTCGGACGCGCTCGCCACGGCCCACGTGCTCGCCGCCGCCGTCCGCCGCGAGCAGCCGGACCTCGTCCTCGCCGGCAACGAGTCGACCGACGGGCGCGGCGGCGTGGTCCCCGCGATGCTCGCGGAGCTCCTCGGACTGCCGCTCGCGGGCTCGCTCGGCACTCTCGAGATCGACGAGGGAGCCGTCCGCGGCACGCGGACGACCGACACCGCGATCACGAGGCTGAGCGCACCGCTGCCGGCCGTCGCGACGGTGACGGAGAAGTCGGCGGAGGCGCGGTTCCCCTCCTTCAAGGGCGTCATGGCGGCGAAGAAGAAGCCGACCGAGGTCGTCACGGCGGACGAGCTCGGCGTCGAGGCGCCGGGCGCCCGCACGGTGGTGCTGACGACCGCCGAGCGGCCGGCCCGCGCGGCCGGCACGACCGTCGAGGACGACGGCACGGGCGGCCGGCAGCTCGCCGAGTGGCTCCGCGCGCGCGGGCTGGTGGGGCAGCGATGAGTCTCTTCGTCGTCGACGTCGCCGATCTCGCGGGTCGCAGCGCCGCGGCCGCCGCCGTCATCGCGGACCGGGCCCGCGCCGAGGAGCCGAGCGCGATCGTCATCCCGCACACGCTCGAGGGCCGAGAGCTCGCCGGTCGGCTCGCGGCTCGGCTCGGGAGCCCCGTCCTCGTCGACGCGGTGGGGCTCTCGACCGACGGCGGCCGGGTCGTCGCCGAGCACTCCGTCTTCGGCGGCAGCTTCACGACGACGGCCTCCGCGGAGGGCGACACCGCGGTCCCGACCATCGTCACCGTCCGCGAGGCGGCGCTCGAGACCGCGAGCCTGGCGGACGGCGTCCTCATCCCCGCGGCCGAGCTCGCCGCCGGCGCGGCGGTCGCCACGCCGCCGGACGTGACCGTCGAGGCCAGCGAGCCCGTCGAGGCGGACTCCGGACGTCCGGACCTCAGGTCGGCGCGGATCGTCGTCTCGGGCGGGAAGGGCGTCGGCAGCCAGGCCGACTTCGCGCTCGTCGAGCGGCTCGCCGACGCGCTCGGCGCGGCGGTCGGCGCGAGCCGCGTCGCCGTCGACTCCGGCTACGCCCCGCAGGCCTCCCAGGTCGGGCAGACGGGCGTGACGGTGAGCCCCGAGCTGTACATCGCGCTCGGCATCTCCGGCGCGATCCAGCACCAGGCGGGCATGCAGACGGCGAAGACGATCGTCGCGATCAACACCGACCCCGACGCGCCGATCTTCGAGATCGCCGACTTCGGCGTCGTCGGCGACCTGTTCGAGGTGGTCCCGCAGCTCATCGACGAGCTCGGCGCCCGCTGACCCGGATCGACTGGTCAAGCATGCCTCCGACACGCCGCCCGTCGACCCGGGAATCGACCGGTCGATGGCGGCAGCTCTACTGGATCGTGCCCGTCGTGGTGGTCGTCGCGATCGGGGCCGTGTTCCTCGCGCGCTGGCTGCGCGCGCTGCCCGAGGTGCAGGGGTGGCTCGCCGCGTTCCCGGGCAGCTACGAGAGCCCCGTCCCGCATCCCGTCGGCATCCCGGCCTGGGTCGGCTGGCAGCACTTCTTCAACCTGTTCCTGATGGTGCTGATCATCCGCAGCGGCTGGCAGGTGCGCACCGTCAAGCGGCCGCCGGCGTTCTGGACCCGAACCAACACGGGCGTGATCCGCACCAAGGCGCGCCCGCGGAAGATCTCCATCCAGCTCTGGTTCCACAACGCGGTCGACCTGCTCTGGGTCCTCAACGGCGTCGTCTTCATCGTGCTGCTCTTCGCGACCGGCCAGTGGGTGCGGATCGTGCCGACGAGCTGGGAGGTGTTCCCGAACGCGGCCTCCGCGCTCCTGCAGTACGTCTCCTTCGAGTGGCCGGTCGAGAACGGCTGGGTGAACTACAACGCGCTGCAGCAGCTGTCCTACTTCGGCGTCGTCTTCCTGCTCGCCCCGCTCGCGATCGTCACCGGCCTGCGGATGGCCGAGTTCTGGCCGCAGGACGCGAGGATCAGCAAGGTCTACAAGGTCGAGTGGGCCCGAGCCGTGCACTTCCCGGTCATGCTGCTCTTCGTCCTGTTCATCATCGTCCACGTCGTGCTCGTGCTCGCGACCGGGGCGCAGGCGAACCTGAACCACATGTTCGCCGCGTCCGATGATGCGACGAGCTGGTGGGGCGTCGGGTTCTTCGCCGGCGCGGTCCTGCTCTGCGTCGGCGCCGTGCTCGCGATGCAGCCGATCGTGCTGCGGGCGATCGGCGGCGCCTTCGGCAAGGTGTCCCGCTAGGGCTGGCGCCGCCTCCCATCGGAGGGGCGAGCGGGCAGCGTGCGGACGCGTCCGGCTCAGTCGCCCTCGTCCTCGGCGGCGCCCGCGAGCCGTTCCCGTCGGTGGCGCCAGTTGACCACCGCGACGACGACGACCGCGGTGAGGCCCGCGACGATCGCGATGGCGACCCAGCGTCCCGCGTCCTCGACCTCGAGCCAGTTCGTCGCGGCGGGCACGACGATGACGGCGAAGGCGGCGGCGACCGCGATGACGAGGGCGACCCAGCTGCCCCGGGCGTGCGACCAGAGCTTGCCGCCGAGCAGCGCCGGCAGCGGCAGCAGGTCGGCGAGCAGCGAGCCGAGCCCGCCGAGCGCCATGGCGGCGAGCGCGTCGTGCAGGAGCAGGAGGCCCCAGACGGATCCCTCGGCGGCGCCCTCCTGCCCGCCCTCGCCCGCGAGCCCGGCGACGGGGACGAGCGACGTGCCGATCCAGCCGGCGATCGCGATGCCGAGCGAGATCCAGGCGCGCAGCACCTCGATCCGCACGAAGGTCCGCTCCGGCATGCGGCGGCGCGGCTCGAGCTCGAGGCTCGAGCCCTCGAGGAGGCCGGGCACGAACGCCAGTCCGCGCCCGAGCAGGACGCCGAGGAGCCCGATGACGATGCCCCACCCCGAGGCGCGCAGCCGGACGCTCGCGCGCCAGGCGAGCCGGCCGACGACGCCGGCGACGATGCGGGCGACGAACGTCGTCACGAGCACGGCGAGCGCGGTCGAGGCGAGGAGCCGCAGCGTCTCCGCGTTCCACCCGAACTCCGGCTCGATGACGGCCATGAGCAGGACGCCGACGACGAACGCGACGACGAGCGCGGGGACGCTGCTCCCGCTGATCCAGCGGACGACGCCGGAGCTCGCGGCCGCGATCCGGGGGAAGCGCCGCTGGAACGAGCCGGACCAGGAGGCGTAGCGCCGCTTGAGCGACTCGTCGACGGTCCGGACGACGAAGGTGAGCAGCAGGATCCAGACGAGGCTGATCGCGACACCGACGGCGATGCGCTCCGGGTGCTCGAGGACGCTCGCCGGCGTGGGCAGCGGCGTCGTCAGGAAGCTGGGGGAGTCCGCGCCGCCGCGAGCCGGCGCCGGCGGGGCGTCCGCGGCTGCCGGCGCGAGCGCGACGGCCCCCGGCGCGGCCGGCGTCGCCGCGAGCGCGTTCGACGGCGCGCCGGAGCCGGCGACGTTCTGCGCGATCACCCGGAACGAGCGCTCGACGCCGTCGGCGAGGCCCTCGACGACGACGGCCGTGGGAGGACCCTGCCGGGTCGCGACTCCCGTCGCGGGGGGCGCGGTCGTCGTCGCGACCGTCTCCCAGCGCGCGCCGCCGCGGCTCGACTCCACGCGGTAGGCGGTCAGCGGCGCACCGCCGTCCGAGGAGGGTGCCGACCAGGCCAGCTCGACCCGTCCGTCGCCGGGCCTCGCCTCGACGAGCCGCGGCGCGCCGGGGACCGTCCGCGGTGTCGCGGTGACGACCGGCGAGGCGGCGCCCGTGCCGGCGTCGTTGCGCGCGGCGACCCGCAGCTCGACCGCTGCGCCGTTCACGAGCCCCGTCACGGTCGTCGTGGTCCCGGTCACCGGATCGGCGAGCGGCGTCCAGTCGCTCGTGGCGGCGGAGAGCGCCGGGCTCGCGGCCTCGCGCACCTCCACGACGTAGTCGTCGACGTCGTCGCCGCCGTCGTCCGCGGGCGGGGTCCAGGCGAGGACGACCCGGCCGTCGCCCGGACTCGCGGGGGCGAGCGCGGGCGCGGCCGGTACCGTCCGGGGCGTCGCCGGGACGACCGCGGAGAGCGGCCCGGGTCCGACGGCGTTGATGGCCGTGATCCGGAACTCGTACCGGACGCCGTTGCTCAGGCCCGTGACCGTGCGGGCGGTCGCGGCGGAGGCCGCATGCGGGGACGGTCGCCACCCGCCGGCGTCGCCGGCGCGGAACTCGACCGTGTAGTCCGTGATCGCCGAGCCGCCGTCGCTCGGCGGCGCCGTCCAGCGCAGCGCGACGGAGCGGTCGCCCGGCGTGGCGGGCCCGACCGCAACCGCGCCCGGGTTGGTGCGGGGGGTCGCCGAGGCGACGGCGGAGGCGGGGCCGGCGCCGATGTCGTTGATCGCGGTGACGCGGAACTCGTACGGCGTGCCGTTGGCGAGCCCGGCGACGGTGCGGCTCGTCCCGGTCGACGCGGGATGGGCGGACGTCTGCCACAGGCCGGTCCCGTCGGCGCGGTACTCGATCGTGTAGTCGGTGATCGGCGAGCCGCCGTCGCCCGCCGGCGCCGTCCAGGCGAGCGCGACGCTGCCGTCCGCCGGAGTCGCGCCGAGGCCGCCCGGCGCGCCCGGCGCGCCGGCGGCCACCGTCGCGAGCGGCGCCGCGGCGCAGCTCGTCGTGGCGTCGAAGCCGCCTCCCGACCGCGAGTAGCCGACGACCCAGCGGTAGTCCCCGGGCGCGGTCGGGACGAGGCCCGATGGCGCGTACGTCCCGGATCCGGTGGAGGGCAGGTCGGCGGAGTAGGCGGGGGCGTCCGCGCAGGCGGCGTCGTCCGGGCCGTAGAGGCGGAACGCCACGGTGCCGGCGCCCGGCTCGCCGCGCAGCGTGACCAGGTCGGTCAGCGCATCCCCGGAGCCGATCGTCACGCCGGCGGACGGCGACTGCGCGACCGCCTCGTAGTCGAGGCTCACGGAGCCGGGCACGTTCCCGTACGCGCCCGGCACGACGACGGCCGAGGTCGGCGTCGCGACGCTGTACGAGCCGCCCCCGCCCCCGTAGCCCCACCAGTCCCCGCTGGCCCCGGTGCTCCAGACGCCGCCGCCCCCGCCGCCGCTGTACCCGCCCCCGCCCCCGCCGGACCAGCCGCTCGCCGCGCCGCCCGCGCCGCCGTTCGCCCAGCCCTTCCCGCCGGACGCGATGGCGGTCGCGCCGTCGCCGCCGCCCGTGCCGCCCGCGCCGCCGCCGGTGCCCCCGCCTCCGGGATCGGGAGCCCCGTGGCCGCCGCCCGTGCCGGTCGGGTTCGCGTTGCCGCCGAAGTCCGCACGGAGGTAGGAGCCGGTGCCCCCGCCGCCGCCCGCGGCGACGAGGAGCGCCCCCTCGCTCGCGACGAAGGACCCGCCGCCGCCGCCCGAGCCGGAGCCGCCGCAGAAGCCGTTCGCGCCGGAGGCGCCGGTCCAGACGTCGAGCACGTCGCCGGGGGTCACCGCGAGCGGCACGGTGAGGCGCGCGGCCTGGCCGGCCGGGTAGCCGAAGCCGCCGCAGGCGCCGACGGAGTGGCCGCCCTCCGCCCCGGTCACCGTCGCGACGACCGCCGTCACCGCGTCCGGCACCGTCCAGACGTCGTCGCCCGCGGTGGCGCGCACGCAGCGCAGGTGGATCGCGGCGCCGTCGACGAGCGGTGCGCAGCTCATGGTCGAGGTCGTCGTGTGCCAGGCGGCGTACGCCGTCGCGTCCGCGGGCAGTCGCTGCCCGAAGGCGAACGGCGTCGTCAGCGCCGGGTCGGCGGCCCAGCGGACGAAGGCGAAGCCGGACCTGGTCGGCGGCGCGGGCGCGGACGTCGTGGTGCCCGGCCCGGCCTCGGGCACGAACTGGTCCGCGACGGCGCTGCCGCCGTTCTCCTGGAAGGAGAGCACGCGTCCGACCGCGATCGTCGCGGCGCCCTGGCTCGCGCTCGCCGTGTAGTGCGTGCCCGGGGTGCCGGCGGCGATGATCGTCCCGCCCGCACCGTTGGCGCCCGAGCCGCCGTCGGTCGCGTTCCCGGCGCCGAAGGCGCTCGCCTGCACCGTGATCGTGTTCGGGCCGCCCGTCCAGCCGCCGCCGATGCCGGCGGCGCCGTTGCCGCCGCCGGTCGCGCTGACGAGGCCGCCGGAGATCGTCACGGGGCCGGCCTGGGAGTCGTTCGCGCCGCCGATGCCGGCCGCCTGCCACCCGCCCGTCGCCTCGACCCAGCCGCCGGCGATCGCGATCGAGCCGCCCGTGTGGCCCGTCCCATAGCTCGTGCCGATGCCGGGCCCGCCGTCGTCGACGCCGGCGGCGCCCCCGCGCACGACGAGATGCCCGGTCCCCGCCGCGCCGCCATCGGCGATCGTCAGGCTCGTCCCCGCGTCAACGAGGATGCCCGTCGCATGCGCGGTCGCGGAGAGGTCGATCGTCAGCCCGTGGCCGTTCAGGTCGAGGGTGCGGCTTTCGCCGGCGGGCACGACGAGCCCCTGACCGGCGGCGTTGCCGAAGTCGTCGCCGACGACGACCGTGCGGGACTGCCCGGCCCCGAGCGCCGAGTTGAACGCCGTCCGCAGCTCGGCCCAGCTCGACGCGGCGACGGTGTCGGCGAGCGCCGGCTGCGGGACGAGCGCGGCGACGGCCGCCGCGCCGAACAGGGACGCGATGAGGAGCGCCGCCGCGGCACCCCGCGGTCGTCCGCTCGTCCCTCGCATGCCTCCCCCGCTGCCCGCGCCCTCGCGCTGGAGTCATTCTGCACGATGCCTGGTGCGTCGCGGACCATGCGAGTACACTGGAATGCTCCCCATTCCGGGGGGCTGGCAACTCCACAGCGCGACAGCACCGCCTCCAGTCCAGGGGATGATCGGTTTCGACATTGCCTGATCGACCGCGAGAAGCGGGCCGAGGATGACGTCTTATCTCGTAAACGACGGCGTCAAACCATAAGTGCGAATTCCAAGCGCGCTGACTTCGCTCTCGCCGCCTGATCGGCTAGGGCCTTAAAGTCCGTCACCCCGGGAATGCCTCCTACCCGGGCCGTGGCGTCATCCAGGAGGCTCGCTCCGCGATCGCGCCTCAGGGCCGCGGGGGACTTGCACTGAGACTGGGCCGGTCGGCGTCGGGGCTCCCCGAAAGCGCCGCGGCCGAGCAGAACGCCAGGGGAGCTGCGCCCGGAGAAGGTGCGGGACTTCAGCAGTGGACCCGGGTTCGATTCCCGGCATCTCCACCACCACGGGTCTCGCCGGACCGGTGCTGTCGCGCTGCATGGAGGTCGGCACTGCGGACGACGGATCCGGAGGGGCGTGCGGCTCAGCCGGCGACGGCGGACGACAGTCCCGCGCGGCGAAGGGCGTCCGCCTGGCTTCGGCGGAAGTCGCGGACGACCCGGGTCTCGGCGAAGAGCTGGTCGAAGCCGTGGAACGCTCCTGGCACGACGACGAGCTCGACGGGGACGCCCGCCCGCTCGAGACGGCGGGCGTAGTCCACGTCCTCGTCGTGGAACAGATCGAGGGTGCCGACCCCGATCCAGGCGGGCGGCAGCCCGGTGAGGTCCTCGCGCCTGGCCGGGGCCGCGTAGTCGGGAACGTCGTCGGAGCCGGGCTCGGTGCCGAGGTAGGTCGCCCAGCCCAACCGGTTGCTCTTCGGCGTCCACATCCGCACGCGGAGCGAGTCCAGGTCATCGCGGCCTGCGGTGCGGTCGTCGAGCATCGGATAGACGAGGAGCTGGCAGGCGATCGGGATCCGGCCGCGGTCGTGGGCGAGCAGGACGACGCCCGCGGCGATCCCGCCGCCGGCGCTCGCGCCGCCGACCGCGATCCGCCGGGCATCGATCCCGAGCTCCTCCGCGTGCTCGGCTAGGTGCTCGAGGGCGGCATAGCAGTCGTCGGCGGACGCCGGGGCGGGCGCCTCCGCACCCAGCCGATAGCGGGCCGCCGCGACGACGATCCCGAGCTCGCGCACGAGGGCCGCATTCGCCCCGTCGTCCTGCTCGGGAGCCCCGAAGAGATGGCCGCCGCCGTGGATCCAGAGCAGCGCGGGGAGGTCGACCGCGGCCGTCGCCGGCCGCAGCACCCGCAGCGACACGGTCGGCGAGACGACGATCTCCTCCGCCGTGACGCCGGCGCCGGGATCGCCGGCGCGCGGTCTCAGCCCTCGCATCATGCGGGCCAGGCGAGGTCCGTAGGAGAACGGCGGGATCCACCGGGCGGCGGCGAGCTCGGGGTGGAAGGCGCGGTCCCCGGGCTGCCGGGACTGCTTCGGTCCAGCCATCGTCGACTCCTCTCGGGACGGCGAGGCCGCCGCTCGCCCCCGATCCTGCTGGCGAGCGGACAGAATGTCAACAGCGTTGATATCCGATCGGACGGCGCCGGCGCCCGGTGCTCGACGCGAGCTCAGAGCCGGAGGCGCACGCGCCGTCGGTGCAGCCACCAGGCGACGACGGTGAGCAGCGCGAGCAGGACGAGCGCCTCGACGACGGCGAGCCAGAGCGGCGCGTCCGCGTACAGCCAGGCCGGGGCGGGGAGCGTCAGCGCGCCGAGCAGCACGAGGTGCAGCAGATAGAGCAGGAGCGGGTTCTCGCCCCACCAGGCGAGCAGGCCGGGCCGGTCGCGGACGAGGCGCGAGCCGAGATCCGTCAGGAGGAACGCGGCCGCGGCGACCGTCAGCGCGACGAGCACGTAGCTGAGCGAGACGCGGGTCTTCGCGATCGGGACCAGGAGCGCGCTCGCCGCGGCCGCGAGCCCGACCGCGCCGATGCCGAGGGCGAACGCCGGCAGGCCCCGCCGCCACAGGTCGGCGAGCGCCGTCGCGAGGACGAGTGCGGCGCCCCAGGCGATCGCGCCGACGAAGCCGCCGTGGGTGGCCTCGGCCACGGCGTCCAGCGCCCAGGCGCCGAGCACCAGCTGGTAGCCGCCGAGCAGCGCGGCGCCGATCGCGAACCGCCACCAGGTGCCGAGCCGGATGACGGCCAGGGCGATGATCCCGGCGACGCCGAGCGCCTGCAGGACGCCCCACGGGGTCGCCCGGTCGACCACCGCGCCGCCCGCGGAGAGGATCGCGCCGATGCCGATCAGCGCGAGATAGCGCAGCAGGAAGTGCCGGTAGGCGGCCGCCTCGCCCCAGTCCGCGCGGCGGCGGTCGAAGGAGGGGCGGTAGGTGAGCGCGATCGCGAGCACGAACGCCGGCGCGACGAGGTCGGCGACGGTCAGTCCGACGCCCGGCGCGTGCTGCAGCCACGCGGGGACGGCGGCGACGCTCGCCGCGAAGTCGCCCGCGACCATGAGCACGACGAGGGCGCCGCGGTACCGGTCGATCGACCGGATCCGCGGCGCCCTCGTTGTCGGATCAGTGCTGCTGCGCAGCGAGCGCCGCCTCGTCGAGGAACGCGATCGAGTGGGTGTCCTGGAAGTCGCGGATGCCCTCGAGCCCCTGCTCCCGCCCGTAGCCCGACTGCTTGACGCCGCCGAACGGCGCGCGCAGGTCGAGCCGCGTCGCGCCGTGGTCGTTCACCCAGATGTAGCCGGCCTGGATGCGCGAGCCGACCTGGCGGGCGCGCTCCGGCGACTCCGTCCAGACCGAGCCGCAGAGCCCCGCCCAGGTGTCGTTCGCGGCGCGGATCGCCTCGGCCTCGTCGTCGAAGGGGATGATCGGGATGACCGCCCCGAACTGCTCCATCGTGACGACGCGGAGGCTCGGGTCGGGGTCGACGACGACCGCCGGCCGGACGAAGTTGCCGCCCGCGAGCTCGCCGCCGGGGAGCTCGCCGAACTCGCGCACCTCGGCGCCCGACTCCTTCGCCTCCTCGATGAGCTCGTCGACGAAGGCCTTCTGGATCGGCGAGTGGAGCGGGCCCATCGTGGTGCCCTCGTCGAGGCCGTAGCCGAGCCGCACCTTCTCGAGCCGCGCCGCGAGGCCGTCGACGACCTCCTGGACGCGCGAGCGGTGGACGTAGATCCGCTTCGCGTTCATGCAGACCTGGCCGGTGGTCTGGAAGATGCCCTCGTAGAGCCGGTCGAGCTGGGTGTCGTCGAGCTTCGCGTCGTCGAGGATGATCGCCGGGTCGTTGCCGCCGAGCTCGAGCGTGACGCGGGTGAGCGACTTCGTCGCGAGCTCCTGGATCTTCTTGCCGCCGCCGACCGAGCCGGTGAAGGACACCTTCGCGATGTCCGGCGACTCGATGAGCTCGGACATCTCCGAGTCCTTGCCCGTGACGACGTTCAGAACGCCGGCCGGCAGCTGCTCGGCGACGCGCTGGACGATCCGCGACAGGGCGAGCGGCGTCGTGGGCGGCGGCTTGACGATCGCCGTGTTCCCGGCGAGGAGCGCCTGCGGCAGCGAGGCGCCGAGGATCGCGACCGGCCAGTTGAACGGCACGATGATCGTGACGACGCCGAGCGGCGAGTGCGCGACGGCCGTCTCGACCGGGATCCCTGGCGCGGGCGGGAGCACCGTCACCGCGTCCACCTGGTCGGCGAGCGAGAGCGCGAGGCCCCAGCGGATCTCGAAGACGAGCGAGTCGACCCAGGCCTCGAAGCGGACCTTGCCGTTCTCCTGGGAGAGGATCGCGGCGTCGTCGTCGCGCGCCTCCGCGATGCCCTTGATCGCCTCGGCCATCTGGGCGGCGCGCTCCTGCGGCGTCAGCGCCGACCAGGTCGGGAAGGCGTCCTTCGCCGCCTTGATGGCGTCCGCGACGTCCTGCTTGCTCGCGGCGGCCGCGTGGCCGACCACGGCGCCGGGCTTGCCCGGGTCGGCGACGGCGAGCGTCTCGGCGGTCTCGCGCGCCTGCCCGCCGATGTAGAGCCCCGTGGTGACGGGGGCGATCGTCTCAGTCATCTGACACCTCTCTGTGAATCGATGTGTTGACGTCGGCTCGATGCTACTGCTCGGGGGTGACGTGCACACCGGGATCGTCCGACAAATCGTCGACGAGTTCGGTAACGTCCTGTTCGTGGTCGACGACGCGCATTCCGAGCTCACGCGCGCGATCCGCGAGGCGATCCTCGGCGGCGAGTTCGTCGCGAGCCAGCGGCTCGTCGAGGCGGACCTCACCGAGCGCTTCGGCGCGAGCCGTGCCGCGGTCCGGCTGGCGCTCGTCAACCTCGCGAACGAGGGCCTCGTGGAGCGGCTGCCGAACCGCGGCGCGCGGGTGCGCGCGATCAGCGTGGAGGAGGCGATCGAGATCGTCGAGGTCCGGCTCGGGCTCGAGGCGCTCTGCGCGAGGAAGGCCGCGGAGCAGCTCGGCGAGGAGGAAGCGGTCGAGCTGCGGGCGCTGCGCGCCGAGATCGAGGGGGCGGTCGCCTCGGGGGACCTCGTCGCCTACTCGGCGCTCATCCAGGCCCTCGACCGGAGGATCCGCGAGTACAGCGGGCACGTCACCGCCGCGGCGCTCCTCGAGCGGCTCCACGCGCAGTCGGCGCGGCACCAGTTCCGGCTCGCGTTCGCGCCGGGACGGGCCTCGACCTCGCTCGTCCAGCATCTCGCGATCATCGACGCCGTCCTCGCTCGCGACCCGGACGGCGCCGACCGCGCGACCCGCGAGCACCTCGACGACGTCGCCGCCATCCTCCACACCCTCGAGTAGCGCTCTCCCGTTTTCAGGATCACAGCCGCTCCGAGGCCGCGTAGGGGCCTGGAAGCGCTGTGATCCTGAAAACGGAAACGACCGACCCCGTCGGGGGCCGGCCGCTTCCGTGGCGGTGCCGCTCAGCCGACGACGTCGACGTTCGCGTAGCCCGCGCCGTTGAACTTCTGCAGGACGACGGTCTGCACGGCCGGCGAGCCGTCGATCGTCGTGTCGATCGGACCAAAGCTGAACTGCGCGTCGAAGTCGGTGATCGAGGTCAGCGCCTCGTAGAACGACTCGCGCGTCGGCTCGGTCATCTTCATGAACGCCTGCTCGAGGATCTGCGCCCCGATCCAGCTCCAGACGCAGTGCGGGAACGACTTCCCGTCCTGCCCGGCCGAGCCGTACTCGGCGATCGCCTCGAAGTAGGCCTGGCCCTCCGGCGACTCCGCGAACGGCGGCGCGGCGGCCGCCTCGGCGAAGCCCGCGGCGTAGACGCCCGGGTAGGTGTCGGCCGTGACGCCCGCGGGCGTCAGGATCCCGCCGGGCGAGGCGGTGTTGGACGGGAGGAACCAGATCGGCGTCCAGCCGAGCGCGGCGGCCTTCTGCAGGTCCGCGATCGCGAGCGGCGTGACCGACACGGCGTGGAACAGCACGTCGGCGCCCGTCGCGGCGAGCTCCGTCATCTGGCCCTCGAGCGACTGGGCGCTCGGCTCGTAGCTGAGCTCCTTGACGATCGTGATCTGGCTCGCGTCCGCGATCGAGTCCTTGAAGCCCTGCACGTAGCCCTGGCCGTAGTCGTCGTTCTGGTACAGCACTGCGACCTGGTGCGGCTGGCCGTCCGCGACGAGCGCCTCGCCGAAGGCCGCGCCCTCCTGCATGTAGACCGGCACGAGGCCGAGGGTCATGACGCCCGGCTCGCGCTCGCTGAAGATCGGGTCGCCGGTCATCACGAGCACCTGCGGCACGCCCTCGTCGATCGCGGCCTCGCGCCACGAGCGGTTCGTCGGCGTGCCGAGGCCGAGGCCGGCCGCGAAGACGCCGTCGGCGACCATCTGCTGGAAGTTCGCCGCCGACTTCTCCGGGTTGTACTCGTCGTCGTACTTGAGGATCTCGATCTCGCGGGTCTTGCCGTCGCCGAAGGTGATGCCGCCCTCGGCGTTCTTCGTGCCGAAGTAGGCGGCCGCGCCGTCGACGGTGCAGTTGCCCGGGCCCGCGGTGCCGCCGGTGAGCGGCGTCGAGATGCCGAGGGTCAGGGTGGTGTCGGTGATGCCCGGCGAGGGCTCGACCGCGCCGGAGGTCTCGCCGCCGTCCGCCGGCGGGGTCTCGCCGCGCGCGCAACCGGCGAGCACGAGCGCGATCGCGCCGACCGACGCGGCGACCGCGAGCGCGCGCCGCCCGCTGAGTGTGGTCTTCATGTGTTCCTCTCCTTCGAGGTCGGGACCTGGTGCTGGGTGGTTACGGAAGCCGAGCCGGCGGGGTCGCCGGCGTCGACGCTGTGGGCCCCGCGACGCCGTCGGGCCAGCCGGCGGATGGTGCGGGGGAGGCTCGCGAGCCCGCCGGGGAGCAGGAACAGCACGAGCAGGATGATGACGCCCTGGGCGACGAGCGTGTAGTCGGAGAGCTGCAGCGCGTTGGTGATCTGCGGGATCAGGACGTAGAACGCCCCGCCGAGGATCGAGCCGACGATGCTGCCCGCGCCGCCGACGATCGTCGCGATGACGAGCTCGATCGAGTGGCCGAAGGAGAGCGTCTCGGAGGAGGTGTACTGCAGGGCGACGATGTAGAGGAAGCCGGCGATGCCGCCGAACACCGCCGCGATCGTGAACGACAGCACCTTGTACCGGTACGGCGAGATGCCCATCGACGCCGCGACCGCCTCGTTCTCCCGGACGATCGCGAAGGCGCGGCCGTAGCGCCCGCGGACGAGGAAGTAGGCGAGCACGAACACGATGATCGCGATGAGCAGGACGAGGTAGTACTGCCACTGGTCGTTCGCCAGGCCGCTGCCGGCCGGGGCGGCGAACGGGTTGCCGACCCCCGCCGCGTCGCCCTCGCCGTAGGGGAGGCGGCGCACCGACAGGCCCTCGTTGCCGCCGGTCAGGTCCGAGAACCGCTTGGCGAGCGGCACGCCGATGATCGGCAGCGCGATCGTGATCATCGCGATGGCGAGCCCGCGCAGTCGCGCCGCGGCGAGCGCGACGAGCAGCCCGATGACGCCGGGCACGACGATCGCGAGCACGAGGCCGATGACGATGCTCCAGGTGTAGACATCGGTGCCCCACCACGCCCGGATCGGGATGGCGGCGCAGTAGGCGCCGACCCCGACGAAGAAGATCTGCCCGAGCGAGACCTGGCCCGTGTAGCCCATCACGATGTTGAGGCCCAGGACGGCGACCGCGAAGACGGCGATGCGGGCGATGGTCTGGTTCGTGAACGGGTCGGCGATCAGCGGCAGCACGCCGAGGACGACGAGCACGACCCCGAACACGCCGAGGCGGACCCAGCGGTTCGCGAGGAACGCGGTGACGGCGCTCATACCCGCACCACCGACTTCCGTCCGAAGAGTCCCTGTGGTCGCAGGATGAGCACGATGAAGATGAGCACGAACGGCACGGCGATCTTCAGGTCGTGGCCGACCCAGTCGAGGTAGGTGCCGGCGAGGTTCTCCAGGACGGCGATGCCGAGCGCGGCGACGACGGCGCCGACCGGCGAGTCGAGCCCGCCGATGATGACCGCGGCGAGCGCGTAGACGAGGGCCGCGTCGAACATGCCGGGGATGAGCTGCGACTTGACCGCGACGAGGACGCCGGCGACCGAGCCGAGCGCCGCCGCGAGGCCCCAGCCGATCATGAGCAGCGTGCCGACGCGCAGGCCGGAGAGCGCGGCGGAGCGCGGGTTGTCGGCGACGGCGCGCAGGCCGAGGCCCAGCTTCGTGCCCCGGAAGAGCGCCTGGAGCAGCCCCATCAGCACGAGGATGGTGATGAACGTCGTCAGCGACCAGACGTCGATCGCGATGTCGCCGATCCGGAAGCTGAGCCCCGCGGAGAAGTAGAAGGGGTACGGCAGGTAGTTGTACGTCCAGATCAGTCCGCACAGGCCCGTGATGAGGGTCAGCAGGCCGATCGTCGCGACGACCGCGGTGTCCGGGTCGCCGCCCTGGAAGCGCCGCATCAGGAAGCGCTCGACGAGCGCGCCGATCACGAAGGAGGCGATCACCGAGGCGACGATCCCGATCGTGATGCCGGCGACCGGGCCGACCGCGGGGATGGCGAGGTTCCCGAAGGTCATGCCGAGGTAGGCGCCGAGGACCGCCATCCCGCCCTGCGCGAAGTTGATGAGCCCGGTCGCCTGGTTGACGAGCACGATCGCGAGCGCGAGCGCCGCGTAGATGGAGCCGGTCGCGAGCCCGTCGACGACGAGCTGCACGAAGAGCGCGCCTTGGTTCACCGCTCAGCCTCCCAGGTACGCACGGCGGATCTCGTCATTGCCCTTGAGCTCCTCGGCGGTGCCGGTGAGCACGCTCCGCCCGGTCTCGAGCACGGTCACGGTGTCGACGATGGTGAACGCCAGGTTCGCGTTCTGCTCGACGACGAGCATCGCGATCCCCGACTCCTTGCGGAGCCGCACGATCGCGTCGTAGACGGTCCGCGCGGTGCTCGGCGCGAGTCCGAGCGACGGCTCGTCGAGGATGAGCAGGCGCGGCTTGGACATGAAGGCCCGGGAGACCGCGAGCATCTGCTGCTCGCCGCCGGAGAGCGCCGAGGCGTTCGAGCGGTAGCGCTCCCGGAGGTTCGGGAAGAGGTCGAGCAGGTAGTCGATGTCCTGGGCGATCTGCCGGCGGTCGCCGCGCCGGTAGGCGCCGACCATCAGGTTCTCCCGCACCGTGAGCTCGCCGAGCGTGCCTCGGCCCTCCGGGACGTGGGCGATCCCGAGCGAGGCCACCTTCTCCGGCTTGAGGCCCCGGATGGAGGCCCCGTCGTAGACGATGGAGCCGCCGGCGCGGACCGTCCCGCTGATCGCGCGCAGCGTCGTCGTCTTGCCCGCGCCGTTCGCGCCGAGGATGCCGACCGCGCCGCCCTCCGGCACGCTGATCGAGACGCCCTCGAGGACCTGGACGGGACCGTAGAACGCGGTGACGTCGGTCAGCTCAAGCAGCGGCATCGGGCGCCCCCAGGTAGGCCTCGATGACGCGCGGGTCGGCCTGGGCCTCGGCTGCCGTGCCCTCCATCAGCTTGCGGCCGTGGTCGAGGACGACGACCCGATCGGTGAGCTGGGAGATGAGCGACATGTTGTGCTCGACGACGACGATCGTCATGTCCTCCTCGTCGCGCAGCCGCTTGACGGTCGCGATGAGCTGGTCGACCTCGCCGTGGGAGAGGCCCGCGGCCGGCTCGTCGAGCAGCAGCAGCGTCGGGTGCATCATGAGCGCCCGGCACAGCTCGACCGACTTGTGCAGGCCGTGGGAGAGCTCGTCGGCGGCGTGGCCGATCGCCCAGCCGAGGCCCTGCCGCTCGAGCAGGCGGGTCGCCTCGGCGCGCATCGCCTGCTCGGCGCGGACCGTGTACGGCAGTCGCATCGCCCAGGAGACCGGGTCGCCGGGCAGCCGCGAGTGGCCGCCGAGGAGGACGTTGTCGAGGACCGAGGCGTGCAGCTGGAGCGCCGGGTGCTGGAAGGTGCGGGCGAGGCCGTGGGCGACGAGCCTCGCCGGCGGCTTGCCGAGCACCTCCTGGCCGTCGATGCGGATCGAGCCGGCTTGGGGCCGGTAGTGGCCGCTGATGCAGTTGAACAGCGAGGTCTTCCCGGCGCCGTTCGGCCCGACGAGGCCGAGGATGCTGCCGGGCTCGACGTCGAAGCCCACGTCCTCCAGGACGTGCACCCCGCCGAAGCTGAGGCTGACGCCCTCGAGCGTCAGTCGAGCTGCCATAGACCCCTCCGTGAGCGCCGGCTCCATCCTTGGACCTCCGCGCCCTCGGCACGCTACGGAGACGCCGCTTGATTGTCAACAATGCCCGGCGCTCTCCACGCAATGCGTTGCAGAGATGCAATCTTCGCGATGTGGGAACGCTCCAATTCCATTCAATGGAATCCGAATCGAACCGCGGGCGCGGCGGTGCCTAGCATGCTCACGACGACAGGACGACAGAGAGGTCGATGATGACAACCGAGTCCCTCGCCCAGGCGATCGCACGCGTCGGCAACCCGGTCGAGCTGCTGCGCGACCTCGACTGGCCCGCGTTCACCTTCCCGGTCGCGCCCGAGTTCACGAACTGGCGCGACGAGCAGCGCGCGTGGAACACCAGCGTCGCGCTCATGGACCAGTCGCACCACATGACGCAGCTCTTCCTGCACGGCGCCGACCTCGTCCCGCTGCTCGAGTCGATCTCGCCGAACACCTTCGCGACGTTCCGGCCCGGCGTCGCCAAGCAGCTCATCGCCGTCAACCGGGACGGCTACCTCATCGGCGACGGCATCCTGTTCTACAACTCGGAGGGGCCCGAGGGCCTCGTCCTCATCGGGCACCACATCCTCATCGACTGGGTGCGGTACCACGCCGAGCGGGCGGAGGCGGCCGGCAGGGACGTCCACCACCGGCTCGAGGGCAACTCGCACATGCGCGGCGGCGCGGACCCGACGTTCTACCGCTACGAGCTCCAGGGCCCGCGCGCGAACGAGGTGATGGAGCAGGTCTTCGGCGGACCCGTGCCCGAGGTGAAGTTCTTCCACATCGCCGACGTGACGATCGCGGGCCGTCCGGTCAAGGCGCTGCGGCACGGCATGGCCGGGCAGCCGGGGTTCGAGTTCTACGGGCCCTGGGCGGACCACCAGCTCGTGCTGAACGCGATCATGGAGGCGGGCGAGCCGCACGGCATCCGCCGGGTCGGCGCCAAGGCCTACTCGGCCTCGCCGCTCGAGTCCGGCTGGGTGCCCACGCCGTTCCCGGCCATCTTCGACGAGGATCTCGCCGAGTACCGCGAATGGCTGCCCGCCGCGCGCGCCGGCTCGATCGGCGGCTCGCTGTACTCGGCCGACGTGCACGACTACTACATGACGCCGTACGACATCGGGCTCGGCAAGTCGGTGCGCTTCGACCACGACTTCCACGGCCGCGAGGCGCTCGAGCGGCACGCCGCGGACCAGCGGCGGCGCAAGGTCACGCTCATCTGGCACGCCGAGGACGTCGCGGCGGTCGTCCGCTCGCAGCTCGAGCCGGGCACGCCGGCGAAATACCTCGACTGGCCGAAGGCGCGCTACGGCTTCTACCAGATGGACGAGGTGCTGCGGGACGGCACGCGGGTCGGCATCTCGACGGACGCCGGCTACGTCGCCTACGACCAGCACTACATGTCGCTGGCCACGCTCGACGCCTCGATCCCGGACGGCGCCGAGGTCGAGATCGTCTGGGGCGAGGACCCGATCTCGCGGAAGGCCCAGGCGGACGCGAGCCACCGGCAGGTGCGCATCCGCGCGACCGTCGCGCCGGCGCCGTACCACGAGTGGGCCCGGACGCGGTACCGCGCGAACTGAGGCGCCCCTCCGTGGTCGAGTAGCCTCGGTGCCCATGGCCCGCGGATCCGCCGGAGAGTCGGTGCTCCACCGGCACCTGCGGGTGCTCGGCGCCTTCGAGACGCGGCATCCCTTCCTCACGCTCGGCGAGGTCGCCGAGCGCTCCGGGCTCCCGCCGTCGACGACGCATCGGCTGCTCGCCGAGCTCGAGCGGGAGGGCCTCGTCGAGCGCTGGCCCGAGGATCGCAGCTACCGGCTCGGCGTGCGGCTCTACGAGCTGGCGTCCCGCACGCCGGGCGCGCTCGGCCTGCGGGAGACCGCCCGGCCGTTCCTCGCCCACGTGCACGCGGTCGTCCGGCAGCACGCCCAGCTCGGCGTCCTCGCCGGCACCGACGTCCTGTACATCGAGCGGTTCTCCGCCCGCGACTCGGCGGTCAACCACACGGTCATCGGCGGCCGGATGCCGCTGCACGCCTCCTGCATCGGGCTCGTCATGCTCGCCCACGCCGACGCGGAGACCGTCGACGCGGTCGTCGCCTCGGGCATGCGCTCGTTCACCGAGCACACCATCGCTGACGAGCGGAGTCTCCGGCGGGCGCTGTCGCGGGTGCGCTCCGACGGCTACTCGGTGACCGACGGGCACATCCACCCCGACTCCCGCGGCATCGGCGTGCCGGTCATGGGCCCGCACGGACGGGTCTACGCGGGGATCGGCGTCGTCGTCCCGAACGACGCCGCGAGCCCGTTCCCGCACGTCGAGGTGCTCCGCGAGGCCGCCGCCGGCATCACCCGAGCGCTGCAGGCGGACTAGCTCGTCTCGGGCGTGCGTCGCGCGGCCGTTAGCGTAGGAGTCGTGTCAGAGCAGATCACGGTCGCCGATGCCGTCGGCCGCGCCATCGCCCTCGCGGGCGCGGCGCACGCCTTCGGCGTCGTGGGCAGCGGCAACTTCCGGATGACGAACGCGCTCATCGAGTCGGGGGTCGGCTTCACGGCGACCCGCCACGAGATGGGCGCCGCCTGTGCGGCCGATGCCTACAGTCGGCTGAGCGGCCGCGTCGCGGTGGTGTCCGTCCATCAGGGCGGCGGGTTCATGAACGCGATGACCGGCGTCATCGAGGCGGCGAAGGCGAACAGCCGCGTCGTCGTGCTCGCGGGGGACGTCGCCCGCGGCGACACCACCTCCAACTTCGCCATCGACCAGGATCGCGCGGCCGAGGCGGTCGGCGCGATCCCCGCCCGCGTGCAGTCGGCGCGCTCGGCGATCACGGACGCGGCCCGGGCGGTGCACACCGCCGCGGCGAGTCGCAGGCCGGTCGTGCTCTCGGTGCCGGTCGACATCCAGGACGAGCTCATCGACTGGGACCCCTCGCTCGTGCCCGCGGCGCCCGTGCTCATCCCCGCGGGGGCGTCCCCGGAGTCGATCGCGCGGCTCGTCGAGCTACTCGCGGCGGCGGAGCGCCCGGTCGTCATCGGCGGGCGCGGGGCGCACGGCGCCAAGGCCGAGCTGCGCGAGCTCGGCGCCGCCGCGGGCGCGCTGCTCATCGCCTCCGCGGCGGGACGCGGGATCTTCGTCGGCGAGGAGTGGGCGCTCGACGTGATGGGCGGCTTCGCGACGCCGGGCGCCGCCGACCTCGTCGCCGAGGCCGATCTGCTCGTCGCCTTCGGCGCCTCGCTCAACAAGTGGACCGCCCGCGGCGGCGTCCTCACCCAGGGGAAGCGGATCGTCCAGGTCGACGACCGACCGTCGGCGATCGGGGCGCACCGGCCCGTCGAGCTCGCGATCATCGGCGACGCCGCGCTCGTCGCGGCCGCGGCCGCCGAGGCGCTCCGGGGGCGCTTCCCGGAGGGCCGGGTCGGCTATCGGACGCCCGAGGCGCATGCGCGGGTGCAGCGCTCGCGGTACTGGAGCGAGCAGCCCGTCGAGTCGCGCGCGACCGAGCGGCACGTCGATCCGGCCGAGCTGTCGGTGGCGCTCGACCGGCTGCTGCCGATCGAGCGGGTCGTCGTCCCGGACGGCGGGAACGTCAACGCCTACGGCGGCGCGTTCTACCGCGTGCCCGACGAGCAGGGCTACGTCATCGACCTCGCGTCGCAGTCGATCGGGCTCGGCCTCGCCTGCGGCATCGGCGCCGCGGTCGCCCGGCCGGACCGGCTCACCGTCGTGCCGACGGGTGACGGCTCGTTCCTGATGAACCTCGTCGAGCTCGACACCGCGCTGCGGCTCGGGATCGGCCTGCTCGTCGTCGTGTACAACGACAGCGCGTACGGTGCGGAGGTGCACATCTTCCACGACGACCCGCGGCAGGGGATCGTGCGCTTCCCCGACACCGACATCGCGGCGATCGCCCGCGGCTACGGCTGCGAGGCGATCACGGTCCGCTCGCTGGACGACCTCGCGCCGCTGCCGGCGTGGCTCGCGGGCCCCCGCGATCGCCCCTTCGTGATCGACGCCAAGATCGAGGGCTACCCGTCCCCGGTCATGGCGCTCGACATGCACTGACCCCACCCGCCCTTTTCAGGCCTCGCGCGGCGTTCTCAGGTGCACGCGCGGGTCGGCGCGGCGTGTCCACCTGAGAACGCCGCGTGACACCTGAAAAGGGCGCGGGTCGAGTTATCCACAGATTCGCGATCGTCGTCCCGCGGGCGTGCGGATCGGGCCAGAGTGACGCCATGGACCCCGTGCACATCCTGCGACAGCTCGGCGGCGTCGCGAGCCGACGGCAGCTGCTCGAGCGCGGTGCGACCGAGTTCGGCATCGGCCGGGCCAGGCACGAGGGCCGCATCATCCGCGTGCGCC
>Ga0182737_1001388_pt1 | contig 24172 bp, 21 predicted proteins | sample eDN5th30CBELigOP_FD_128878 | JGI IMG/M metagenome (GOLD analysis project Ga0182737, IMG submission 128878) | Enriched Organic Plus compost microbial communities from Emeryville, California, USA - eDNA 5th pass 30_C BE-Lig OP (version 2) (version 2) ...
CGGGGCGTCGAACTCCAGCGCCGCGGCCACGGTCGCCACGAGCGCCGACACCGAGAGGCCGCGCTCGGCGGCCTCGGCGGCGGGACCGATGAAGCGCTCGCGGCGGGACAGCTTCCGCAGCGGCTGGCGGCCCACCCGCCACACGGTGTCCGGCAGCTCCGGGTTCCGGAACCGGCCGATGATCGTGGCGCGGTACCGGGCCAGCTCGTCGGGGGCGAACTCGTGCTTGGCGACGAGCATCGCCGACGTCTCCTGCAGTGCCGCCCCCACCGCGCGCTCGACGACCGGGTCGGCGAGGGCGTCCGCGATCCGCTCGAACCCCGCCCGTGCACCGAGGTACGCGGTCGCCGCGTGCCCGGTGTTCACGGTGTACAGCTTCCGCTCGATGTACGGGCCGAGGTCGGGGACGAAGTGCGCCCCCGGGATCGACGGCCGCCGGTCGCCGAACGGTCCGGCCTCGATCGCCCACTCGAAGTACGGCTCCACGACGACGTCGATCCCGATGCCCTCGGGCTGGCCGGGCACGATCCGGTCGACGGCGGTGTTCGCGAACACGGCCTTCGCCGCGAGGGCGTCCCACTCGTCGCCTGCGACGGATGCGGCGAGCTCGCGCAGCGTGTCGGTCGCCCCGATCGCGTTCTCGCACGCCATCACCTGCACCGGCGGGAGCGCGGCGTCGCGGGCACGCAGCCCGTCGACGAGCACGGGCGCGACGAAGCGGAGCACGGTCGGGCCGACCGCGGTCGTGACGACGTCGGCGGTGGCCACCTCGTCGACGACCCGCTGCGGCTCGGCGCCGCTGTCGATCGCACGGAACCCGGTGACCTCGACGTCGGTGCCGCCGTCGCCGACCTCGTGCACGGTGTACCGGTCGGCGGCCTGCAACGCCTCGACGAGGGCGGTCGCGACGTCGGAGAAGACGACCTCGTACCCGCCCTCGTGCAGCAGCAGCCCGACGAACCCGCGGCCGATGTTCCCGGCCCCGAAATGCACGGCCTTCATGGTCAGCCGTTGACCGCGGAGAGCATGGCGAACAGTTCCTCCGGGGTGGATGCGGTCCGCAGCCGCGCCACCTCGTCCTCGTCCGAGAACAGCAGTGCGATCTGGGAGAGGATCTCGAGGTGCTCGTCGCCGCGGCCGGCGATGCCGATGACGAACCGGACGGGCTCGCCGCCCCAGTCGATCCCGCCGTCGTAGCGGATGACCGCGAGGGCGGAGGAGAGGATCGCGTCCTTCGTCTCGTTCGTGCCGTGCGGGATCGCCAGCTCGTTGCCCATGTAGGTGGAGACGGTCCGCTCGCGCTGGAGCATCGCGTCGTAGTAGTCGGAGGTGACCGCTCCGGCGGCCTCCAGCATGTCGGCTGCCTCGCGCATGGCCTCCTCGGGGGTCGCGGAGCCGGAGTGGATCCGCACCTGCCCGACGTTCAGAACCTCGCCTGCCATGATCCGTCCTTCCTGATCGGATGCGTGGGTTGCATCGTATGCGGCGGGCCGGACGCCGCGTCCGGCCCGCCGCGGGGTGTCACTCGCGGTGCTGGTCGACGACGAGGCCGACGACCTCGTCGTACTTCGGCGAGTTCATGAAGTTGTCCACCGACACGTGGATCGCGTTCGGGCTCTGCCGTCGCGCCCGGTCGGTGAGCTGGTTCTGCGTGATGACGAGGTCCGCGCTCTCGTCGAGGTTCGCGATCGCCTTGTTGGTGACCGTGACGTCCTCGATCCCGGCCTTGCGGATCTTGTTGCGCAGCACGCTCGCGCCCATCGCGGACGAACCCATGCCGGCGTCGCAGGCGAACACGATCGTGCGGATCGGGGGTGCGTCGGTGAGCGTGCCGCCGCTCGCCCGCCCGCCGGTCTCGGCCTCCGTCTCCATGCGGTCCATCGCCTCGTCGGCGTCCCGCTCGGTGCGCGGGTCGCCGGCGGAGACGCGCAGCGCGTCCATCGCGGCGGAGGAGCGGCCCTTGTTCGCCTCGGTCTGCGCGATCGCGGCGTCGAAGGTGTCGCCCTCGGCGAGGAGGTCGCGCTTGCGGCTCGCGCGGAGGATGACGGCGCTGACCAGGAAGGTCACCGCGGCGGCCAGCACGACCGAGAGGTAGACCACGAGCAGGTTCGCGATCCCGCCGGCGGCGGGACCGGCGGCCGCGGCGGTCACGGCGATGATGCTGCCGGGCGCCGCGGGGAAGGCGAGTCCGCCGTTGAGGAGCATGTTCGTCGTGACGCCGGTCGCACCGCCCGCGATGAGGGCGAGGATCGTCATCGGCTTCGACAGTGCGTACGGGAAGTAGATCTCGTGGATGCCGCCGAAGAACTGGATGATGATCGCGCCCGGGGCCGAGGCCTTCGCCGCGCCGACCCCGAAGAAGGTGAAGGCGAGCAGCAGACCGAGTCCGGGGCCGGGGTTGGCCTCGATGAGGAACAGGATCGACTTGCCGTTCTCGACCGCCTGCTCGATCCCGAGCGGGGTGAACACGCCGTGGTTGATGGCGTTGTTCAGGAACAGCACCTTCGCCGGCTCCACGATGATCGACAGCAGCGGCAGCAGGTTCAGCGAGACCAGCCAGCCGACCGCGACCCCGAGGGCGCCGCTGATGCCGAGGATGACGGGCCCGAACACGAAGAACCCGACGATCGCGAGCAGCATGCCGAGGATGCCGGCGGAGAAGTTGTTCACCAGCATCTCGAAGCCGGGGCGGATCTTCCCGTCCCAGATGCGGTCCATCTGCTTGGTGAGGTACGCGGCGAGCGGACCCATGATCATCGCGCCGAGGAACATCGGGATGTTCGTGCCCACGATGACGCCCATGGTCGCGATGGTCGCCACGACCCCGCCGCGCTCGCCGTAGACGAGCCGCCCGCCGGTGTTGGCGATGAGCAGGGGCAGGAGGTAGGTGACCATCGGGCCGACCAGGCCCACGTACTGCAGGAACGTCCCGCCGTCCTCGGCTTCGGCGAGCGCGGTCATCGCGCCCTCCCAGCCGATGCGCTCCGCGTTGCCGAAGCCGCCGAGCATGTCGGCGACCGGGTGCCACCACCCGAGCCAGCCGACCGCGATGAAGAGCATCGTGATGAAGCCCCATGCGATGAAGGCGGCGATGTTCGGCATGATCATGCCGGAGAGGAAGGTGCCGAACCGCTGGACGGCGACGCGGGCTCCTCCCGGCTTCTTGACGGTGTCTGACGCCGTTGTCATGGCTGTGTCTCTCCTTCTCGGTGTTCCGCATCCGCGGCCTTCCGGGCCGCGTCACGGGCTGCGGCCGCGTCATCGGCGGCCAGGGCTGCGTCGGCGATGCGTCGGGCATCGTCGAGGGTGTGGGTGCGCAGGCTCGCGCGCACGTCGGCGAGGGCGGTCGGTGCCATCGACAGGCTCGTGGCGCCCAGGCCCACCAGCACGACCGCGAGGAGCGGGTCGGCGGCGGCCTCGCCGCAGATGCCGACCGGGCGGCCGTGCGCCGCCCCGGCGCGGCCGACCTCCTGCACGAGTCGCAGCACCGCCGGATGCCAGGGGTCCTGGAAGCCGGCGACCGAGCCGAGCAGGCGGTCGGCGGCGAGCGTGTACTGGGTGAGGTCGTTCGTGCCGATCGAGGCGAAGTCGGCGTGGCGCAGGATGCGGTCGGCGAGCAGGGCGGAGGAGGGCACCTCGACCATGACCCCGGCGGTGCGGATGCCGTACTCGCGGGCGAGGGCGACGAAGTACTCGGTCTCCTCGACGGTGGCGACCATGGGGGCCATGACCCACAGGTCGGCCGCTTCGCCGCCGGCGCGCACCGCCGCATCCGCCTCGGCGAGGGCGGTGAGCTGTTCGCGGAGGATGTCCTCGTTGGCGCGGAGGGCGCGCAGGCCGCGCAGGCCGAGCGCCGGGTTCTCCTCGTGCGCGTCGTTGAGGAACGCGAGCGGCTTGTCGGCGCCAGCGTCGAGCACCCGTGCGACGACCTTCGCGCCGCGGAACGCCGACAGCACCTGCTCGTAGGCCGCCCGCTGCTCGGCGACGGCGGGGGCGCGCCCGGAGCTGAGGAAGAGGAACTCGGTGCGGAACAGTCCCACCCCCTCCGCGCCGAGGTCCACCGCCTGCGCGGCACCGGCGGGATCGCCGAGGTTCGCGAGCAGCGGCACCGGGGTGCCGTCGGCGAGGGCACCGGGGGTGATGGGGGCGGATGCCGCCGCGGCCCGGTCCGCCGCGCGCCGGGCGGCACGCTCGAGCTCCTCCGGTGCCGGGTCCGCGGTGACGACCCCGGCGGCGGCGTCGACGATGACCGTCTCGCCGTCGGCGAGCTCGGCCGCATCCGCCGCGCCGACGACCGCGACGATGCCGGCGGCGCGGGCGAGGATCGCGGTGTGGGAGGTCGGGCCGCCCTCGCTCGTGACCAGGGCGAGCACCTTGTCCAGGTCGAGCAGCGCGGTGTCGGCGGGGGCGAGGTCGGTTGCGACGAGCACGAACGGATGCCCGGGGTCGGGGACGCCGGGCGCGGGCACGCCGCGCAGCCGCGCGATGACCCGTTGGGCGACGTCGTCGAGGTCGGCGGCGCGCTCGCCGAGGTAGCCGCCGACGGCCTTCAGCGTCTCCCGGAACACTGCGAACGCGTCGTGCACGGCCCATTCGGCGGTGGCGCCGCGCGCCAGGCGCTGCGAGACCTCGTCCATGAGGGTGGGGTCCTCGGCCATCATCGCCTGCGCCTCGAGCACGTCGCGGGCGTCGCCGCCGGCCTGCTCGCCCCGCTCCTCGAGCTCGCGTGCGACGGCGGCGAGGGCCTCGGTGACGCGCGCGGTCTCGGCCTCGGCGCCGATCGTGCTGGGGTCGTCCGCGGGGGGCGGCAACGGCGCGGCCATGCGTGCGACCGTACCCTGGGCGACCCCGAGCCCGATCCCGACACCGTGGATGCGTCGCATGCTCATGCCGCGTCGTGGTCGGTGGTCAGCAGGTCCGCCAACTCGTCCAGCACCGCCTCTGCCCGGTCGCCGTCGGCGGTGAGGGTGACGTAGTCGCCCTGGTCGATGCCGAGGGCGATGACGCCGAGGATGCTGGTCGCGTCGACGGCCTTGCCGGCGTCCTTCGCGATCGTGACCGGGACGCCGGCCGCCTTCGCCGCCTGGACGAACAGCTTCGCGGGCCGCGCGTGCAGGCCGTGGGACGAGCCGATGCGGACGGTGCGTGAGACGGACATGGTGCTCCTTCGTTCAGTGGGCTGGGGGGATGAGCGCGAGCGCGCGGGCGCCGTCGGGGTCGGTGAAGACCTCCGGCGGCAGCACGACGGCGCGGACGCCGTGGTGTCCGGCCTCGGCCCTGACCTCGTCGAGGTCGGGCAGGTGCGGGCCGATGAGCAGGAGGTCGGCGCCGGGAAGCCGGGCGGCGAGCGTCGCACGACCCACCGGGACCGCGTCCAGGTCCCTGCCCGCGGCACGGCCTGCGGCCCGCAGTCGCTGCGCGACGAAGGTGCTGGACGCGCCGGCACCGCACACCACCAGGATCCTCATCGACCCGCCTCCCTGCATCCATCCTGGGAACCGGCTGTGAGTGCGGACAACCAGACCTTCTTCCGCCCCACCGGAAACGCGACGCCGTCCCCGGCAGCGTGATGGAATGGGGGCCGGGATCACCGAGGATCGGAGGCGGCGTGACGAGGGCCAGGCAGGACCGCATGCTGGCCCTGCTCGTGCGCCAGAACGACTGGATGACCGCAGCGGCCCTCGCCGATGCGATCGGGGTCACCCCGCGCAGCATCCGCTCGTACGTCACGGCCGTCAACGCCCGCGCGGCGGGGGCGGTGGAATCCGGTCCCCACGGCTACCGGGCCGGCGCCGCCGCGGCCGACGCGCTCGCGGCGGGGGCGGATGCGGCAACGCCCCGCGACCGGCTGCACACCCTGGTGCGGGCGCTCTGCGACCGGCCGGAGGGCATCGACGTGTTCGAGACGGCGGACGCGCTGTTCGTCTCCTCGGCGACGATCGAGGCGGACCTCGCCCGGGTGCGCGGGCTGCTCACCGGCACCGAGCTCGTGCTGGAGCGTTCGGCGTCCCGCGCGCGGCTCGTGGGGACCGAGGGCGCGACCCGGCGCCTGCTCTCCCGGCTCGTGCACGACGAGATGGAGGAGGGCGCCTTCGACCTGCAGGCGCTGCGCCGCGCGCTCGGCGAGGGGTCGGCGGCGCCGCGCGCGTTCGGTCCGTTCAAGGAGGAGCTGGTCGCGCAGCTGGCCGGCATGGGCTACTTCGTGAACGAGTACGGCATCGCCGATGTCATCACCCACATCGGCATCGCGGCCGACCGGGTGGGCGCGGGCCGGCCCCTCGAGGACACCGGCGAGGCCCCCGGCGCCGCACAGGAGAACGTCTCGGCGCTGCTGGACCGGCTCGCCCGCGAGCACCTCGGCGTGCGGCTCGGTGCCGGGGACCGCCACCATCTGGCCACCCTCGTCCTGACCCGGGTGGTCACGCCCGGTGCCGCCGAGCAGCGGCCGTCGGTGGACGCCGGCATCGAACGGGTCGTCGCGGAGGTCGTCGCGGAGGCGGCCGCGGAGTTCCTCGTCGACCTCGCCGCGGAGGAGTTCGTGCACCGGCTGGCCCTGCATGTGCAGAACCTGCGGGCGCGGGCGAGGGAGCAGGCCTGGTCGCGCAACCCGCTCACCCGCTCGCTGAAGGCCGGGTACCCGATGATCTTCGAGGTCGCCGTGTTCATCGCCGGTCGCCTCCACGAACGGCTCGACATCCCGCTGCTGGACGACGAGATCGCCTACATCGCGATGCACGTCGGCGGGCAGCTCGAGCGCAGCCGCCGCGCCGACCAGCTGCTGAGCGCCACGATCGTGTGCCCGGGCTACTACGAACTGCACGAACTGCTGCGCTCGAGCGTGGACCGCTCGCTCGGCCAGGCGATCGAGGTCGTCGGGGTCGAGACCCGCGCCGACCCGGAGTGGGCGGCGATCGACACCGACCTCGTGCTCACCACGATCGACCCGCCGATCCCGGGGGAGCGGATCGTGCGCATCCAGCCGTTCCTCACCCCTGCGGACGTCGAACGGGTGCAGGCGGCCGCCGGCCGCATCCGCCGCGCCCGCCGCCTGGCGCGCCTGCGCACCGAGCTGGAGCGGTACCTCGACGCCGGTGCGTTCCTCCGCCCGCTGGACCCCGCCGGCGGCGAGGAGGGCGTCATCCGCACGCTCGGCGGGCTGCTCGCCGCGGCCGGGGTGATCGACGGGGACTACATCGAGCGCTCGGTGGAGCGTGAGCGGCTCTCCTCGACCGCGTTCACCGACGCGCTCGCGGTGCCGCACGCCATGGGGATGACCGCGTCGCGCACGGCGATCGCCGTCGGCATCGCCGACAGCCCCATGCCGTGGGGGAGCGGTCGGGTGCAGGTGGTGGCGTACACGGCCTTCTCGGAGGGCGACCGGGAGGCGTTCCAGACGGTGTTCGAGCAGCTGGTCGAGGTGTTCAGCGAACGTGACAGCGTGCAGCGCATCATCCGCCGGGGCACCGATTTCGGTGCGTTCCTGGACGAGCTCGTCGCCGTCATCGACGGCTGAGCGTCAACGCCGGCGGATGCGGTGCGTCAGCGCCGTGCGGACGGTCGGCCACTCGCTGTCGATGATCGAGAACACCACGGTGTCGCGGAGCGTGCCGTCGGTCCACACGACGTGGTTGCGCAGCACCCCGTCCTGCTTCGCGCCGAGCCGGGCGATCGCCTGCCGGGACTGGTGGTTGTGCCAGTGCGTGCGGAACTCCACCGCGATGCAGCCGAGCTCCTCGAACGCCCGCTCGAGGAGCAGGAGCTTCGCGGCCGGGTTGACGCCGGTGCCCTGCGCGGCCTTCCCGAGCCAGGTGGAGCCGATCTCCAGCCGACGGTTCCCCGGATCCAGGTGCAGGTACGTCGTCATCCCGACCGCGACGCCGCGACGTCGGTCGACGACCGCCCACGGGGCGATCTCGCCGGCGGCGTGGCGCGCCAGTCGCAGCCGGATCTCGTCCGGCATCTCCTCGGGCGACGGGATGCGGGTGTACCAGGTGCGCCACAGCTCGCCCTCCGCGACCGCCGCCCTGAGCTCCGCCAGGTGCGACAGGGCGAGCGGCTCCAGCCGCACCAGGCGGTTCTCCAGGACGGGGGTGTCGGCGAACGTCCTCATGCCACCGTGTCGAGCAGGGCGCGGGCGCCCGCGGACAGCGCGGCCAGGCGCGTCGCGGCGTCGCGGGCGTCGTCGCCGCGCACGTCGAGGTAGAGCTTGAGCTTCGGCTCGGTGCCGCTGGGGCGCACGATGAGTCGCGACCCGTCCTCGAGCCACAGCCGCAGCACGTCGCCCGGCGGAAGGCCGTCCACGCCCGTCAGCAGGTCGTCGACGCGCGTGACCGCGACCTCGCCGACGGCGGCGGGGTGCTCGGCCCGCAGAGCCGCCATGATGCGGGCGATGACCGACACGTCGTCGACGCGCACCGAGATCTGGTCGCTCGCGTAGGCGCCGAAGGTGCGGTCGAACTCGTCGAGGAGGTCGGCGAGCGTGCACCCGGTGCCGCGTGCCTCGGCGACCATGCCGAGCATCGCGACCGCGGCGGAGACGCCGTCCTTGTCGCGGACGGTGTCCGGATTCACGAGGTAGCCGAGTGCCTCCTCGAAACCGAAGACGATGCCGGGCGCGCGGGAGATCCACTTGAACCCGGTGAGGGTCGCGTGGAAGTCGAGCCCGTAGTGCTCGGCGACCGCCTGCAGCCCGGGGGAGGAGACCAGCGAGCAGGCCAGGGAAGCGCCCGCCGGCGCGGTGCGCGCGGCGCGCCACCCCAGGAGCAGCCCGATCTGGTTCCCGGTGAGCCGCCGCCAGCCGCCGGGCGCGTCGGCGTCCGGCACCGCGACCGCGAGCCGGTCGGCGTCGGGGTCGTTCGCGATCACGAGTTCGGCGTCCACCGCCCGTGCGGTCTGGAAGGCGAGGTCCATCGCGCCCGGCTCCTCCGGGTTCGGGAACGACACCGTCGGGAACGCGCCGTCGGGATGCAGCTGCGCGTCCACGGTCACCGGCGCCGGGTAGCCGGCGCGCTCGAGGATGCGGGAGAGGGTCTCCCAGCCGACGCCGTGCATCGCGGTGTACACCCAGCGCAGCCCCTCGGCACCCGCCGGCGCAGGGGCGACCGCCGCAGTCGCGGCGACGTACGCGTCGATGACCGACTCGGGCGCGGTCTCGTAGTCGGTCGAGCGGGGCAGCGCATCGACCCGGCGGGTGTCGGCGATGCGCTGGATGTGCGCGGCGATCTGCCCGTCCGCGGGCGGGACGATCTGCGAACCGGCGTCGACCCCGCCGAGGTACACCTTGTACCCGTTGTCGTCGGGCGGGTTGTGGCTGGCGGTGACCATGACTCCGGCCGCCGCATCGAGGTGGCGCACCGCGAAGGCGAGCACCGGGGTCGGCAGCAGGCGGGGCAGCAGCACGGCACGCAGGCCGGCGCCGGCCATGAGCTCGGCGGTGTCGCGCGCGAAGACGTCGGAGTTGCGGCGCCCGTCGTAACCGATGACGACGGTCGGCGCGACACCGGGGGCGGCGTGCTCGCGCAGGTATGCGGCGAGGCCCGCCGCCGCCTGCGAGACGAGCACCCGGTTCATCCGGTTGCTGCCGGCGCCGAGCCGCCCGCGCAGCCCTGCGGTACCGAAGGCGAGCCGGGTGCCGAACCGGTCGGCGAGCTCGTCGACCGCGGCGGCGTCGCCGGTCTCGGCCGATGCGATGAGGGCGTCCAGCTCGGCGCGGGTCACCGCATCCGGGTCCTGGTCGCGCCACGCGCGCGCGGTGGCCAGCAGCTCGTTCACAGCGCCTCGATCACCCGGGCGAGCAGGGCGGAGATCACCGGCTCGGCCTCGCGCCCGGCCTCGATGACCTCCGCATGGCTGAGCGGGGTGGGGGAGATGCCCGCTGCGAGATTCGTGATGAGGGAGAACCCGAGCACCTCCATCCCGGACTGGCGGGCGGCGATCGCCTCGAGTGCGGTCGACATGCCCACGATGTGCCCGCCGATCGTGCGCGCCATCTGCACCTCCGCCGGCGTCTCGTACTGCGGCCCGCGGAACTGGCAGTAGACGCCCTCGTCGAGGCTCGGGTCGACCGTGCGGGCGATCTCCCGCAGCCGCGCGGAGTACAGGTCGGTGAGATCGACGAAGGTCGCACCCTCCAGCGGCGAGGCGCCGGTGAGGTTGATGTGGTCGCTGATGAGCACCGGCTGTCCGGGCTTCCAGTCCGGCTTGATGCCGCCGGCGCCGTTGGTGAGCACCATCGTCTTCGCACCGGTCGCGGCGGCGGTGCGGACGCTGTGCACGACGCGGCGCGGCCCGTGCCCCTCGTAGAAGTGGGTGCGGGCGCCGATCACGAGCACCCGCCTGCCGCCGGGGGTGAGGACGCTGCGGAGTGTGCCGACGTGCCCCTCCAGGGCCGGCTTGCTGAACCCGGTCACCTCGGTCGCGGGGACGGTCGCGGTGGTCTCGCCGATGAGCTCGGCGGCCTTCCCCCACCCGCTGCCGAGCGTGAGGGCGATGTCGTGGCTGTCGACGCCGGTCAGCCGGGCGATGTCGTCGGCGGCCCGCCGGGCGATCTCGAAGGGGTCGGCGGCCGGGTCGTCGAGGGGATTCTGGGTGGACATGACGACCACTCTAGGACTCGCCACCCCCGCCGCCGGGGTGCGATGTGCGGATGGAGAGCACCTCGGGGAGAATGGACGGCATGTCGCTCAGCTTCGAACACGCCCAACGAGTCGCGATCATCGGCGGCGGTCCCGGCGGGTATGAGGCGGCGCTGGCCGCAGCCCAGCTGGGCGCGGAGGTCACCCTCGTCGAGCGGGCCGGCGTCGGCGGCTCCGCGGTCATCACCGACGTGGTGCCCTCGAAGACGCTCATCGCCACCGCGGACGCCGCCGTGGCGATCGCCGGTGCGGCCGATCTGGGTGTGCAGCTGTTCGCCCGCGGCGGCGACGGCAAGCCGCTGAAGCCGGAGACGGCGATCAACCTCGCCGCGGTCAACCGGCGGCTGCTCGCCCTCGCCCGCCAGCAGTCCGACGACATGCGCGCCTCGCTCGTCGAGGCGGGGGTGCGCATCATCTCCGGCCACGGCCGACTGGACGGCCGCAACGCGGTCGTCGTGTCCACCGGCCCCGGCGGCACCGACTTCGACCGGATCGAGGCGGACACGATCGTGGTGTCGGTCGGCGCCTCCCCGCGGCAGCTGCCGAACGCGCGGCCCGACGGCGAACGCATCCTCACCTGGACGCAGCTCTACGACATGACGAGCCTGCCCGAGCATCTCATCGTGGTCGGCTCGGGCGTGACCGGTGCCGAGTTCGCCTCGGCGTACATGAACCTCGGGTCCAAGGTGACCCTCGTCTCCAGCCGCGACCAGGTGCTGCCCGGGGAGGACCCGGATGCGGCGGCGGTGCTGGAGAAGGTCTTCAAGCGCGGCGGCATGACGCTGCTGTCCAAGGCGCGCGCCGACAAGGTGGAGAACACCGGCGACGGTGTGCGGGTGACCCTCTCCGACGGCCGGATCGTCGAGGGCAGCCACTGTCTCATGGCGGTCGGCTCGATCCCGAACACCGCCGGCATCGGCCTGGAGGAGGCCGGCATCGAGATGACGGAGTCCGGACACGTCCGCGTGAACCGGGTCGCGCGCACCTCGGTGCCGAACATCTACGCCGCCGGGGACTGCACGACCTTCGTGCCGCTCGCCTCGGTCGCCTCGATGCAGGGCCGCATGGCGGTCTTCCACGCGCTCGGCGACGTCGTGATCCCCCTCGAGCAGCGCCGGATCGCGGCGAACATCTTCACCGCGCCCGAGATCGCCACCGTCGGCTATCAGGAGCGCGACATCGCCTCCGGCGAGGTCAACGCGGTCGTGTGCAAGCTGCCGCTGGCGGCGAACCCGCGCGCGAAGATGATCGGCATCAAGGACGGGTTCGTGAAGATCCTCGCCCACAAGGGCAGCGGCACGGTCGTCGGCGGTGTCATCGTCGGCCCGCGCGCGTCGGACATGATCTACCCGATCGCGATCGCGGTCGAGCGCCGGCTCACGGTGGACCAGGTCTCGCGGGTGTTCACGGTCTACCCGTCGCTGTCGGGCAGCATCACCGACGCGATGCGGGCCATGCACGTGATCGAGGCCGACGCCGGCGACGAGGATTGACGCCGGCGTCGACGCGCGTCAGCTGATCGTCAGCAGGCGGTGCCCCGCGGGCACCGTCGCGCCCGGGTCGGCGTCGATCGAGCCGATCACGCCGTCCTTGTGCGCCTGGATCGGCTGCTCCATCTTCATGGCCTCGAGCACGACCACGAGGTCGCCCTTGACGACCTGCTGACCGGCCTCGACCGCGAGTTTGACGACGGTCGCCTGCATCGGCGAGGTCACCGCGTCCCCGCTCGCGCCCGCCGTGACGGTGCGCTGGTGGGACCGCCGGGAGGGCGGCACGGCGGCCGGGCGCCCCGCCGCCGCGGCCGGGGCGGCGATCCGGTCGGGGAGGCTCACCTCGAGGCGCTTGCCCGCGACCTCGACGACCACGGTGTGCCGCGGGTCGGCCGGGGCCGGTGCGGACAGCTCGCCGTCCCACGCCGGGATGTCGTTGACGAACTCGGTCTCGATCCAGCGCGTGTAGACGCCGAACCGGCCGTCCTCGGCGGTGAAGGCGGGGTCGCGCACGACCTTGCGGTGGAACGGGATGACGGTGGGCAGCCCCGCGACCTCGAACTCGTCGAGCGCGCGGCGGGCCCGCTCCAACGCCTCGGCGCGGTCGCGGCCGGTGACGATGATCTTCGCCAGCAGCGAGTCGAACGCGCCGGAGACGGTGTCGCCGGCGGTGACGCCGGAGTCGAGCCGGATGCCGGGACCGCCGAACGTCTTGAAGACGTGGATGGGTCCGGGCTGGGGCAGGAAGCCCCGGCCCGGGTCCTCGCCGTTGATGCGGAACTCGATGGAGTGGCCGACCGGGGTCGGGTCGACGCCGTCGAGCAGGCCACCCTCGGCGATGCGGAACTGCTCCCGGACGAGGTCGATGCCGGTGACCTCCTCGGAGACCGGGTGCTCGACCTGGAGGCGGGTGTTCACCTCGAGGAAGGAGATCGTGCCGTCGGCGCCGATGAGGAACTCGCAGGTGCCCGCGCCGACGTAGCCGACCTCGCGCAGGATCGCCTTCGAAGACTCGTAGAGGATGCGGTTCTGCTCCTCGGTGAGGAAGGGCGCCGGGGCCTCCTCGACGAGCTTCTGGTGGCGGCGCTGCAGCGAGCAGTCGCGGGTGGAGACCACCACGACGGTGCCGGCGGCATCCGCCAGGCACTGGGTCTCGACGTGGCGCGGCTTGTCGAGGTACTTCTCCACGAAGCACTCGCCGCGGCCGAAGGCGGTGATCGCCTCGCGGGTCGCGGACTCGAACAGCTCCGCCACCTCGCCGAGTTCGCGGGCGACCTTCAGACCGCGGCCGCCGCCGCCGTACGCCGCCTTGATCGCGATGGGCAGACCCACCTGCTCGGCGAACGCGACGACCTCCTCGGCCGTCTCGACCGGGCCGGGCGTGCCGGGCGCGAGCGGTGCGCCGACCTTCTCCGCCACGTGACGGGCGGTCACCTTGTCGCCGAGGGCCTCGATCGCCTCCGGGGACGGTCCGACCCAGACCATGCCGGCGGCGATGACCGCGCGGGCGAACTCGGCGTTCTCGGCGAGGAAGCCGTAGCCGGGGTGCACGGCGTCCGCGCCGGAACGGCGGGCCACCGAGAGCAGCTTCTCGATCGACAGGTAGGTCTCGGCGCTGGTCGAGCCCTCGAGCGAATATGCCTCATCGGCGAGTCGGACGTGCATCGCGTCGCGGTCCTGCTCGGCGTAGACGGCGACGGTGGAGCGCCCGGAGTCGCGCGCCGCACGGATGATGCGGACGGCGATCTCGCCGCGGTTCGCGATCAGGACCTTGGCGATTTCTGGCATGGGAGCCAGCCTACCGACGCGAAGGGCACTCCTTTTGACCGCACCCCACAAGAACCGGCGGGAAACCTTTGCGGGAACCTACGAGCGCATCCAGAGGTCGGTCCAACGGATCCCCAGTTCGGCGACGAGGTTCCGCAGGGTCGACAGCGACATCCCGACGACGGTCGAGGGGTCCCCCTCCACCCGCGTGATGAACGCGCCGCCGAGGCTGTCCACCGTGAAGGCGCCGGCGACCAGCAGCGGCTCCCCGGTCGCCACATACGCGGCGATCTCGGCGTCGTCCACGTCGGCGGCGAAGGTCACCGAGGCCTCCGCGACCGCGTGCGCCTCGACCGGCGTCCTGCCCGGTGCCAGCCGCACCACGCTGTGGCCGGAGTGGAGCACGCCGGTGCGCCCCCGCATCCCGTGCCAGCGCTCGGTCGCGGCCTCGGCGGTGTACGGCTTGCCGAGGATCTCGCCGTCGAGCTCGAACATCGAGTCGCCGCCGACGATGATCCCGTCGAAGCCCGGGTCGTCGGCCTCGACGACCGCGGCGACGGCGGCGGCCTTCCGGCGCGCCAGGAGCAGCACGTGTTCCTGCGAGGTGAGCGTGCGGCCCTCGGCGTGCTCGACCGCCTGGATCACCGCCTCCTCGTCGACGTCGGGTGCCATGGTGGCCGGTTCGATGCCGGCCTGGCGCAGGAGCATGAGCCGGGCGGGGGAGGTGGAGGCGAGCAGCACGCGCATGCCGCCACGCTATCGCGGTCGGCGGCGCGGGCCCGGTGGTGAGAAGCTTGAAGGATGCATGCGGGAGACGAGATCGAACTGGACATCACCGGCGTCGCGCACGGCGGGGTCTTCGTCGGCCGTTCCGAGGGGCGGGTGGTGTTCGTGCCCGACACCCTCCCCGGCGAGCGCGTGCGGGTGCGGCTGACCGATACCCGCAAGAGGTCGTTCTGGCGCGGCGAGGTCGTCGAGGTCCTCGAAGCCTCTCCGGATCGCAGACCGCACGTCTGGCCGCAGGCCGACCTGTCCCGTCCTGCCGCGCAGCGGCCCGGCGGCGCCGACTTCGGCCACATCGACCTGGCCCGCCAGCGCGCGCTGAAGCTCGACGTGCTGCGCGACGCGCTCACCCGCATCGGCCGTCTGGGCGACCTGCCCGCGACCGTGGAGCCCGCCCGCCCGGCGCTCTCCGCCGACGGCGCCGTGCTCGCCGAGGAGCGGGAGGACGGCACCGGTTGGCGCACCCGCGTGAGCCTGCACGTTGACGAGGAAGGGCGCGTCGGCCCCTACGCGCCCCGCAGCCACACCGTCGTCCCGGTCACCGAGTTGCCGCTCGCGACGCCCGCCGTCGCCCGCGCCGCGGCGAAGCTCATCGGCCACCGTCCCGGCCGCATCGACCTCGTCCAGCCCGCGGACGGCCGCGTCCGGGTGCTGCCGCGCCCCGACGGTGCGCCTGAGCGGGAGCAGCTGCGAGAGACGATCGTGGAGCGGGTCGGCGACCGCGAGTTCCGGTTGGATGCGGGTGGTTTCTGGCAGGTGCACCGCCTCGCCGCCACCACCCTCCACGGCGTGGTGACCGAGGAACTGCGCGCGCTCGGGCCGCTCGAGCCCACCGCGCGCCACCTCGACCTGTACGGCGGCGTGGGGCTGTTCGCGGCGGCGATCGCGGAGCTCGTCGGCCCCGGCGCGAAGGTCACGACCGTGGAGTCCGACGCGCGGGCCACCGAGCACGCCGGCGCGAACCTCGCCGAGTGGGTCGGCGCCCGCGCCGAGACCGCCCGGGTGGAGCGGTGGGTCCGGGCACTCGGGGACACCGCGAGCCCGGCCGAGCGCGCCCGCATCGCGGACGGCGTGGTCGTGCTGGACCCGCCGCGATCGGGCGCCGGCATCGAGGTCGCGCGCGCGGTCGCGCGGCTCCGTCCGCGGGCGATCGTCTACGTCGCCTGCGACCCGGTGGCGCTCGCGCGCGACCTCGCCGCCTTCGCCGAAGAGGGGTACCACACCTCCCGGGTGCGCGGCTTCGACCTGTTCCCGCACTCCCACCACCTCGAGGCCGTAACGACGCTCATCCCGTCCGCGGGCCGCGGTTAGCATGAGGCCATGACGCGCGTCGCCTTCATCGACGACCACGAGTCGGTCCGGCTCGGGGTCGAGGCGGCCTGCGCACGTGCCGACTGGCCGGCGCAGATCGTGTTCTCCGGCGCGACCGTGACGGAATACCTCGGCACCCGGAGCGCCGCCGGCGAGCCGCCCGCCGACGTCGTCGTACTCGACCTCACCCTCGGGGACGGCACCACCGTCACCGAGAACGTCACCCGGCTCACCGCGGACGGCTCCAGCGTCATCATCTACAGCGTCGCCGACCGGCCCGCCGCGGTGCGCGAGGCGCTCGCCGCCGGCGCCGCCGGCGTCATCAGCAAGTCCTCGCCCATCGAGGACGTCGTCTCCGCGATCGCGACGGTCGGCCGGGGCGAACTCCTCAGCAACGCCGAGTGGGCCAGCGCCGTCGAAGGCGACCGGGAGTTCGCCGCCGCACAGCTCTCGGCACGCGAGCGCGAGGTGCTCAAGCTCTACGCCGCGGGACTCCCGCTGAAGATCGTCGCCGACCGGCTCGGCATCGCGTTCTCCACCGCGAAGGAGAACATCGCCCGCATCCGCATGAAGTACACCGAGGTGGGTCGTCCCGCCCCCACGAAGGTCGATCTGCACCGCAGGGCGCTGGAGGACGGCATCCTCTCCGAGCAGGGTGTCGATGCGCGCTAGGGCGCAGTCCGCCGGCACGGGTCCCGAGGTCCTCGCCGCACTGCCGTCCGTCGAGGTCGCCTCCTTCACCCGGGAACGGGTGGAACGCGTCATGTCGATCGCGGTCGGCTTCGGCTGCACCGTCCTCGGTGCGCAGGCCTTCGTCGGCGCGCTCGGCGACACCGAGGCGCCCAGCGAGTGGCGCCTGCCGTTCCTGCTCATCGTGTTCGTCCCGCTGGCGGTCATGATCGGCGCGTTCTTCACCGGTCGCGCGCAGCGGAGCACCGCATCCGTGTTCATCGGCGCCTACATCCTCGTCCTGCTGCTGTGGCCGATCGCCACCTGGCACGTGGCCTCGCCCGTCACCTCCCAGCCCTGGGTGTACTTCCTGGTGAACGTCGCGACGGTGCCCGCCGTGCTCGTCATGCGGATGCCGCTGCAGCTGCTGTTCACCATCGGGCTGCCGCTGCTCTACGGCCTGGCCCGGCTCGTGCAGCTGCGGTTCGTGCCCGAGGCGTGGTGGCCGGTCACCCTGGACGTGTCGTTCTCGCTCATCCTCGGGAGTGTCCTGCTCACCATGGGCTGGACCTTCCGCGCCGCCGCCAGCGACGTCGACGAGCGCCGGGTGAGCGCGGTCGACTCCTACGCCCGTGTCGCCGCGGTGACGGCCTCCGAGCGTGAGCGCGTGGCGGTCGCGGCCCTCATGCACGACAGCGTGCTGGCCGCGCTCATCGCCGCCGCCCGGGCCGCCACCCCGCGCGAACGCGATCTCGCCGTGTCGATGGCACGGGAGGCCCTCACCCGCCTCGCCAACACCGACCGCGACGCCGGCGAGGGCAGCGACGAACCCGTCCCGCCCACCGCGGTCGTCGACGGTCTGGAGGAGGTGCTGGACGGGCGCGACCTGCACGTGCTCGCCACGATCGAGCCCGACGCGCCGGCACTGCCCGGACGGGTCGCGCGGGCGCTCGTGCTCGCCGCGGCCCAGGCCATCTCCAACGCGATCGAGCACGCGGGCGGGCAGGGCCTCGCGGTCTCGGTCACCGCGACCGCACGACCCGGCGGCGTCGTGGTCACGGTGCGCGACACCGGCCCCGGCTTCGACGTGGACGCCGTGCCGGCCGACCGTCTCGGCATCCGCGCGTCGATCGTCGCCCGCGTCGTCGCCTTCGGCGGAGAGGCGCGGGTCGACTCGGGGGCCGGCGGCACGACCGTCACCCTCACCTGGCGGGAGGCGCGCAGATGATCAGCGTCCGCCTCGTGCTCACCGTCCTCGCGCTCGCCTTCACCGGGTACCTCGTCGGCCGCGGCGCTCCCTGGGGCGCGCAGGTGCCGCACCTGTGGGTGTGCATCCTCGCGCTCGGGCTCTATCTCGCCACGACATGGCTCAGCATCCTGTGGGGATACCGCAGGTCCCGCGGGCATCGGCGCCTGCCGTTGTGGGTGTGCATCATCGCGCTCGTCACGACGGTGATCGTCCCGCCAGCGGTCGCCTACGGTGTCGGTCCGGATGCGGTCGGCGCCTCGTACGCGACCTGGTACATCGGTGGCCTGGGCGCCCTCATGGTGGTGCTGGTGGTGCGCGGCCAGCCGTGGCCGGCGTGGAGCGGCACGGTCGTGCTCTCGGCGTGGTCGGCGATGCTGCTCGGCCCGGTTGAAGCGCTCGGGCTCGGCCTCGTGGGCTCACTCATGTGGGTCGGCGCCGCCCAGTTCTTCATCTACGCCCTGGCCCGCGCGGACCAGGACACGGAGCGTCTCGGCGAACTGCAGCGCTCTGCCTCGGCCGTGCAGGCGGCGCAGGGCAGCCAGCAGCGCGAGCGCCGCATCCAGGTGCAGCGGGCGCTGGCCGTCGCCGGGCCGGTGCTCGCCGCGACCATCGCGACCGGTGGCGACCTGGGGGAGAAGGGGCGGCTCGAGGCGCGCATCGCGGAGGGGCGCCTGCGCGACGAGCTGCGCGGGCCGCGCCTGCTCGACGACGCGGTGCGTGACGCGCTCGACGCGACCCGCCGCCGCGGCGCCGTGGTGACACTCCTCGACGAGGGCGGCCTGGACACGCTCCCCGAGTCGGAGCTCACCGCCATCCGGGCCGAGCTCGCGGCGACCCTCTGCGCCGCCCGATCCGACCGGCTCTACATCCGCACCAGCGGCGACCCGGAGATCGCGGTCACCGTCGTCGGCCGGGCCTCCTCGACCCTCGGTCTGTCCGATGAGGACAGCGTCGACCTGTGGCGGGAGATCCGCCGCCCCACCGCGTCCTGACCCGCTCGCACGGCCTTCCCGCCCGTGCCGTCGTGCAGAGACCGGCCGCGACACGCCGTCGGATGCCGCAGTCTCGCGTGACACGCCGTGCGGGCCCGAACGACGGATCCGCGGCGGGAGATGGGGGCGGAAAAAGGGGCGAGGGGCGGCGGTAGATCGCCGGCCCCTCGCCGTGGACGGATGATTACCCGAAAATCATCCGTCGAGGCCGATTCCGGGGGGAACCCTGGTAACCCGAATGATCGGCCAACGCGCAATGCGTCGATGCCCTTCCAGTATCCGAAGCCGTGCGCGGGCTGTCTGTAGGCACTTTGGGGGACAACCCGGCGGGAGGCCGGTTCAGGCGTCCCCGCCGAAGCGACCCCAGCCGAACTCGCGGCGCAGCGGCCGCCGCAGCCCGCGCTGCGAGATCGCCCAGGCGGTGCGACGGTGCTCGTCCGGCACCACCGCGTCCTCGACCTCCTGCTGGTAGGCCGCGCCGACCACGGCGATGACCGCCGCGATCTCCTCCTCGGTGGGGTTGCCGCGGCGCACCTCGATGCGCAGCGGCTCCTGCTCGCCGGTCACAGCGGGATGTTCCCGTGCTTCTTCGGCGGCAGACTCGCCCGCTTGCCGCGCAGCGCCCGGAGCGCCTTCGCGACCGCGACGCGGGTCTGCGCCGGCTCGATGATGCCGTCGAGCTCGCCGCGCTCCGCCGCGAGGAACGGCGAGGTGACGTTGTACGTGTACTCGTTCGCGAGCTTCGTGCGCACGGCGGCGACATCCTCGCCGGCCTCCTCCGCGCGCTTGAGCTCGCCGCGGTACAGGATGTTCACCGCGCCCTGCCCGCCCATGACCGCGATCTCCGCCGTCGGCCAAGCCAGGTTGATGTCGGCGCCGAGCTGCTTCGAGCCCATGACGATGTAGGCGCCGCCGTAGGCCTTGCGGAGGATGACGGTGACCATCGGCACGGTCGCCTCGGCGTAGGCGTAGAGCAGCTTCGCGCCGCGGCGGATGACGCCGGTCCATTCCTGGTCGGTGCCGGGGAGGTAACCCGGCACGTCCACGAGGGTCACGATCGGGATCGAGAACGCGTCGCAGAACCGCACGAAGCGGCTGGCCTTCTCGCCGGCGTCGATGTTCAGCGTCCCCGCCATCTGCGAGGGCTGGTTGGCGATGATGCCGACCGAGCGGCCCTCGATCCGGCCGAAGCCGATCACGATGTTCGGCGCGAACAGCGGCTGCACCTCGAGGAAGTCCCCCTCGTCGACGACGTGCTCGATGACCTGGTGGATGTCGTAGGGCTGGTTCGGGGAGTCCGGGACGATCGTGTTCAGGAACCGGTCCGCATCCGTCGTCTCGAACTCGAACGCCGCCTCGTACGTCGGCAGCTCCGCCATGTTGTTGTCGGGAAGGTAGCCGAGGAGCGTGCGGGCGTAGTCGATCGCGTCGTCCTCGTCGTCGGCGAGATAGTGCGCGACGCCGGAGCGGGTGTTGTGCGTGTACGCACCGCCGAGCTCCTCCATGCCGACGTCCTCGCCGGTCACGGTCTTGATCACGTCGGGGCCGGTGACGAACATCTGGCTCGTCTTGTCGACCATGATGACGAAGTCGGTGAGCGCCGGCCCGTACACGGCGCCGCCGGCGGCCGGGCCCATGATGATCGAGATCTGCGGGATCACGCCGGAGGACGCGGTGTTCAGCCGGAAGATCTCGCCGTACTTGCCGAGCGCGACCACACCCTCCTGGATGCGGGCGCCGCCCGAGTCGAGGATGCCGATGATCGGGATGCCGCAGCGGAGCGCGAGCTCCATGACCTTGATGATCTTGTCGCCTGCCACCTCGCCGAGCGAGCCGCCGAAGGTGGAGAAGTCCTGCGAGTACACCGCGACCGTGCGACCGTGGATCGTGCCGGTGCCGGTGACGACCGAGTCGCCGTAGGGACGGGACTTCTCCATGCCGAACGCCGTGGTGCGGTGGCGGACGTACTCGTCCATCTCCACGAACGAGCCGTGGTCCAGGAGCAGTTCGATGCGCTCGCGGGCGGTGAGCTTGCCCTTCGCCTGCTGCTTCTCGTGGGCCTTCTTCTCGGCGTCGACCACGGCCTCCTGATAGCGGGCGCGCAGGTCCGCGATCTTGCCGGCGGTGGTGGAAAGGTCGGGCTGGTCGGTCACGCGTTCCACCCTATCGGCGGGGTCCGGCCCGGGCTTGGAGGATGTCCACAGCGCCTCGCGGCATCCGCTGTGGGTGTCCGCGCGTCTCGCCCCGCGGGCGGCGGCGACGCGCCCCGCTGTCAAGCGGATGCGGCGGGGATCGCGCCGCCCCTAGGGTGGGCGCCATGACGATCCCCGAATCCGGTTACCCGCGCGCCGCCGCCGTGAGCCCGCGCGTGCAGGTGGTGGACACCACCGACTCGACGAACGCCGACGTGGTCGCCGCGGTGACCGCCGACCCGGACGCCTGGCCGCACCTGTCCGTGCTCGTGACGACCGATCAGCGGGCAGGCCGCGGTCGCCTCGACCGCAGCTGGGTCGCGCCGGCGGGCAGCGCGCTGGCGATCTCGGCCGTGGTGCGCGTGCCGGGCCTGCCGGTCGCCGCGCGCGGCTGGATCCCGCTCGCCGCGGGGGCCGCGATGGCCACGGCGATCGGCGCCCAGCTGGAGGGGACCGGGCACGAGGTCGCGGTGAAGTGGCCGAACGACGTGCTCGCGGACCGCGGTAAGATCTGCGGCATCCTCGCCGAGGCCGTGCCCGGGCATGCGGACGCCGTCGTGGTCGGGGCGGGGGTGAACACACGGATGCGGGAGGTGGAGTTCCCGGTCGCCACCGCGATGTCGTTCGCCGCCATGGGGCGCGAATGCGACGACGACCGACTCCTCGCCGACTACCTCACGGCGCTCGACGACCTGCTCGGGCGGCTCACCGCCGCGGGCGGCGACCCGGACGCCTCCGGGGTGCGCGAGGAGGTGGCCTCGCGCTGCCTCACCCTCGGCGCCCAGGTGCGGGTGAGCCTTCCCGGCGGCGACGTGCTCATCGGCACGGCGGTGGAGCTGGACCGGGACGGCCGGCTCGTCGTCGACGTGGCGGGGGTCCGCACCCCGGTCGCGGCCGGCGACGTCACCCACGTCCGATGATCCCCCGCGTGTGCGCACGACGGCGGGGACGGCCGACCGCACAATAGACGCATGACCCAGCCGACCTCGTTCGGGCGCCCGCTCACCCCGGCGCCCGGCGTGCCCGCGCCCGAACGGCGCGTGGCGAGGCTGCGGCCGCACGCGCGACGCCTGTTCTGGAGCGCGCTCGTGCTCATCGCGGTCGTCGGTGCCACCGGCTATCTCCTGGGCAACCTGCCCGCCCCGTTCGAGGACTGGATGCTGCTGTGCGCCGCGGGCGCGGTCGTGCTGCTGCTGGTGGTGCTGCCCTTCCTCACCTGGTGGTCGCACACCTACCTCATCACCACGCGACGGGTCATCGAGCGCGGCGGACTGCTCCGGCGGACCCGGCACGAGCTCGGTCACGTGCGCGGCTACACCATCACCGTCAAGCGGGGGCTGCTGCAGCGCATCTGGCGCACCGGCACGCTCGTGCTCGACGACGGCGTCGAGGGGCGGCTCGTGCTGCGGAACCTGCCGCAGTACCGCCTCGTGCACGAGACCCTCGTCGACCAGGTCGAGGTCAGTCAGATCCTCGCGCATCGCGACGCGCAGTCGCTGCCGCCGGCGCCCGCCGCGTCCTGACCCGTGGGGGAGAATGGGCGAGGCGGAAGGAGCCTGGCATGACGGTACGCGTCGGTGTGATCGGTGGGGGGCAGCTCGCCCGGATGATGATCGCCCCGGCGGTCGAGCTCGGCCTCGACCTGCGGGTGCTCGCCGAGGAGCCCGGGATGTCGGCGGCCCTCGCCGCGACGGCGACCGGCGACTACCGGGACGCGGAGACCGTGCTCGCCTTCGCCCGCGAGGTCGACGTCGTCACCTTCGACCACGAGCACGTGCCGCAGCCGGTGCTGCGCGCCCTCGTCGACGCGGGCGTCGCGGTGCACCCCGGTCCCGACGCGCTGCAGTACGCCCAGGACAAGCTCCGGATGCGGCGCCGCCTCGCCGAACTCGGGCTGCCCCAGCCCGACTGGGCGGCGGTCTCCGACGCCGACGCGCTCCAGGCGTTCATCGACGATCACGGCGGTCGTGCGGTCGTGAAGACGCCGCGCGGCGGATACGACGGCAAGGGGGTGCGGGTCGTCGGAGCGGCCACCGAGGCCGCCGACTGGTTCACCGCGCTCGCCGAGGACGCCAACGGCGGCGAACTGCTCGTGGAGGAACTCGTCGACTTCACCCGGGAGCTCGCACAGCAGGTCGCCCGTCGGCCCTCCGGCGAACTCGCCGTCTACCCGGTCGTGGAGACGGTGCAGCGCGACGGCGTCTGCGCCGAAGTCGTCGCGCCCGCCCCGCATGCGGCCGGACCGGTCGCAGCCGAGGCCGGCCGGATCGGCATCGAGGTCGCGGAGGGGCTCGGGGTGACCGGGATGCTGGCGGTCGAGCTGTTCGAGACGACCGATGCCCGCATCCTCGTCAACGAGCTCGCCATGCGCCCGCACAACAGCGGCCACTGGTCGCAGGACGGCGCGGTGACCGGCCAGTTCGAGCAGCACCTTCGTGCGGTCACCGACCTGCCGCTCGGCTCGACGGAGCCGCTCGCGCGCTGGGCCGTCATGGTCAACATCCTCGGCGGCCCCGCCGAGGGCGCGATGGGCGACCGATTCGCGGCGGCGCTGGCGGGCCGCCCGAACGCGAAGCTGCACACCTACGGCAAGGCCCCGCGGCCGGGCCGCAAGGTCGGGCACGTCACCGCGGTCGGCGACGATCTGGACGAGGTCGTCTACGAGGCGCGCGCCGCCGTCGCCGCGTTCGACTGAGCCCGCTGGCACGCCGAGCGCGCCGTTGCGGCGGATCCGCAGACTCCGCCAATACCCTTGTCGAGTGACTGGGCCGCTGCACTCCTCTGACTCACCCCTCGTCGGCGTCGTCATGGGGTCCGATTCGGACTGGCGCGTCATGGCCGCCGCCTCGCAGACGCTGACCGACTTCGGCATCGCCCACGAGGTCGAGGTCGTCTCCGCGCACCGCACGCCCGACAAGCTCGTCCGCTACGGTCGTGAGGCCCGCGAGCGCGGTCTGCGCGTGATCATCGCCGGTGCCGGCGGTGCCGCGCACCTGCCGGGCATGCTCGCCTCGGTCACCGCGCTGCCGGTCATCGGCGTACCGGTGCCGCTGGCCACCCTCGACGGCATGGACTCGCTGCTGAG